>Ga0137380_10001326_pt1 | contig 19976 bp, 21 predicted proteins | sample SagtaG_17_FD_104809 | JGI IMG/M metagenome (GOLD analysis project Ga0137380, IMG submission 104809) | Vadose zone soil microbial communities from Sagehorn Ranch, Mendocino, California, USA - Sage2_L_100_16 metaG | ecosystem: Environmental > Terrestrial > Soil > Vadose zone | place: USA...
CCCTGATGAACCTGCTCGTCGACATCCTCTACGCCTACCTCGACCCGAGGGTGCGCTACACATAACGGTTCCCATGGCACAGGCGCTCTTGGGGGGCCGTGGGGGGAGCGAACTCCCCCCACACGGATAGATCATGCGCGAAGCGCGGTCGTCTCCTGCCGGATTCCGGGCTTGGCCTTCGCCAGGTTCTCCCCGCGCTCCAGCGGGAAGTGGCAGGCCGCCAGGTCGCCGGACGCCTTCGGCTCCAGCGGCGGCTCCTCGCCAAGCAGGACATGGCCGATCGGGTCGTCCACAGCGCCGGTGACGCCCTCACCGACGACCTCGGCGAGTAGCTCTACATTGCCGAGCGTCTTATGACTTGGTGCGCGATAGACGAGGTGGCTGGTGAAGGGCCATGGGCACGACCAATCGCGGACAGCGGTGGGGATCCAGTGCTGCGCACGCCAGTGCGGGCGCCGCGCGCAAATGCCTCTGCGGAGCGGTGGGTAGGCACGGTCCGCCGCGAGTGCTTGGACCGCATGCTTGTCGTTGGACGTCGGCAGCTGGTGTCGGTGTTGGATGAGTATGCCGAGCATTACAACTTCCATCGTCCACATCGCGCGTTGGGGCAGGCGCCACCGCTGGGATCAGGCGAACCGATGATTTCATGCCGGCTGGCAGGGTGATTCGACGCGATCGGCTCGGTGGTCTGATCCACGAGTATGCGCAGGTCGCATGAGGTGACCGAATATCTGGCACCCACAGCCAAGTAGACGAACGACCAGACCACGCCAACCTCCGCGGACGAAGGAGCAAGCGACGGCGCATCGTAACCGTTCATCAAGCAGCACCTGCGGTCAGGGCGGCCACGATCAACTTCTGGCACCCCACGCGTCATGAAGCCCTAATCGAACGGTCGAAAGGGCCAAGACGACCCGATATTCGCAAGTCGAGACCTTGACGTCGACGACTGTCTGTTGTAGACAATCGTCGATCCATCGGCGTTCTCAGCCAGGGCAGTCTTTCCTCTCGTTCCGCCCTCGGGCGCAGAAAGGGTGCATATGTCCCGAACTACGTCGACGCCGCGGCCGCCCGTGGACACACCCTCTCACTGCTCGCAGCGACGATCCCTGCTCGGCTCGCACCAGCGGAGGCTCTGCGTCGCCATCCTCGGACTCGTCGGCGTGCTGCTGCTGGCAGCCTGCGGCGGTGGCAACTCGTCGAACGCTTCCTCAGGCGGGACGTCCACCGCCAGCAACGCCTTCCCGCAGGTGTCGCCTCAGGCCGGCACCTCGATCCCGCAGGTGACCGTCCGGTTCGGCATGCGACCAGTCGCGAACGACGTCATCTATGTGATCGCGATGAAGCAGGGCTGGTACAAGGACGTCGGCATCACCATCGCGCCAGCCCCGTACGGGAATAAGTCGACCTTCAACAACGCCGTGCCGCTGCTGGTGAACCACCAGCTCGACGTAGAGGGTCTTGACCCCATCCCCACCATCTCGACACTGGGCAACGTCAAGAACATCCGCTTCATCGGACTCTCGGACATCTTCCTCGGCTACCAGATCCTGGCAGCGCCGGACACCCACGCGACGACGCTCGCCCAGTTCATCGAGGCGGGCGCATCCTTCAAGGACGCGATGGCCAAGACTCTGGCGCAGCTCAAGGGCCAGAAGTTCACGGTCCCGCCGATTGTCAGCGACCGCGGCTTCCTCGATGCCGCGTTCAACGCCGGCGGCATGAATATGCAGAAGGACACGAAGGTCATCGTCACGCCGGACTCCAACGCCCTCAACCTCACGAGCAGCGGTCAGGTCAAGTTCGCGACCTTCGACGGCGCCCCGTTCACGGCGCAGCTACTGGGCGCGGGCTGGATCCCGCTGGTGACGCCGCTGGACTTGTCGAAATACCTTCCTCCGGGCGTCGATTCTCCTTCGCAGCTACTCGTTGAACCGCCCGGGATCGCCTCGACGGCCGAGTGGGCATCCAAAAACCCCGATACCGTCCTGCGCTTCGTGTCGGTGATGTTCCGCATCATCCATGAGATCAACGCGAACCCCCCAGCCCAACTCGCCCTGGAGCTCGACTTCCTCAACGCTTTCGCTGGGACCAGCCTCAAGCTCAACGAGCTGCAGAGCAATATCCTGAAGCTCGATCCGCTGATCCCCTTCGAGAACCAGTCGCCGTATTACGACGACCCCAAGTCCTCGCTCTACTACAAGAACTGGTTCCAGGCCAATGTCCAGTACAACACCAAGAAGGGCGTGCTGCGCAAGGGCGACTACAACCCCGATGATCTCATCTGGGCGGGCCCAATCTATCACCAGCTGAAGGACCTCAAGGGCCGGTCGGACCAGCTCATGTCCGACCTGAAGGGCAAGCAGCTCTCGTCCGACCAGCAGCAACTCGTCGACCAAGCCAAGAAGTACTACGCCTGGTACGACTTCCTCGACTCGTACCGCGTCTTGAAGGCTGTATCGTCGGCGTAGCCAGCCATGCTCGGAGGTGAGCGATCCGATGCGGGACGCGGGGTGAAGCAACGCCGAGCGGGAAGGAGCCGCAGAGTCCTCGGCATCCTCGAAATGGCTGCGCTCGGCGCGCTGGGGTTCGGCGCTCTGCTCGTGCTATGGCAATACCTGTCCACCGTCCTCCCGCCGAGCCGACTCGTCCCACCTTCTCTGGTTGTCGAGGAGCTTCAGCAGCACCTGGGCTACCATCCCGCATTCGAGACCTTCGGCTTCGGTCACCTTGGCTACCTCGGCCTACTGCTCTATACAATCCGCAATGTTGTGCTCGGCGCGGTCGTTGGGGGCTCCGTCGGTTTCTTCGCTGGACTGTTCTTCGCCCGCGCCCCCCTGATCCGGGCGGCCGTCGAACCGATCCTGCTCACCCTCGGCACCGTTCCACTGCTCGCGGTCATGCCGCTACTGGTGATCTGGTTCGGTATTGTCTCCTATACCCAAGTGCTGCTCGTCGCCGTCTACACCGCGATCGTCGTCACGCAGTACGCCCTGCGCGGAGCCGAGAACCTGCCTCCGGTCTACGAGCGCCGAGCAAGGACCTGCGGCGCCTCGTCATGGACACGCCTGCGCACCATCCTGCTGCCCGGCGTGCTGCCGGAGGCACTGGCCGGCCTGCGGATCGCGCTCGCGTTCGCGTGGGGCCTCGAGACCTACGCGGAGACACTTGGCGCACCAGGTGGATCGGGGCAGGGCATCGTCATTCTCGCCAACGTCAACGCCATCGAGGGGTTGCTCGCGTCGATCCTGCTCATCGGCGCCGTCGCCCTGCTGGCCGACGCGATCCTGGTCACGGGAACCCGGGTCGTGACGAGATGGAGCTAGTCGAGGCATTCATGCGACCGCTGGCCTCCACGGCTGGCCAAGCGAGAGGGAGAAGGAACAAGAGGCAATGACCGCACCCGGACCGCCCGGCGGGCAGCGTATGGACCCAGTCCCCGTCGCGACCCAGCTCGAGCACCGCGCCGAGACCACCGCGAGCGCGCACATCAGGATCCGCGACGCTCGCGTGTCGTTCACCCGCGCGGACGGCCCCAACGTCGACGCCCTGGCCGGCGTCGACCTCCAGGTCGAGCGTGGTGAGTTCGTCTGCATCATCGGTCGCTCCGGCGAAGGTAAGACGACGCTGCTCAATGCGGTGGCCGGTCTTGTACCGCTGTCTGGCGGTGAAGTCCTTGTCGATGATCGGCACGTGACCAAGCCAGGCGCGGACCGGGGCGTGATCTTCCAGGCCGACAGCGTCTTCCCCTGGATGCGCGTCCTCGCCAACGTCGAGTTCGGGCTCCGCATCCGCGGAATCCCCCGCCGGCGTCGCCGCGAGGTGGCCATGGAGCATCTGCGTCAGGTCGAGCTGGACGGAGTGGCGCACGCCTGGCCGCGGGAGCTTTCGGGTGGCATGCGTGCACGGGTCGCCGTCGCCGCGGTGTTCGCGAACGATCCCGAGGTGCTGCTGGCCGACGAGCCGTTCGGCGCACTCGACTATGTGACGCGTCGACGGCTGCAAGCCGTCATCCTCGAGCAGTGGGGACGCACCCGCAAGACGGTGCTCTTTGTCACCCACGACGTGGAGGAGGCGCTCGTTCTCGCCAGCAGGATCATCGTCGTGAGCCGCGGTCAGATCGTCGAGAACCTGCCCATCGAATTGGGACGGCCCCGCTCTGAGGCGATGCTGGCCTCCAAGGAAGCGGTCGCCATCCGTGCCCTCCTGCTCGAGCATCTGGGCATCGCCGCGCCCACGACCAAGCGGCACGACGGCGCACCGCTTGCTGCCGAGGAGCTGTCGTGAGCGGCCGCCCGGCATCTCCGCGGAGGAGAGCTCCGCTGTTCCTGCGGCTCGGGGTGATCGCCATCGTGGTGGCGGCATGGGAGCTGGCGGCGCACGTGTTCACGCACATCGGGACCAGCGGGGACCCGACCGTCCCAAGCATCGAGTTCCTCGGCACGAACTCCATACGTCGCCTGGCCGATTTCTGGAACGGTGGGCTGGGGGCACCGTCGCCAAGCGCCGGCGGGAAGGAGACCTACTGGGGCGCCGTGCTGGCGGTCGGGCAGGCATCAGCCGCATCGCTCGAGCGGGTCTTTGTCGGCGTCACCATCGGGCTGCTGCTCGGCATCGTTGTCGGTGTGCTGACCTCGACGTCCCGACGCCTCAGGGCGATCATGGCGCCATCGATGCACTTCCTCCGCATGGTGCCGTTCCTCGCCCTCGCCCCGCTGTTTGAGGTGTGGTTTGGGAAGACCGACTTGGGAGCGATCAGCTTCATCGCCTACGGCGTCAGCGTCGTCACATTCACAGGGACGATCGGTGCGGTGAGTGTGCTGCCGCGAGTCTTCATCGAGCGGGCGGCCACCAACGGCGCCTCCCGATGGGCGACGTACCGGCACGTCATCCTGCCGGGTATCGTGCCAGCGATGCGCGCCACGGTACTCACCGCGCTGGGCCTGGCCTGGACCCTCGACGTCGCCGCCGAGATCCTTGGCACCCAACGCGGGCTCGGCGTGATGATGGACTACTCGCTGCGGTTCTCCTACACCGGGCGGGTCATCGTGGTCGCCCTGATCTTCCTCTTCTACGCCGCCGTCACCTACTACCTTGTCCAGTACCTCACCGCCGTCATGATCAGGTGGCAGCCGCGGCACGAAGTCGAGGTCAGCCAGCTCACCGCCATCGGGGGTGCCGCCCCGCCACCTACCGCCTGAATGCTCCTTACCCCAAAGGGCCTCGTGGCGCACGACCGAACCGTCCCAGTCCCAGCAGGGGAGAGCGCATCTCGATGACCAACGGAAGTCCAGGGGCCAGTCGAGCCATGATTCTCGAGCGACCCGGTGCGTTTCGGGAGCAGTCCATCCCGCTTCCGGATATCGGGCACGACGAGTTCCTCCTCCGCGTCGAGCTCGTGACGATCTGCGGCGGGGACGTCATCGAGTTCCAGGGCGGGAATCGGAAGGCCCGCTACCCGTTGCTCATGGGCCACGAGCTCGTGGGCAGGATTGAGCAGATCGGCGAGGGTGCATCGAAACGCCACGGCGTCGCCGTCGCCGACAGGGTCATGGTCGAGCCGTACCTTCGCTGCGGGCAGTGTGGACCGTGCATTGCCGGCAACTACCACTTCTGCGTGCAGGGCGCGACGTATGGGGTGACCATCCCCTCGACACGGCCGCCCCATCTCTGGGGCGCATACTCGCAGTACCTTTACGGAGCGCCAGGCGCCCGAGTGCACAAGATCAGCGAGGAAGTCCCCGCGGCCGCCGCCTGCCTCACGACGGTGGTTGCCAACGGCCTCCGCTGGGTGCGGACCCGGGGCCGAGCTCAGCTCGGCGAGGGAGCTCTAATCACCGGGCTGGGCGTCCAGGCGCTCAGCTCCGTGCTCGTCGCCCAACTCGGCGGGCTATCTCCCATCGTCGTCGTGTGCCGGGAGCGCGAGGAGCGGCGTCTGCAACTCGCCCGGACCCTCGGCGCCGACCGGATCGTCAATACCGCCGAACTCGGCACGACCGCGGCTCGGCAGGAACTGCGCGACCTCGGCCTCACTCTGGCCGTCGAATGCACCGGCGCTGAGCCGATGTTCTCTCTGGCGGTGGACGTGCTGGCACCGCTGGGGCGTCTCGTGGCCGTCGGCACGCGGGGCGGCCAGCCGCTGCCTCTCGACCTCGACTCCGTGGTGTTCAAAGAGATTGCCGTCGTCGGCGGCTTGGGTCAGGCGCTGGACACTGAGATGGCAGCCGCGATCGTCAACGCGAACAAGCTTCCTATCGCGGACATGGTTTCGCACACCATGCCGCTTACCGGGGCGCAGAAGGCAATCGAGCTGTGCCTGGAGGGGCATGAGGACGTGATCCACGTCTCGCTGGACCCGTGGGCGGACTGAAACGAGCTCGTCCGAGTGGACCGCGCCCTCCAGCGCCGGTCGGGAGCCCATGACCGATGTCATCAACACCTGATTCCGATCCCACGCGGTGGTCGGCGACGGAGATCGCCGCTGCCGTGAGCGACCGTTCGGTGAGCATTCCAGAGGTCCTCGAGTGCTATCTGGGGCGGGTCGCCGAGACAGCAGCGCTCAATGCTCTGGCCTGGTTTGATCCGGCCGAGGTGCGCAAGGCGGCATCAACCGCCCAAGCGCGGCTGGACGATGGGCAGACAGCCGGCCTCCTGGAGGGCGTCCCCTTCTCGGTCAAGGACGTGATCACAACGGCGGGGATCCGCACCTCAGCTGGCAGCCTCGCGCTCAGGGACAACATTCCCAGCAGGGACGCGACCGCGGTGGCCCGGATCCGGCGCGCCGGTGGAATTCTCCTCGGCAAGACAAATTGCCCAGAATTTGCCTTTTCGATCACCACCGACAGCCCGCTGCACGGGCGGACGACGAGTCCGTGGGGCTCCGACTTGTCCCCGGGGGGCTCCAGCGGCGGTGAGAGCGCACTCATCGCGGCGGGCGCGTCAGCGCTTGGACTGGGAACGGACTTCGGCGGGTCGCTCCGATGGCCGGCCCAGTGCACCGGCGTTCTGGCGCTCAGGCCCACCGTCGGTCGGGTACCGGCGACCGGCCAGATCCCAGGGTTGGGCGGGAATGTCGGACAGGAAGATGTGCTTCCCAATCCGGCAACGCTCCAGGGCCGGCTGCAGGTGATCGGACCCGTGGCTCGCACCGTGCGGGACCTTCAAGTCGGCTTGTCCGTGCTATCCGGCGACGACGGCCTCGACCCCTCGTGTGTTCCGTCCTGGGCTCTCCCACCCGCCCGCGAAGACCTGCGCGGCCTGCACTTCGGCTGGTGCCTGGACGACCTCGAGACACCTTGCGGCCCGGATGTCCAGCAGATGATGGAGACGGTCGCCGCCGGTCTGCGAGACATGGGCCTTCATGACGTGTTCCGGCCGGATCTCCTCCGCGGGGGGCGCGAGCGCTACGACCGGCTGCGCGACCTGGACGCGTTGGCGGAGATCCGGCTCGCGATCCGCGGAGGGGAGTTGCTGCTCAGCACCAGCATCAGGAAGCTCCTGAACGGGCCGGCGGTGGTTGACGCCTGCGAGCTGTCCTCGACGTGGGAGCGGGCGCTCAACTGGCGGGCGAGGTTCCAGGACCAGCTGCACGAGACGCCGGTTGCGATTGCACCGGTCGCGCCTGGCGGAGCCACCGGTCACGACGGCGCGCTTTTCGTCGATGGTCACCGACTCGAGTCCTGGGATCTCATGGCCTACTGCCGGGCGGTGTCGCTGACGGGCCTCCCGGTGGTCAGCATCCCGTGCGCCTCGTCCATGGAAGGGCTGCCACTCTCGGTGCAGGTCATCGGCAGACCCTTCCGCGACGACGAAGTGCTGTCTGTCGCGCGACTGCTGGAAGGATTGTTCGGAGGTGCGCGTCTGCCGCCGCGGCGCGATGTCCGGTCATCGTGGGGATCTCGATCGGCTTGACAAGTATATTGACGTCTGTAGACGATAGACAAATGCGAAGGAGCGTCCCATCATGGCCGACCGCAGCAGCGCGGAAGCAAACCTCGGTGCCGGCATGCCCCAAGCGCTCTCTTCGCCACTTCCAGACGGCCTCGTCGATGCCCTCGCCCAAGATCCCACCGAGGCTCCGGACGCCGCCCGAATCGATGTGCGCGATCTCGGTCCCCTTGCCGTGGTGACGCTCCAGAGAGCGGACCGGCTGAACGCGCTCGACTACCAGGCGTGGTGCCAGCTTGCGGCGGCATTCGACGGCTTCAGGAATCGACAAGACCTTCGGCTCGTCATTCTCCGCGGTGCCGGCGATCGGGCATTCGCTGCGGGAGCCGACATCCGGGAGTTTCCACGACAGCGTCAGACGGCCGAGGTGGCGGTGCGCTACAACGAGGCGGTCGCCGCCGCGCTCAGTGCGGTGATGGCCCTCCCGCTTCCCGTCATCGCCATGCTCAACGGGCTGGCTGTTGGGGGTGGCTGCGAGCTTGCGGCGGCCTGCGATGTCCGCATCTCGGCGAGACACGCAAAGCTCGGCATCCCAGTCGGTCAGCTCGGCGTGATGCTCGGCCCCGTCGAGTCGTATGCGGTGGCGCGGGTCATCGGTCCAGCTCGCTTGAAATGGCTGCTCTTCTCCGGAGAACTCCTCTCTGCCGAACAGGCCGAGCGGATCGGGCTCGTCGACCGAGTCGTTGACCAGGCCGATCTCGTGGCCGAGGTCGCCAGCCTCGCCAGAACCATCCTGCGATCGTCCCCGCACACCATGCAGGCCGCCAAGCAGGTGACTGACATGGTGGATCGTGGCCTGACGCTGAGAGACACCGATGTCGTGACACGACTCACCGTCGACACCTACAGCGGGTCGGAACTGAAGCGCCGGGTCAGCGCTTTCCTCGAGCGCTCCGCACCAAAGAGGAAGGAAGGCTAGCCATGCGGCCGCTGGACAGTATCAAGGTCGTCGACTTCACCAGGTACCTGTCGGGTCCAACCCTCTCCATGCTGCTGGCCGATCTCGGCGCGGATGTCGTCAAGGTCGAGACACTGCCGGCCGGTGACCCGGCTCGCGAATCCGGTCCGTTCGACGAATCCGAGAGCGTCTACTTCATGGCGTCCAACCGAAACAAGCGGAGCCTGGCGGTCGATCTTCGGCGCCCGGAAGGCAAGGAGATCTGCCATCGCCTGATTGATCAAGCCGACGTGGTAGCGCAGAACTTTCGACCGGGCGTGGCCGAGGCGATGGGATTCGGTTACGAGGCGCTGTCATCCCGGAACCCCGGGCTTGTGTACTGCAACATCAGTGGCTTTGGGATGGTGCCGCCCGGCTCAACCGTGCCAGGCTTCGACCAGACCGCTCAGGCAATGTCCGGGCTGATGAGCATCACCGGAACCTCGGAGACCGGACCGCTCAGAGTCGGGATCGCAGTCGCCGACTCGTCCACCGGCCTCGCCGCGGCGGTGGGAGTCCTGAGCGCACTGTTCGAGCGGACCAGAACCGGTCGGGGCACCGTGGTCAACAGCTCGCTGATGGAGACCATGCTGACGCTCCTCAACTATCAGGCCCAGAAGTACCTGAGCCTAGGAGTGGTGCCCGGCCAGGACGGAAACGACCATCCGATCATGTTCCCGCAGGGCTCGTTCCGCACCGCCGACGGAGCCATCGCGCTTGCGTCCGGCAACGAGAGGATGTGGCGGCGGCTGTGCGACGCATTGGGTCTTGAGTCGCTCGCAGAGGACCCGAGCTACCGCGACAACGCCGTGCGGATGGCCAACCGCAAGGAGCTCCGCCGGCTCCTGGAGTCGGCGCTGCAGACCCGCACGACGCAGGACTGGATGGAGATCATCGCGGGATTTGGCGTTCCGTGCAGTCCCGTGCTCGACGTCCGCCAGGCGCTGGAGCATCCCGTCACCGATGCCTTGCACATGGTCGAGGAGATCCGCCACTCCTCGCTGGGACAAATGAAGTTGCTGGGCAGCATGGTCAAGCTGCCCAGCAACAGTGACTGGCTGCGACTCCCCCCGCCGCTGCTTGGTGAGCACAGCCGGACCATCTGCCACGAGGCCGGCTATTCTCAGGCGGAGATCGACACGCTCTTCGCCACCGGCATCGTCGCGGGCCCACGAAAGGAGACCGAAAATTTGGGCGCCGAACCGCACGGGCGTGAGAATAAGGCGGATGTCATGTGAGCACGCCGCGATCCTGCGAGGCGTCTCACCGCCTGCACCACGGCGGTGAACCCCTGACCGTTGTTTGGAGGCATGACCGTGACATCCATGCAGTTCGAGGGTGCCGAGCAGGTCCCCGGATCCCGCAAGCTCCAGGCGCCCACCATCGTCGAGCAACTGGTACGGGAGCTGCGCAATCTCATTCTTTCGGGGGAGCTCCGACCGGGAGAGCGCCTGGTCGAAGAGCGGCTCACCGAGCAGTTCGGCATCAGCCGTCCACCATTGCGGGAGGCGCTCCGCATGCTCCAACGGGACGGGCTGGTCCAGACCGTACCCAGGCGGGGCTCGGTGGTTGCGGAGTTGACAGCTGAGGATGTCCGGGAGATCTACAGTCTCCGCTGGGCTCTGGAGCGTCTCGCGATCGAACTGGGCGTGCCGGTGACCGACGATGCTCTGCTGCGACCGCTTGAGGCCGCGCTCGATTCGATGGCCGCGGCGGCTGAGCATGGCGTCGCCAGCGAGCTGGTCGAGGCGAATTCCAAGTTTCATCTCGCCCTCTGCGCCCTCCCCGCCCACCGCCGCCTGCTGCAGTCCTACGAGTCGCTGAGCCTGCAGCTTCGGCAGTGCATGGCGCTCAACCTCTCCTTCCGAAAAGAGCTCTACGGCGACCCCGTAGAGACTGTGCGGCGACACAGCCGCCTCTTGGACCTTATTCGGGCGGGCGACAAGCCTGCGATCTTCTATGAGATGAACCATCACGGCGATCGGGCGTTCATGGATCGGTTGGAGGCCCAATTAATCGACGACCCGACATCGATCCGGCCGGTGGCAGACCGCTGATGCATCGAGGCAACGTCGCCTCCGGAATTCTCCAGCAGGAGATCGCGCAGCGATGGATCGACGAAGTCCGGCCTCTGGCCGTAGCGCTCCTGCGCGACCAGGACCGACGCGAGGCCAGCTCCGTCAACATCCGAGCCTGCGGCCGCGACCCGGTCGGGGCGCCGCACGGCACCCTCATGCTGACCTGGCCGGTGCGTGATGGCCGCGAGGCCGTGATCAACCATCTGGTCGACTGTCGCCCCTTCCTTCGCCTGTACGAGCGCCTGCTCGACGAGCTACCACACGCAGGAGAGTCCTTTCGAACCGTCGTCGAGGACGGCAGCCGTCTGCGGATCGCGGTCACCAACGACGTCCTGCAGGTGCTCGCACCGGGACCAAGCCATGACTACAGCATGATCCGCCACCATGCGTTGATGCTCCTAGTCGCGCATCTTTGGCTGCCGGCGGCCCAGCAATTGCGATGGGCAGCGCTCTACCGCGCGTCGGTTGGCCTGGCGGCGCAGCGCTACCAGGCAAGCGCCGCTTTCGAGAGCCCTCGACAGTACCTCGACGATCTCGAGCGTGAGGCGTTCGCGGCGCTCGACGAGCTTGCCGCGCAAGGGGCCAGTCCAGCACGGGCGGGCGACCCCGAGGCGACGCAGGACCGGCGTCTCCGCCTGGCGCTCGACTACATGCAAGCCGCCAACGCGGCCGTCGCCGTCCTGATCGACGACTACAGCGCGACACCACCGCAGAACCGTACGCGATGGCTCCAGCAGGAGCTGGCCGTCGGCTATCGGCTGGATGACTACCTGCTCGACCGTTGGCACACCATTGTCTCACCGAAACCTGGCGCGACTCAGCCGCCCCAGGGCAGCCGACGCGGCGAAGTCTGATCGAAGGGAGACCAAGGTGACAGAAGGCCGCGCGGACCTCGTCGTGCACAACGCCAGAATCGCCGTCGGCGGCCGTGAGTCGGTGGTGACCATTGCCGTGAGTGACGGCAAGATCGTCGCGATCGCCGACCCGGCCACCATGCTCTTCGGGGCAACCACCACCGTCAACGCGGAAGGCCGCTGGGTGCTCCCCGGTGCGATCGACACCCACACGCATCTTGGCCAGACCGCGCCAGAGTACGAGGACCGAGAAGGCTTCGACATGGCGTCGAGCTTCGAGTGGGACACGAGGTCGGCGCTGGCGGGTGGGGTCACGACGGCCCTCAACTACGTCCGGTTCGGTCAGGGATCACTCATGGACGTTTACCGGACCGAGTGGGCGATCGCCGCGGCCAACTCGCGGGTCGACATCCTGTTCCACGGCTACGTGATGAACCAGGAGCAGCTGCACGAAATCCGGCCAGGGGTCGCGGAGGGGCTGCGCACCTTCAAGCTATTCATGCCCTATCGCGGCCAGGAGGCGAAGGACCTCGGTGGCATCGGGAGCCTCAACCACGCCGAGCTTCGCCTGGCGTTCCGGGAGATCGGCGCCGCCGGAGCCCAGGCGCTGGTCCACGCCGAGGACGGCGACATCGTCGAGCACTGCACCGCTGCCGCGCGCATGGCAGGAGACTCGCTCGCAGACTGGGAAGCCAGCCGGCCCACGGTCGCGGAAGGTGATGCGACCTTCAGCGCCCTCTATCTCGCCGGCACAGAGGGCTGCCCCGTCACGATCGTGCACGTCTCAAGCATCGAGGGCGTCCGAGCTCGTCGTGCGCTGGGCCGCGGGTCGGCAGCCCTGGAGAGCTGCCCGCACTACCTGCTGCTGTCCACCGACAGCGGTATCGGGCCACACGGCAAGGTGGCGCCGCCGCTGCGGCGGCCGGCCGACGTCCGGCCACTGCTCGACGCGGTGATCGCCGGAGAGATCGACTTCTTCGGCTCAGATCACAACACCTGGCCTGCCGAGGCAAAGCGGGACATGTGGTCAGGCCGGGCCGGCCTGCCCGGGATTGGGCTGCTGCTGCCGCTGCTCGCGACTGAGTTGGTCGCCAATCAGGGACTTGGCGTTGACCGACTTGCCAGGCTCGTATCGACCAATGCAGCGCAGCGCTTCGGCCTGTATCCGGCGAAGGGAACGCTGCAAGTCGGCTCCGATGCGGATCTCGTCGTCCTCGAAGAGGGAAGCCGGATTGTGACCGCGCAAGACCTCGCCTCTCCGGTGGACTACTCACCCTATGAGGGGATGACCCTGCGCTACTGGCCACGCATCACCGTCCGGGGCGGCGCGGTAGTCTACGCTGAGGGGCAGTTCCCCAACGACCATCTGCGCGGTGACATCCTCAACCACCGGGAGCTGCGCCCGGCTGCGCGTCAGTAGTAGTGGCGGATATCGACGATATTGCGCAGCGGACGGCCTTCATTGAAGCGACGGATATTGTCGCAGAAGAGATCGACGATGCGGCCGTTCTCGGCAGCTGTCACCGAAGCCGTGTGAGGGCTAATCAAGACATTCGGCAGCTTCCAAAGAAGGCTGTCCTGCGGCAGCGGTTCGATGCTGGACACGTCAAGCGCCGCCCCGGCGATCCGCCCTTCCGAGAGTGCGTCGATCAGGGCCGCCTCGTCGATCGTCGAGCCTCGACCAACGTTGACGACGATGGCGTGCGCGGGTAGCCGCTCGATAAGGGCGCGGTTGAACAGGCCATCTGTGCCCGGTGTGCCGGGAAGTGCGAGGACGACCGCGTCCGCCGCGGGCACGAGCGTCGGCAGCGCCTCCGGTCCGTGCACCTCGTCCACCGGACCGAGTGGCCGCTCCGCGTCGGCGGCAACTGCTGCGCTCCGTCGGACGGCAACTACCCGCATCCCCAGAGCGGCAGCCCGCTCGGCGACCGCTCGGCCTATGCCGCCCAGCCCCACCAGCAGCAGGGTCTGACCCTGCAGTTCCCGGACCGCGTATTGATTCCAGCGGCGCGCTTCCTTGTCGGCAAGCAGTCTCGGCAGGTTCTTGTTAAAGGCGAGCAGCCCAAGACAGGCCCATTCCGCGAGCTGCGCCCCATGGACCCCCGAGCTGGTCGTGACGATGACCCGGTAAAGCTCCACTTCGGTCAGACGCGCGCGGCGCACCATGTCTCCGGCGCCAGCGGTCATTGCCTGGATCCAGCGCAGCCGTGAGTTGGCGCGGACAACCGCAGCGAGTGACTCCGGCGTCTCGCCGGGCACACCGAGCAGAACGTCAGCCTGGCCGAGGAGTTCAGCGAAACGTCGTTCAGCAGCCGCATCCCGGCGAAAGCTGGGGTCGCCTCGATGGTCGGAGGGATAGCGAGGCGAGGGGAGTAGCTCAGGCTCGTGGAAGACATTGACGTTCGATGATACTTGGCGGATGCGATCGACGAGCTCGGCCTCGAGCGGGGTGGCGACCAGGATCTGCATCTCAAGAATGTACACATATCGGCCGCCTAGCGCTGCCGATCGTGGATCAGGGAAGGCGCCTGCTCCGACACCGCCAGCAATGCCGCCGGTCGCGGTTTCACCAGCTCGGCTGACGGAGGAGCTGGTGCCCAAGACGACTGGTACAACAACGTCCGCGCTTTGGTGGTAGCGTTACTGGCTGAAGTTTCGCCGTTATGCGGCAGTCGGGTTGCTGGTCGGGGTGGTCTCGTCGAATAGGGCGGGTGTGTCCTGGGCTGCGGTGTCCTGGGTTATCCGAGCGCGCCGGAACGCGATGAGCATGTCTTCGATGGAGACGTGGCGCTTGTGGCGGTACCAGGGGGCGGCTCGGCGGCGGGAGCCCAGGTCGGCGGTGGGTTGGCCGGCCTGGTCGTACCAGGGGACCAGGATGGTCAGGTTCGCCAGGCCCAGGGGTGTGGTGCGCTCGACGGCGGTGGGCAGCCGGCTTTGGGCGTCGCCGGTGGTGGCCAGGTCGGTGGTGGCCAGGGCCAGGGTGTAGGGCCGGGCCTGGCTGGTGTCGCGGACCAGGACCACGCGGATGGGGGTGCGGTGCAGGCTGCCCCACCACAGGCAGGTGACCACCGCCCTGTCCACGTCCTCGGTCACCCCGTCGCGGGTCACCCGGGTGCGGGTCCAGGTGGTGGTGGCGGCCATGTCGGCGGCGGTGCCCAGCCGTTGGCCCTTCCAGGCGGGGTGTCCGCGCCTGCCGGTGCGCGCGGGTTCGGGTCGGTGCAGGACCGCGTTGGCGGCCAGGCGGGTGGTGAAGGTGACGCGGGCGGGCAGGCCGCGCCAGGCCGGTCCGCGGTAGGGGGCGTCGCCCACCACGTGGATGGTGCGCCCGGGCAGCGCCTGAGCGAGGAGGTCGACCATGGCGCGGGCCTGCTCGGTCTTGGACGCTCCCGTCTTGGGGATGTGCAGGCGGAACAGCACCGGCAGGCAGACCTGGCGGGCCAGGAACGGCACCGCCGCCACGACACCGACGATCACAAAGCAGTTGCCGCGCCCGATGCCGTCCCGGCCCTTGGCGGAGCCGTCGTGCTGGTACTTCGCGCCGTGGACCTTCCTGCCGTAGCGGTGGAACAGGGTGTCGTCCACCGCGACGGTGACTGCCGCTCCGCCGGGCGCCAGGCTGGCCACGACCGCGCGGGCCAGGGCCAGGCCGACGGCGTCCAGGTCCCACACCGCCCGGGAGAAGAACCGGTGCGCGCGTGACCAGTGCGCCTGCCCGGCCAGGCCCGCCGCCTGCCACCTTCCGGTGACCGTGCGCGGACCGCTTGCCGACAGCGCCCCGGTGACCAGCGCCGACATCGTGCAAACGAGCGCGCGGTGAAGCACGGCCGCAGGACCTCCACAACGATCAGCAGGGACGGCGGTACGGTCAGCGGCATCAGGGCCTCCCCGATCGGGCGGCACGCGGCGCACACGCGACGCGTCCTCAACTCCCGGCAAGGACACCCCATGGCCAAAAGTGCAGGACCGCGCCCGGACCAGCCGACCAAGGATGCCGTCACCGAGCGCATCCTCGCCCACGCCCGCAAGCACTGGCCCGACACCGAGGTGCTCGTCCGCCACAGCGGCGTGTTCTGCTACGTCGCCGTCATCCAGCGCCCCAGGGCCCGCCGCTGGCGCCTGTTCTGGCCCGCGGTCGAGGAACCCGAGCCCTTCACCGTGCTCCGCCTGCGCTACCAGGGCTCCGCCGACCGCTGGCTCATCGCGATCTACAAGGCCAGCACCGAGACCTTCAGCGAGAGCGAACTGCCCACCCGCTTCGGCCCCACCACCGGCACTCCCGAAGAGGGCATGAACCACACCCTCGGCTTCTGGGTCGGCCCGCCAGCCACCGACCAGTAGGGATCACGCAACGTCACGACCAACCCATCCGTAGGTCATGAAATTGGCGAAACCTCAGTCAACTAACAACCACCGTTGAATTTTAGTACTGGTTCCAGGAGGTGGCGAGGGTCTCGCCCCGATGTCGAGCACGGTGAGGAGACGCGGCCATGTTGACAACGATCGATCACCAGGAAGCGAGAGCCGCAACCGGAGGCGAGGGTGTAACCCGCGCGGTCTCCGGGGATGACGGCCAGCCGATGGCGGCTCGTCTGACGACCGAGCAGGTCTGGTCCAGGGTAGCCAAGGCGTCATTCGCGGTCCTCGGCCACGTCACTCCGGCGGGGGAGCCGAGATCCAGCGGGGTCGTCTACAAGACCGTCGGACGGCGGCTGTATGTGGCCGTCGCCCCCGACAGCTGGAAGGCCAGGCACATCGCGGCCAGCCGGCAGGTCGCAGTGACCGTGCCGGTGCGCCGGGGCGGAATCCTGTCGTTGGTGGCGCCGATCCCGCCCGCGACCGTCAGCTTCCACGCCACGGCGATCGTCCACCCGGCCGGCTCGCTGGAGGTCGGCTCGCTGTCCAAGGAGCTGGCGTCGCTGCTGCCGGCTGAGCGGCGGGCCTCCGCCTGCATCATCGAGGTCGCCCCCCAGGGCGCGTTCCTGACCTACGGCCTGGGCGTCTCGTTGTTGAAGATGCGCATCCCGGCCGCGGCTCGCGCACGCGTGCCAGTGACCCAAGAAGGGGGGACACGGTGATGCTCGCCGCACCCACCGAATCCAAGATCGAGCAGGAATCGATGGGCCTGGGATGAAGTTCAAGGTCGCCGAGGTCCTCAACCGCTGGCCCGCCGTTGGTCTGGCGGTAGGCGTGGTCCGCAACGGATCGCTGGAGTGGTTCTCCGGACACGGCGTCGCCGACATCGGGTCGAAGACCCCGGCTACCGAGGACACGGTCTTTCGGATCGCGTCGATCTCCAAGACCTTCACCGCGATTGCCGTGATGCAGCTGTGGGAACAGGGGATCGTCGACATTGATGCGCCCGCCAACCAGTATCTGCGCGCCTACCGGCTGCTGCCCGCCGAGGCCAGCTTCCGGCCCGCGACCGTGCGACATCTGCTGACCCACACTGCTGGAATCCGCGAGTGCTGCACCCCTCCGGCCTGCTCCGGTGGCCGGACTTCGGCGAGAGCGTGAAGCTGAGACGGCCAGTGCCGTCGCTGGCCGAGTACTACCGGCGGGGTCTCCGCGTCGACGTCGAGCCGGGTACCAGGTGGACCAAGAGCGGTCACCGACCGCGAGATGGTGACCGCGGGAGCCGCCTCTGTGTACCCCCACCGCCAGAGACATGGCCCGCTACGTCGCGGCGCTGCTGGGCGGTGGCGCCAACGTGCACGGCTCAAGGCCTGCGTGATGATCCGGGCCCACAGGCCCACCCGGCCAAGCTGCTGTTCGAGAAGTACTTCCTGTGGAAGGCCCGCAACGGCTACGTCCGCCTCCCGTGACTTGCGCCAAGGTCATGAGAACGGGGAGCGGGCCATCCGGATCCGCCGCCACGTCTCCTCGCACGTCGAGTACGTGCTGAGCGGCCCTTGTGGAGCGGGGCCCTCGGCCCTGCCGTCGCTCCCACCGAGGGGTCAAGGTGGTCTCGGGAGGTGAACGGGATGTCGATGAAGCTGGAAGCCGGCAGCGCCACTGCCTCGGACCGGACCGCCGCCAGTGACCCTGCGTACGAGCAGGCCCGCGAGCGGGCCGGGGCGCTCCAGGGGCTGTACGTGCACCTGTTCGTGTTCGCGGTGGTCAACGCCGGGTTGTTCCTGACCAACTGGGCCACGCGTGGGGCGAACGGCGCTTGGTGGTTCTACTGGGTGCTGCTCGGCTGGGGAGTAGCGGTCGTCATTCATCTGGCGACGACGTTCCTTCCGGTGTTCTCGCCCGAATGGGTGGAGCGGCGGGCGGCGCGCATGGTCGGCCGGCGGACACGGCGTGGCTGACCGGAGCCGAGGATGTGGCGAGCGCGTCGACGCGTTGAGACCTGCGGACTCGACCGGCTGAGCGCGCAGGACCTCAGCAACCTGCGGGTAGAGGCCCGCGGGCTGCCAATGCACGTCGCCGCGCTCGCCATCCTCGATGGGGTACCGCTGCGCGGTCCTGAGGGTCTGGCTTGGCTGGACGAGGTGCGGGCGCGGATCGAGGAACGTCTGCATCTGGCGCCTCGCCTGCGCCAGGTGCTCTACCAGCCGGGTCTCGGGCTCGGACCGGCGGTGTGGGTCGGCGATGCGGGCTTCGACATCGAGCGGCACGTTCGGACTCGCGCCATCGCGCCGCCGGGCGACGAGGCAGCGCTGCTGGACACCTGTGTGCAACTGAACCAGCGACCACTGGACCGGTCGCGCCCCCTGTGGGAACTGTGGCTGCTGACCGGGCTGGCCAGCGGCGACGTGGCGATGCTCCTGCGCCTGCATCATGTGGTCGCCGACGGGACCGCCGCCTTGGCGCTCTTCGGATCGATGTTCGACCTTGCTCCAGACGCGCCGAGCCCGGTCGCGCCGACCTGGACGCCCGCTCCCGCGCCATCGTCGCGGGACCTGCTCACCGACAACCTTCACCGCCACGGGGCCACGCTGCGAGCGGTTGGCTCCCCACTCGGCCACCCAGTCCAGGCCGTCCGGCGTCTGCAGTCCAACGCCGCCCAGCTCCGGCGACTGCTTCGCGCGAGTCGCGCGCCTGGATCATCGCTGAACCGCGCGGTAGGCGAGCACCGCCGTCTCCTGCTCGTCCGTGGGGACCTGCAACGCGCCAGGCAGGTGGCCCATGCGCATGGCGCAACGGTGAACGACGTCGTGCTCGCCGCTGTCGCGGGAGGCGCACGGGCCCTGCTCGCCAGCCGTGCCGAGCTGGCGCCGGGACTTCGCCTCCGCGCCATGGTCCCGGTTTCCATGCGCGCCCAAGGCGAGGCCGACACCTCCGGCAACCGGGTCGGAGCGATGATCGTCCCACTCCCCGTCGGGGAACCGGACACGATCCGCCTCCTGGAGGAGATCGCCCGGACGACCGCGGAGCGCAAGCGGCAACCCCCCTTCCAGCCCGGCGGACGCGGCATGCAGCGCTGGGTCGTCCACGCGATGGCCCACCAGCGGATGGTCAATCTGTTCACCAGCAACCTCACCGGCCCGGCGAGGCCCGCGTACCTGGCGGGCGCAAGGATGCTGGAGGCGTTCCAGATCGGCGTCATCCAGGGGAACGTCACCATCGCGGTCGGGGTGCTGTCCTACGCAGGCCGGCTCGGCGTCGACATCGTCGGCGACGCCGACGCCTGCCCCGACCTGGCCGTCTTCGCAACCGGCCTGCGCCGAGCGCTCCGAGACCTGGGAATTCTGGACGAGGACCGTTGACCCGGCAAGCACGAAACCCAGGGCCATAGCTGATCCGCCGCGGCGCCGGAGCGGCAGTCGTGCTCCCGCACGTCTGCGCTCGCTGACGCCGGGCGCGCGGCGCGCCACCGCGAGCACCCGCACGCCGCTGCCGGCGAGCTCCGCCGCGCGGCCCAGCAACTCGCCCCATGGCGATCGGCGTCCAGGCTGCGGGCAGGGACCAACGGCTCGCCCGACCAGGGCCCTTGACCCGGTGACGGCGCGCCCACCGCCCCTGGGACACCGCTCAGCCCTGCAATACGGTCAGCTCGAGACCCGGCTCGGAATCGGGAGCCTCCGGGAGGAGGAGGTCGAGGAGCTGGCGGGGCCTTGCGCGCCGCAGGAGATGACACTGCGCCACCGCCAGGAATACGCCAAGGCGGCAGGCACCACCGCCAAGCAGGTCATGACCGCGCAGGTGGTGACCGCC
>Ga0137380_10001327_pt1 | contig 19975 bp, 20 predicted proteins | sample SagtaG_17_FD_104809 | JGI IMG/M metagenome (GOLD analysis project Ga0137380, IMG submission 104809) | Vadose zone soil microbial communities from Sagehorn Ranch, Mendocino, California, USA - Sage2_L_100_16 metaG | ecosystem: Environmental > Terrestrial > Soil > Vadose zone | place: USA...
CTCTGGGAATAGCTGGTGAGTCGGCCAGCGGCAAAAGTACTCTTGGGTCCGCCCTCTTACGGGCATTGCAACCTCCTGGCAAAATCACAGGAGGAAACGTGATAATTGATGGAATGGATATAGTAAAGCTGTCTGATAATGATTTTAATAAATCGATTCGCTGGAAAAAAATTGCAATGATTTTTCAGGGGGCAATGAACACGCTTGACCCTGTTTACAAGATAGGAGATCAGATGCGTGAAATCATGCAACAACATCAATTCAAAGGAAATGTCGAAGATTGTATTTTAGAATCGTTGGAGCAAGTTGGACTTGATCGAGATATCGCGAAAAGGTATCCTCATGAATTAAGCGGTGGAATGAAACAGCGTGTAGTCATAGCAACGGCGCTACTCATGAAACCAGATATTATTATTGCTGACGAACCAACAACAGCCCTTGACGTGCTTGTGCAAGCACAAATAATTAATTTACTTAAGACGCTAAAAAAGGAAAACGGACTAATGATAATCTTGATTACACATGACCTCGGCATCATCTCAGAAATTGCTGACAAGATCGGGATAATGTATGCAGGTCAACTAGTTGAAATAGGAAGGGCTTCGGAAATATATGAAAATCCAAAACATCCGTACACTCAGGCCTTGATATCTGCAATCCCCACAATACAGCATAATAGTAAGCGTTTAGAATTCATCAAAGGCAATCCGCCGGATCTGACTCGGCCTGCACCAGGATGTCGTTTCTACGAGCGCTGCCCTCATGCCATGGAAATCTGTAAACAAGACCCTCCTGAAGTTGCAACTGAAACCGGCTTTACAAGATGCTGGTTATATGTCAAGCCTTGATTAAAATCTTCATTGATAATTTGGAAGTACGATCTGAGTATACATGTTTGCGCGTCCCGCAGACAGGATTTCATCATATACAAATGCGATATTCAATAAAAGAACTTGTATTCTCAAATCACTGATAATCATGTAAGGGTTTATCTTTGTGGGCGGCTACCTTAGCATTCACCTGACTACTGTGATGGGTGTTAATGTGTGAATTCGCACACAAATCGTGCATTATTCCTATTTCGCAGAATTCACAGGAAGTAACGAAGTCTAAATCATTGAACCTCTTGGTACAATAAGCGCATATTTCGGAACCTAGTTCATATTGTGACAATGGTTTTATCCATGCCTCGCGCCATAGAAGCATCATTGGGTCAGTCCAAATATTCAAAGAAAAAGCACATTATTAAATCAGATACCTACAGAGCACTACAACAGTACGAAAATTACAATTTACGCAGTTGGTAGTGTCAAGAAAATAATTACTGCAGTTTATTGTCTGCAAATCATATTCATTGTCACTAGTCTATGGGTTTATATCTTAAGCAGTCGTTATAAGAGGAATGCAGAAGAGTGCCCTCGGTGTCTATGAGATCAGGCAGGACTTTCCTGTGCTTAAGCGCAAAGTTGGTAAGAATAAGACACTTGTCTATTTGGATAACGCTGCTACTACCCAAAAACCGTTCTCGGTGATTAACGCAATTCAGGATTATTATTCAAGTTACAATGCAAACATTCACAGGGCAGTTCACCAATTGGGAGAAGAGGCGACGTTCGCCTATGAGCAGACACGAGAAAAGGTTGCAAAGTTTATCAATGCGCGCTCTACAGATGAAATAATTTTTACGCGTAATGCTACTGAGGCCATTAATCTCGTGTCTTATGCGTGGGGGCGTAAACACGTGAAGGATGGTCAAAGTATTGTAATAACCGAAATGGAGCATCACAGTAATATTGTTCCTTGGCAGATCTTGAGCAGAGAAAAAAATGCAAAACTTTGCTACATCGGAGTAGACGATCGTGGATATCTGAGAATGGAAGATTACAAGGGCTTTCTCGAGACCGGTAAAGTAGGACTGATCTCTTTAAGCGAAATGTCAAACGTTTTGGGCACCATATTACCTTTAAATGAAATTATAAAGATGGCTCATTGTATTGGTATCCCAGTACTTGTCGATGCAGCGCAGTCAGTACCTCATATGCCTGTGGACGTACAGAAAACAGATTGCGATTTTCTGGCATTCTCTGCCCATAAAATGCTTGGGCCGACAGGAGTCGGCATATTGTACGTGAAACGAAAAATACTAGAAGAAATGCCTCCATTTATAGGTGGCGGGGATATGATAAAAGAGGTACATAAACAAGAAACTATCTACAACGACCTACCATACAGATTTGAAGGTGGAACCCCAAATGTAGCAGGCGTCATTGGTTTTGGGGCTGCGCTCGACTATCTTAACAGAATAGGCATGGATAGAGTGCGAGACCACGAAATCGATATCACCCGATATACAATGGATGCTCTTGCTGATATCAAAGATGTAATCCTCTATGGTCCTCTAAACGCAAACGAGCGTGGTGGAGTAATATCATTTAATATAGCTGATATACACCCACATGATCTGGCCACTATTATGAATGAACACGGAATTGCAATCCGTTCGGGTCATCATTGCGCGCAAGTGTTAATGGAGAGACTAGATGTGGCCGCAACCTCTCGCGCAAGTTTTTATATCTATAACACTAAAGAAGAGGTCGATATATTTATCGAAGCACTCCATGACGCACGGAGAATCTTCAGGGTATGAGCGATGACATTTATCGTGAAATCATTCTAGACCACTATCGAAATCCTAGGAATAAGGGTAGACTACCTAACCCTGACGTCAGCATCCACGATAGTAATCCCCTATGTGGCGACGAAATTGATATGCATCTCAGAGTCGAAGAAGATAAAATTAAGGATATTAAATTTGAAGGAAGGGGCTGCGCAATCAGTCAGGCGAGTGCCTCTATGCTCACAGAGATGGTGTTAAATAAGCCGTTGAATCTTGTTAAGGATTTGGCAAAGGAGGACATCCTGGAAAATATAGGGCTGACAAACTTAGGACCAGCGCGGATCAAATGTGCCTTACTCTCTTTGAAAGTGCTCAAAATGAGTATGGTGAAGTATTATGCCGATAGAGATCCGGAAACAGCTAGCAAGCTCCAAAACGAAACTGGTGTGGATTAAAACTGTATTATAAAATCAGATAACAACACGCTTGGACACCAAAAAGAAAAAACGATAGTCGCTATGTCTTGTGGTTACCACTAAATCTGAAACTCAACAAATTTTGTTCTTTAGAGACCGAGACTGAGGCGTCCCATGAAATCCCAGTTTCGAGGGAGCCTTTACTGTAAACAATTAAAATGAATACACCCACAACATGCTCGATGCCACTGGCTCGCGTCTGGCCGCAATGGATAGTGAAACTTAGGTCGTTTGAATTTATGATATTAACAATTGCAATTGTGTGCCTCACAGTGATGGTTGCGTCTGGATTAAGCACTAATTTTGACAAACTCATAAACATGCACGTGAAGGGTATTCAAGGAAATGAGAAGCTGGATATTTTGATGATAACGGTTACATCGTTGGGTGATCTCTCTACCTTGGTAATCATTGGTATCATCATTACCATCATTCGTCGAACCAGAAAAATGGGGCTCATTTTCTTGATAAGTATCGTTTTCATAGCGATTTCAATAAGCTATCTAAAGCCAGTGATTGGGAGGCAAGCCCCTCCATATGGGCTTCAAACATCTGTGATTTTTCCTAAATATTTTGTACTGGAAGACGACAGTGTAGCACCCTTCGCCCGCGGCTATTCGTATCCTTCGAATCACGTTGCAATTTCAACCGCCTTTGCTTTTGTCGTGGGCTTTGGTCTAAATAAAAAATCCAGATTTGGCAGTTTATTAATATGGTGTTTCCCGGCGTTAATTGGCATTACTAAATTATACATTATGCAACATTATTTAACCGACATAATCGGTGGTTTCCTCTTGGGATTGATTATTTCTATAATAATGAGCAACGTGATGCACCTTGATCAGCCGTTTGTGATGTCCAGGTTTAAAGGCAAAGAGGACACGTATAGCCCGCAGTAGTTGAAGAGGGGCTTGACCCAGACTCAACTATGGCATGCAAAATCGACGAAAAATCCTATCTCTGAGATAACTGTTGTAAGATTACAAAATCTATTTTCTTTAGATCTCAGTTTTGTAGGACAACACAAAGAGCAATAAAGGTGTTCGACTGACGGTTATGCTAAGCGTCTACGGATTAATTAATTTTATATCTTACAGATCGGAGGCAAAGACCGCTTATGCTTATTTTTTTCGACAAGCCTAATCACAGTTTGTACCTTTTCAGCGCTGAATTTTCTAAGATGAGATCTACCTCTTTTCAAGTTTCTAAGTATATCGTCTATTTCTTCATACCTTAAACCTATTTCAGCTTCTGCTGTTTGTCCCTTCCATAAGCCGGGACTGCTTTTTTTCTCCAATATGTTAGGTGGAATATGCACGTGTCTACCTACTTCCCTAACCTCTGTTTTATACAGGCCACCCATTGGAAGGATGTCCGCAGCACCATCGCCATACTTAGTAAAATATCCTAATTCTAATTCACTTCTATCCGAGGTTCCCATCACAATTAGCTGCCTTATAGCAGCATAATAGTACAGCAAACACATTCTCAGCCGAACCGCAAGATTCCCTTGGGCGAACCTATTTAAAGGGAGTTGTCTCACGAGGTTGTTTTTAGCAACTCCGATTTCGATCAACTTATGGCTTATCTTCAAGTCTTTTGCTAAATCTAAAGCATCCTTTCTTTCACGTGGGTGGGGAATTGTTTTGGAATCGGGCAGAATTAACCCGAGGACTCGAGAAGGCCCTAAAGCATTGACAGCCAACACAGCGGCTACAGAAGAGTCGACTCCCCCACTGAGCCCGATGACAACGCCCTCAGAATTGCGCTCTTTGACCTCACGAAAAATGAAATCGGTAATGATTTTAGAGGCTTTAGATGGCTGCATGGTTTCCACACTATATGAGAATTATTTAATTTTATTGGGTATTTTTCCTTTAGTTTTTTTCTATCTTCTATATTTCTAAAACGTCTCAAAGAAGAAGAAAAAGAAAAAGAAAAAGAACATAAACAAGAGTGAATTCAAACACGCACACATCACGACATTAATTTAAATACGAACTTGTAGAACTACATACAAATGGATACTAGAAATATCGGCTTGAGAAATATTGAGGTTGCTGATACGAAGATCTGTTCCATAGACGGCGAGAACGGCAAACTGATTTATCGTGGCTATGATATTTTAGATTTGGTAAAACATTCCACTTTCGAAGAAACGGCATACCTGCTCTTGTTCGGAGAGCTTCCCAGCACGAAAAACTTGACAGATTTTGCTCGTCAACTGAGGGAAGCTCGTAGTCTACCCGAACCTATTGTCAAAACTCTGATGGTTCGGCCTGTGAGAGCACGTCCGATGGATGTGCTGCAATCATCCATTTCCGAACTTCCTGACTATGATGCAAATATGGAGGATGATTTGAAGGAAGCTAATATCGAAAGAGCTATTGTTCTCATCTCAAAGATTCCGACAATTGTTGCGACGTGGGATCGGATTCGAAAGGGACTGCAGATTGTCGGTCCTAGAGAGGAAGGATCGCACGCGGCGAATTTTCTCTATATGTTGCGTGGAAAAGATGCTAACGAGGAAGAATCGAAGATATTCGACATCTGTCTTATATTGCATGCCGAACATAGTTTCAACGCTTCTACCTTTGCTGCCAGGGAAATAGCCTCCACTAGAGCTCATATGTATGCGTCGATTGGCGGCGCAATTGGTGCTTTGTCTGGTGAACTACATGGTGGCGCTAATATCCAGGTTATGAAAATGCTACTTGAAATAGGAGACCCGAATAAGGCAGAGGAGTGGGTGGAAGATAAATTAGATCGAGGAGGACGAGTCATGGGAATGGGACATGCAGTATACAAAACCACAGACCCTAGAGCGGAAGTCCTTTCAAGTTTGTCTCGAATACTGTCTCGTGAAACGGGTACGAAGTGGTTCGAAATTACAGAACGTGTCGAGAAGGCGACCAAGAAGTATATGCTTGAACACCATAAACAGCCGATTTATCCAAATGTCGATCTTTATAGTGCATCTTTATACTATAGCATGGGGATTCCGATGGATCTCAATACTCCAATATTCGCGATTTCAAGAATCTCTGGGTGGTGCTCACATGTTATTGAAGAAAAGTTTGCAGAAGCTGCTCCCAAGCCTGCTCTTTATCGGCCGAAGGCCCTTTATGTCGGAAGATATTGCGGTCCCATGGGATGTGAATACATTCCCATCGATAACCGAGTTAAGGAGATGGATGCTTAACCTAATCCATTACAATAATACCGATAAAAATAATGATACTAATGACTTTTGAATAACGCAAATGATGCTAGTGAACGGTCTCGACAATACTTTTAATTGAACATGACTTTTAAATCAAAACATATTCTAGATCAAGAGATTTGAAAATATCTGTACTGTCCAAAAAAGAGAGTGCCGTCTTAATGGATCTCATACGAGCAAAGTGGCCCAAAGATATTATTCCAAGAATTAAGACTTTCAAGGTATATCAGATCGAAGAAGGCAAATTTTTACTACAGGCTGAGAATTTTTTCGCAATCCAAACGCGGGAGTCAGTAATCCTACCGTTTCTGGGCAAACCAGAACTGCTAGACCATTTTCCTACCGTTTACGTAGATATGGGTGCCATCAAATTTGTTTGCAACGGAGCCAAAGTGATGAGACCCGGGATAACAAGTCTTGGCACTTTCAGAAAAGATGGGATTGTTATTGTCAAAGATCAGACTTACAAGAAAGGGTTGGCTGTAGGCGTAGCTCTTGTAGATAGCGAAATTGCTGCTTCTATGTCAACAGGGTATGTGATTGATAATTTGCATTACATTAGTGATAAATTCTGGGAGGCTTACAAGTCAATTGCACAGTAGATCAGTATTGGATCTTGAAGAAGTTGTGAATAGAATTCGAGACCCTTTTTGAAGCAGTGCCCGTGGTATGACCTCAAGTCGCGTGCGCTCGCCCCATCAAGTCCATACCTGCCTAGAAAAAAACGAATAGAAACATAGTAGTACAGCCGTTTGTTTTGTTACGAGCTCGGCAAAGATATCTTAATTACTGTTTGATCCTATACTAATAAACTGTTTCTCATCTTGGATTTCAAGTAGGCAACAGGAAGATTTGTTATCCGTTTTTTCATGAGAATTTTAATATCTTCTGTGGAATCAAGATCTATCATAATCCTTTGTGATAAAAAAACCTTGATGGGAATTCCGAATTGTGTAGCTGCTCTTATATGCGCATTAAAGCTATCTTCGTCATAATGCGTCTTCAGTAATCCCGACGGCTTTCGTAGTAGAGCATTGGATCCGTCAAACCGGATAGAAGGACAAATAACGAGACAACGCTCTGGAGATTCTGCTCGCCTGCACAGCATATTGACATCGGCAGCTGTTAATAGTGGGAGATCCTGAGGAATTACTACAGTAGCGTGCGCTCCGTTTTCGGAACTATAGTCATCCGCTAGGGCAATTGCAGCATTCACCCCGTGATCTTTAACCTCTTTCAAAAATTTTACATCATTTTTCCTAGCGATCTCCATTGCCTCCTCATCACTTGAAACTACGACTATTTCTGATATTGCAGATGACTTTTTAAGTACGCTTATTGTGTTGATAAGTAACAACTCTGACAATTTTATTCGTTCATCGATACTTAGTATTGCTCCCAGTCTTGATTTACTACTTTCGAACTTCTTCACCGGTACGAGAGCAAATATCCTCATAATTAGGCAGCATCCACTTGTGTGAGAAGATAAGACGCGAGCTTGTTTTCATCATGTGAAGTTTTCATCAGTATGTCTGTTTCGTAAACCTTCATTCCAATTCCTTTTATCCTTCTAGCTGAATCTCGATCATCTTTAGAAATAACAAATTTGGTTACGAATTCAGAATAATGTTCTGCTACCCCAAAAGGAGAAGTAGGTAACTTCATCGCCTGCATGTACTTTACGGCGGGTCCGCTTATTGCCACGTTCCCAATTAGCGGTGAGACCGCAACAATTTTTTTTCTCTGTGCGACAAGCGCTTTTTTGAATCCTCTGATGGCAAGAATCGGTCCTATGCTCGATATAGGATTTGCCGGCGCAATAACAATTAACTTGGATTTTCTTATAGCCTGGATCACTTTTGGGTTAATTCTCGCCCTCTCTGCGCCTTCATACCTGATACTTATAACTGGTGGTTCAGCCCGGTGTTTTACCCAGAATTCTTGGATGTGCATCTCGCCAATGTCAGTCAGTACTTTCGTCTCAACCGGATCATCTGTTGCTGGAATAATTCTTGATGAGACAGCATACTTGTCTCTCATCCATTCTGTAACATAAGATAGACTTTTTCCGCTCTTCAGCATGCTTGTACGCAAGATATGTGTGGCAAGATCCCTGTCTCCTAGTTTAAACCAAGTTGGCTGGTCGAGCATCTCCATTTGACGAAGACATTCATATGAATCATTTTTTATGCCCCAACCTTGTCTAGGATCAAGTATGTCTGCTAATCCATAAATCACCGTGTCAATATCCGGACAAATATAAAGGCCGTAAAGCCAAATATTGTCGGCCACATTTGAAACTACTGTTATATCGGTGTGGCGCGACGCCAGGCCACGAATTAACTTGATAGAACCAGTTCCCCCGGCGAGAACGGTGATCATGGCTGTCCTGCTATGACTTAGCGCATAATGTATAATTTTCGGATACAGTGTGGAAAACTGAGGATTATATGGAAGCTGACATTTGCGTATTATGCTAAACCCACGATATCATGCAGATTGGCAACCAAAAATAAACGGGAAGCCAAACAGAATGGGCAATCAATAAAGATTATAAACAGGACACCATGAGACATGTTGTGTGAATCTTAGTGCAGTTCTGCTAGCCTGCATTATTTCAACAATTTTAATTACTGGTTTTATGACTCATGCATCCGCTGTGCAATTCACAGCTTTTCTTCCGCCTCAGACCAATAGCGCGCAACCAGATCTTACGGCAGTAAGATTCCTTACATTTAATTACGATCCGGGGAGTGCATTAGCTCAACAATTTAACGGCAAAGCAGAGCATGTTAGATTTACGGTCAATGGAACGGGTGGGGGAATGAGTCAGTTGATATCAACATTCAACCAAGATATCGCAAGTGAGAAACAGAGTCCGGTTCGTTTCAATAATGCAACATTACAATATACAGGAGATCTTATAGGCGAGCCTAATCAACTTCTGGTCTCGTACAAGGTAGATCTTAAGCCATTTATTTCCAACTATGTTCTACAACAGAATGGACCCCAAGGAGCAGTCATAGATTTAGATTGGAGGAGTGTAGTAGTTAACCAACCCCTAATAGTCGATACGCCGAAATATGGGAAAATCGATGTCAACTTTCCAATCGGGTTGTTTCAGGTTACACATCCGCAATTGGCGCAACAGCTGTTGAATTCGCGGGCGACGGCGGCTATCATGCAAGATCCATTATTTAACCTCCAACCAGTGGGACAATCTCTGGATAGCTGGCACTTTCTTTTTGACCCTACAGGAAGCGTCGCAGGTTCCGCTGGTCTATTCAATGCACCGGCCGGGTCCAGGGCTGTTTCAGTATACGCTCTTGGTGAAAGTAGTCTTAGGGAGGGCACCTTTACCGAACTAGTTAGGGATGCAACTGCAACGATAAATGGCCAAACCGTCGGCGTTCATGCATCGACTCCTCCTGTAAGTGCGCAGATTCAGATTCCCGGATTTTCCAAGACACAAAAAACAGGCAACAGCGAGGTTGCATTTGTTACCACACAAGCACCCCAAGGAACAGTTACCGCTACAGGAGGCTTTCCAATCCAGGTTTTGCTTGTTTTCGGCGGTATGATGGGAGCAGTTGCCGTCTTTGTGCTTATTAAGACAAGAAAGTAGTACCATTATAGATTCGCTATTATGAAGTAATTATCGCTACATTATTTTTTTGTGTGCAGGTGTCTTACCAAAGCACCAATGGGCCATTATAGTATCGCACACGCATCTCCTACCCTCAATCTTTCACCATGGTTTTAGTACAGTGGAATACACAAAACCAAGTGGTTCGTCAAGCCCAACTGTGTCGCATTTCGTATTCAAGATGTAAAATATTAAAGCGCCGCTTACTTCCGTGAGTATTGAACCATCCATCATGTTTTATGACTGTGTGCTAGTAGTAACCCTCCTTCTGTTTTATGCGGGATTCCGCTGAGCGGCCAACCCGAGCAGATGCAGGATCCTTATGCTCTGTTTGGCCTTGCTCCGCTCGGGTCGGCATTTTCATTCCAGCTCTATGAGCCTCAGGCTATTCACCATCATCACTACCCATAGCTGGATATCTTTTCTGTCCCGGTGCCAGCTGTCTCCAGCTAATTATCGCTAATTCGAGCGCCTGCAATGAGGGAGGAGTTTCCTCTCTTTCGAGTAACCCGCACGCTAGCTCACATCTCCTCCTAAACATTCTGAGTATATTAAGTTAGATGAGGAAAGTATCCTCTCTCAAGATCAAGAATTTCTGTGGTGTTGACGGAGTCGGCATAATCGCTTAAAATCTCCGAGTTCAATTCGAAAAACGTATGACCCCATTTGAATTTGTCCAATATGTTTTCTGACATTTGTCTCCATCCTAAGATGTAAAGGGATGCTGCCAACGCTTCTGCGCTAGTTAACTTCGATAATTTACAATAATTGACGGGATTTCCTGCCAACAAAGCGGGCAACCGTCTGCAGAGACCGTTCTTTAGCGCTTTTCCTTTTAGTAATGTATCTATAGCCTTTTCCCAAGAGCAGTCAATCGCGCAAACTGATTTGAAGAGGCTTCTGTCCTGGTTTGATAGAACGATCTTACAAAAAGGATCTAAAACTAATGTGTAAGGTCGGATGAATCTAATAGATTCCGCCAAACCGAACTTAACTAATTTCGCAGCAGTGCATTTAGCCGGATCATCCTGTTTGTACATTAGCACTTGCGCTCGCATGATACGTCCTCACTTTCCCGTGATTTAATGTGTGCGGAGAAAATAATATTACTGAATTTGCTACAAGCATCCTAGGCTTACCTTGAACCAAAAGAAAGTGAAATGTAGGGTTTTTTATCTTTTTTTTAATGGTCAATTAAAGTTGCCCGGCAAGAGAACTAAATTGTTTAGGTTTACATCTAGGAATTGGCTTGCTATCGGGATCCGTAAATTATACTTGATATCGGCATCATGAGGCTTACCGAATCAAAATACGATTCCACGTCCATCTCGATCACATTTCCCTGATCTATGTCTATGATGTAGATCATGTGTATTCTTCCATTTATGATTTCCTCCTCGGTGACGGGGGGGTTGCGGTAGTACTTATCGCAGACATGTTTAAGCTTGGCTATTTCCTCATTTCTTCTATCGCGCGGCGGTCGCCTGTACATCTCAGGTATGGGAAGAATACTTACAGGTGTGGTTGCAAGAACAAACTGATTTGCGAAACTGCTATATCTAGCTATTTTGCTCGCGACTCTGGCATAATAGTATGATAGCGGGTCTAGAGCATGATCTGGAGGAACAAATCCAGTTTCAATTTCCACTACCGTCTCTCCGTTTCCTTTACTGCCATGAAGATCACATATAAGGATGTTAGTAAGTCGCCTTTCAACATCGACTACATAACCGTAGCGAATGAGGTGTTTTGCACAGACAAGCTCCATTACAGAATGGTTTATCTTTACCAAGTTTTTTTTGTACAATTCGATCAACCTATATTTCACGAAATTCATTCGCTGTACCAGTTCTTCTCGTTCGCCAGATGCCATTTTAGCTGAAAGGCTATCCACATCTGCCGTGAAACGGTCTATATCCAAATATCAATATATCATGTGATCATCCTTTAATTAAGCTGTACCTTTTTATAGAAAAATTAAAAATCTACCAAAAACTGTTGATATTTTGATATGCCGTCAATAAAAAAAATTACAGTCCTCGGTTCAGGGATCATGGGTCACGGGATAGCGCAAGTTTCTGCAATGGCAGGCTACAATGTTACTTTACGTGATATAGAATCCTCTTTGTTGGATAAAGCATTGGAGAAGGTAAAATGGTCTCTAAGCAAACTCGTAGAAAAACAAAAGATCACTCATATAGAAGCCGAGAGGATATTCAATAGAATTACGCCGGAAGTAAACCTGGAACGGTCGTTGAAAGATACTGATTTACTCATAGAAGCGGTACCTGAAGATCTCGGTCTTAAAAAGAAAGTATATACAGATGTGGATAAGTTTGCGGAAGAAAAAACGGTCTATGCCTCTAACACAAGCACATTGCCAATAACTGAAATGGCTGTACTAACAGGGCGACCTGAAAGATTCATAGGATTGCACTTTTTTAATCCACCTCAATTGATGCGACTTGTGGAGGTCATTCCAGGACGAAGTACTAATCAGGATACCATAGATACGGCCTTGGATTTTGTAATGCGAGTTGGTAAGGAACCTGTACTGTGTCGCAAAGACGTTGCCGGCTTTATTGTAAATCGAATCTTTATTCCGTTGGTACATGAAGCTGCATACTGTTTAGATAGGGACGGAGTCTCGATGACCCAAATAGATTCAGCAGTCAAATACAAGATGGGTTTCCCTATGGGTATTTTTGAGCTCGCCGATTATACTGGACTTGACGTAATATTCAAGGCCACATCAGAGATGTATTCTAGAGACAAAAGGATAGTGAACCCGCATCCGAAAATAAAAGAATTGGTTGATGCCCAAAATTTTGGGCAGAAAACAGGCAAGGGCTTTTATGAATACAGTGGAAGTACTTATGAACGTGTAAGCTTAACACCCGAAGAGTCAGCAAAGTATAATCCAATTGGTTTGGTAGCTATTTCTGCTAATAACGCAGGTTGGCTAATTTCAAACAGTGTATGTACTAAAGAAGACGTCGACAAGGCGCTCAGACTTGGCATGGGACTTAAAACAGATCTATTTAGTACAGTGGAGACGTTTGGTGTACGAAATGTTGTGGAGAAACTGCGAGAGATGGCTGCGAAGTATGGCTCGCGCTATGAGCCTGATGTCTATTTGCAAAGCTACAAAAGCAAATGAACTTCACCTGTTAGCAGAAAATATTTGCACCGCGGAACGAGCGTCCTTAGCTACCAGTATAGGCACACGATTCCGCTCATCTAAATATTTTCCAGCGTACGTATCCGCCACCCCGCCGCTGCCTGCTATTACAACTATAGACTTCTTTATCATATATCCTGCCGCCATCTCTATCAAAGTTCCGACGCCGCCCCCGATGGCAATAATTCCATCCGCAGAACTAGCTATCATGAAATCTCTGGCAAATCCAATTCCTGTACAAATGACGACATCGCAAAATCCATTCGCGAAAGAAAATTCATCTTGTGGTATTATACCAATGGTGAAACCGTTGTTTTCTTTCGATCCCTTGCACGCGGATTCCATAACTCCTCCCAGCCCACCACAAACCAAAACTGCCCCAGCGCGCGCTACTTCTTTTCCTACCTCATATGCAAGAATTCTCGCCTGTTCAGTACATTTGTCTTTATTATATCCAACCACAGCGATCTGAATCTTACGCACATTATTCGAGTATTTCTGTTTGTCTTATACTTTATGATGAAAGTTTTAAAAAAGAAGGGACACAATGTAGATCAATTGAAATTCCTAAACCGAGTGCATGCAGGCAACATACTGGCCGAAAGATTGAGTACTAGTCCTTCACTCAGTTCTCGGGATCGGAGCCAAACAATAGTATTGGGTATACCTCGTGGAGGAGTAATCATAGCGAATATAGTAGCGAGAAAACTTTCCTCTGATTTTGACATTGCAATAGGGAGAAAACTCGGAGCTCCAGATAACTCAGAACTCGCGATCGGAGCTATTATGGAGGACGGCACGGCGTATATGAACGAGTATCTTATCAAAGCGTTGAAATTATCGGAAGATTATCTCGAACGCGAGAAGGCAAAGCAGCTAGCAGAAATAAAACATCGCAGAGCACTCTACCCAAAGAACCGTGAATACAGACTTAGAAATAGAATCGTAATCTTAACAGATGATGGCATAGCGACCGGCGCTACAATTATTGCGGCTGCTCGCTGGATAAGAAAACATAGTCCGAATTATTTGGTGATTGCTGTGCCGGTGGCCGCTCCGCAGACTGTGGGGATACTGCGGCAAGAGGCTGATGCTGTAGATGTGATCCTTAGCCCTGAGGCCCTTAACTCCGTTGGACAATTCTACGAAAATTTTGAACCAGTTACCGATGATCAAGTTAGAGAGATTCTGATGGGTCGAGACAACTTTTAGATCTCTTCGTTAGTAGCAAATGACAGAATAAAAGTAGTCGTTATTCAAGCTACGATTAGACGACACTGTTAGATCGTAGATTTGGAAAAGTACGTCGTACATGAATTGTTCCAACAAGTATTACTAGTACTATAGTCAATGACCGCTGGCAGCTTCAAATTTCACTTTCGCAGATAAACCCGGAATATTCGGGATCATTAAGGTTAAAGTATAGGGCAGCATGTTTGGAGCATATGCATTATCATGTTAAGGATATTTCTCTGGCCGTTGACGGAAAGAAGAAAATTGATTGGGCTGAAGCTCACATGCCCGTACTTGTCGCGTTAAAACATAAATACCAGAGCGAAAAGCCGCTTGAGGGTATCAGGATCGCAGGCTGTTTGCACGTAACAAAAGAGACAGGCGTGCTAGTAAGAGTACTACAGTCAGTTGGTGCGGAGCTCGCTTGGTGTGGATGTAATCCGCTCAGCACCCAAGACGATGTGGCTGCTTCACTGGCTAGTGATGAACACGTATCAGTGTTTGCAAGAAGGGGGATCTCGACAAAGGAGTACTACGACGACATTCATTCTGTGATTGGTATTGGGCCAAATATCACAATTGATGATGGCGCCGACCTAACTGTCGAGATGCACAAAAATATGAACGGATCCAAGTCCGTTATTTACGGTGGCACAGAAGAAACAACCACAGGCGTGGTCAGACTACGTGCATTACAAAATGCAGGCAAACTGAAGTATCCGATCATGGCAGTAAATGACGCCGAGACCAAACACGATTTTGACAACGTATATGGTACTGGCCAATCAGCGCTAGATGGAATTATCCGTGCAACGAATATTCTGTTCGCAGGAAAGAATGTAGTAGTCGCAGGCTACGGACATGTAGGCAAAGGGATAGCAAAACGAGCGGCGGGAATGGGAGGTAACGTTATTGTAACAGAAGTAGATCCGATAGCGGCATTAAAGGCGAAGTTGGATGGCTTCTCTGTTGCGCAAATGATCAGTGCATCAGAGATAGGAGATGTCTTCATAACAACTACGGGTTGTAAGGATGTTATTGCAGGAGAAGATATTTCAAGGATGAAAGATGGTGCAATCCTCGCTAACGCAGGTCACTTCAACGTGGAGATCTCAATCCCGGCGATAGAGGCACAATCTGCGAGCCCGAGACAAATTAACGAGCATACCGTGCAGTATAATTTGAAAAGCGGTAGCAGAATCTATTTGATAGGTGAGGGCCGATTGGTAAACCTGGCAGCGGCCGAAGGTCATCCCTCGGAAGTCATGGATATGAGCTTCGCTAATCAATTTTTATCAGTACTAAAGCTTGCGGAATCCAAAGGCTCATTGAAACCACTGGTATACAGCATAGAGAGGTCCCAAGACAAACAAATTGCGCTTGCTAAATTGGAATCTATGGGAATCCGAATTGACTCCCTAACAGATGAGCAGAGACTATACTTGGAGGGATTCGGTGAAGGGACATAGACCTTAGCATTTTCTCAAATACATATCATTAGACAACGTACTCCGCTAAGTGCAGGTCCAGTCTCAAGATATTAATACCCATAAATTGTTTCAAGGTTGATTCCAGAAGTATCTGGATGGGTGGTCTAGCCTGGTTATGATACCTGTCTCACACACAGGTGATCGAGAGTTCAAATCTCTCCCCATCCATTCTACATAAAAAAGAATTAGGACAAAATTAGCATTGCAAAAAACGCGACAGAAGTAATCGCAAGAAAAACTTTAGTAATATTCATAGACCTGTTAAGGGCAAATGCATAATCATCGAACTGTCGATTGCCCATTACTTTGATCATCGATACAGATAATAACAACTCAAACCTAGCCGAGGTGGCTTTCTCGATAGACTTTTTTGACAACTGAAGATAGATTTCTGCAATAACATCATGGTTATTTGTTTTGCCGAGGGCATAATATCCTTGCCTGGTTCTCTTTCCAGAAGTAGAATGCGTATCTGAAGTACAGATTTCGAGCGTTTGAATTCCGTTCCGAGACAACTTAGTAATAATATTATCTCGTAGACTATTGTCCATGTTATTCGAATCTGCCCATCCAATGACATATTGCTTGCCATTGACTTCAAAAACAATAGTTGCGAGACCTGACTCTCCTAATTCTTCCATCAGCCCCGTCGCGTTGCAGGAAATATCATCCAAGTTGGCAAATCCTACTTTGAATTCATATCTGGGAGCCTTAATCAATTCTTTCAAGCAGATTTCTCCAGCTGACAGTAAACTCTCGCAATCTGATTTTTTCAGCTCTTCTCCCATAGCGTTATGACTGTCAACCACAAGTATATTCTTCAGGCCGAGATTGAAAGAATATCCTTCTAAGGCTATTCGTATGCTTTCCGGGATATCTTCCATTCCCACAGGTGCCATCGAGAGTATGACTATTGCGGTGTCGCCAAAAATAATTCCAGTTGCTGTGCTTCTTCCGATCTTAGTCTGGAGCGGAAGAGTGCTCGTTTCGCATCTTTCTGAAACCGTTGCTTGAGAAAGTGTTCGGATATAGTTATCGACTTCTGACTTGGAGGGGATATTTCGTGAATGACTAGACACGCTATGAAGAATCAGAGCATTTCTCGAATATTCAGAATATAAAAGATACGGCAAGTTACTACCCCCTATAGGATTGAATGGACCGGGATGCAGGTCTGGAAGAATAATAGCTACTTGAGCACTTTCCAGTTTGAATTTTACGATATATGTAGTGACCTTTTCCTTATGCGCTCGAGATTCGGTAATCTCTTCCATTCTGTCCGAGCTATTCTCTGTCCACGCGGCTAGAAATGCTTGTAAGACCTTAAATGTGCTGTTTACATTTGGACTTCCAGCCTTATCAGCCATCCGAACCCATGCAAGAGCCAGGATTATGAAAATTGAACCATAAGCGATTCCCGTGGTCATAGAGTGATAGAAAGCCAAAGGCACGAAGGCCAAAAATAAAAGGACGGGCTGAATAAAGGCAGAAAGTATAGAACGAGCGATGCCTGCACCGAAGACAGACGCAAAAATCCCGATGCGCAAACCAACTGCTAGCAGCATTCCTTCGACTACATTGCTCGTGGAATTATCTGTCTTTGAAAGTAATGTGTGTAAAACTATTCCGACAATTATCGTTATGGCCCAAAGCAGAGAAGCAAACGCCGAGACATGAAAAACCTTTGTGATTTTATTGAGAGAGGTTCCGCGTAGAGCACAAAAATCCAGAAAGACGGAACCCGTTATTGCAGCTAAGCCGAGAGCGAGATGGAGACCTAACGTTGATACGTCTGTCTTAAAAATATAAGTATAAGCCAAAACGATTAGAACAGCTCCTCCAAGTAGTGATATAAGATAAGAGATCTTATGCGAAGAGGGATTTAATCTAGTAAAAGACCATCTACTATGGATAACAGAAACGCTATTCGTACCTATACGTCAGCCAACCGGAAAAAGAATCCTTATCAAAATAGAAATGCCGATGAGCCCGCCTGTAATACCGAGAACAATCTCAGGCTTTATCTTAACTCCTTTGGTCTCATCTTCAAAGAACCTCAACAAACCTGCGCTTGAAGCTGGCAGGGGAGCATTCTTTTTCTTGCTCATGTAATTCAGACTCTCGGTAGTCAGGTTTAAATACATTCCGTTTAGATTAATTGGTAAGCTCGTAAATTATTTTTGTCAAAGGGTCCATTGTAAATATCCTCTCCAGTCTCGTCGCAAAAGTTTTGGGTTTCGTCTTATCGTCGTAGTCTTTTTAAAGATAGAAAATTAATTAACCTTGGTATCCTGGGTCTTCAAGAGTGGCTGTTTTCTCCAAAATCCTTAGATAGCTTTCAATAAGATCCGCTTTTATCATCTGCGCCGAAATGTCATTCTCGTCCCTGAGTTGTTGGATTAGAAGAATTATTTTTTCTTGGATTATCGACTTTGCTAGACCTCTATTTGTATTCCTATTCACCTCTTCGTTATTAACAGCTGATTCTGTTCGAGTGGCCTTTCCAACGAGATCCTGAGGATTGCACCCGTTTATGCATATATTTTCATTCTGGAACCTGACTTGTACTCCTGTGCACGAGGGACAAGGATCATTAATAAGCGTGCCCCCTTTCAAAAGCAAAGATGCTGCGTCTTTTAATTTACCTGATTTCTGCTTGTTATTAGGTCGAATAACCATCGGTGTTGGTATAACATGCACTATAGCGCAATATCTTTTTTGCTATAGAAGTTCTTAGTCAACTTGAATTTCTTCAAAGCGTTACAGACAATCTTAATGGACACTTTGATCACAGCTCTCCTGTTGGCAGGTTTCAAATTGTTGTGCAGCATTGATCCCTAGTATCCATTTGCGAATGAGCAACTCCCATTACATTCGCTAGTTTCAAGCTAAAATGAGACCAGGCAAGGCTTAATAAGAAGAATTGGGAAGATAATTTACTAAAAGATGGCGGTTATTTGCAAGAAATGTGGCTTGCCAGATGATCTGTGTGCTTGTGGTGAACTGGATAAGGAAGACACTCGAGTTGTAGTCCGCCTAGAAACTAGGCGATTTTCAAAGACGACCACCATGATCGAAGGAATTGATCCAAAATTGAGTGACATTCAACGGATCATTAAGGAACTAAAGAGCAGATTTGCTTGCGGCGGGACCGCTAAAGAAGGTTTCATCATGCTTCAAGGTGATCATAGGGACGATGTGAAGGGATACTTGGTAAAGCTTGGCTTTAATGAGGCTGCTATAGAAGTGCAATAGCAGCAAGGGGAGCCTCTCGGTTACTTCTTATTTTTGGGGCTTAGGAGGACAGCCGTTTCAAAAAGGGTCGAGGTCATCGAGCCTGCTCTTCTTAGCTTTAGCCGAATATTGGACGATCAGAAAGATTGAACGAGAACGAGGAAAAGGACATGGGAAGAAACCACAGATTGACCCCTAGAGTTTAAGGTGCAGCTTTAAACCTTTATAGCGATTCCTGATAGTGACTTCTGTTACGCCAGCTGCCTCGGCCACGTCCTTCTGTGTCTTGTTCTCACCGTTCATCACACATGCCACATATAAAGCGGCAGCGGCTAGACCCATTGGATCTTTTCCCGCCGAAATCTTACCTTCTTCGGCTCTCTTCAGAATATCCAGAGCTTTACGGTTTGTCTTTTCTGACAAGCCGGCTTTACTAGCTATTCGTGCTACACACTTCACCGGATCGACTACAGGCATCTTTAGGTCCAGTTCTCTAATAAGCAGCCTGTAACAACGCGCAACATCTTTTTTCTTAATATTACTAGCATTAGCGATATCCTTTAAAGTCCGAGGTGTCTCAGTGTCACGGCATGCAGCATATAGTGCAGCGGCCACTAACGCAGAAATTGAGCGCCCTCTTACAAGTCCCTTCTCAAGAGCTTTCCTATAGACATACGCTGCCTTTTCAATTACGGCATCGCCAACTGCAAGTTTGTCCTTTAATCTGTCCAACTCACTAAATGCCTGCCTAAAATTCCGGTCGACAGGCTCATGCACCTGACTCCTGCTATCCCACGTTCTTAATCTTTCTATCGTACTCTTCATCGATGCTGACAATGGCTTTCCGGAGGCATCTTTGTCGACTGGACCTATGA
>Ga0137380_10001339_pt1 | contig 19902 bp, 17 predicted proteins | sample SagtaG_17_FD_104809 | JGI IMG/M metagenome (GOLD analysis project Ga0137380, IMG submission 104809) | Vadose zone soil microbial communities from Sagehorn Ranch, Mendocino, California, USA - Sage2_L_100_16 metaG | ecosystem: Environmental > Terrestrial > Soil > Vadose zone | place: USA...
CATCCATAACGGTACTTTGCTCATCGGCACAACTCCCCTCCCATGACGGCCCGACACGCTATTTCAAACGCGACCTTTCTTGGGAGCTCATCGGACAGGCGCGAAAAATCGTTTGCGATTCTTTGCGCCTTCGCGTATGCGCGGTGAAGAGCACGACCTATTCACCGCTAAGGCGCGAAGCCGCGAAGAGTCGTCTAACGCAGGGTGGGGTCGGATTGATTCCTGAAGAAATCGACCGGATCGGCAATCTCGATCATCGCTTTGGTGTAGAACCCTTCACCGAGGGCTGTACCGATAAGCGCGCCGTAATACTTGTGAATGCTTTCTATCCGGGACGGAAAGCTCGGCCGGCTCAGCTCCGTCTCAGGCTCAACACTGGAAGCGTCGAACAGCTGCGACTTGTAAGCCTGAATGGCCGCGAGGCGCTGGGCCGCGAAATCCGATACGTCTACGACGAAAGTGGGAGGCTCGTTTGCGGGCACTTTGAAGTAAAGAATGCGCTTGGGGCGAAAACGCTCCTGTCCGGTCTTTATCTTGGCCAACCCCGAATGGTGGGCAGCCTGAGTCACCAGAATGCTGGTGTTGACGTGACCGGGGTGTTTGGCGGCCCAATGATGGACAAGGACGATCTCGGGCCGGTACTTTCTCAGGACTCTGATAACTCCGAGCTGGGCCTTCGTGGTCACGCCGATCCTACCGTCGGGAAAGCGAAGGTTTTCGCGCACCTTCAACCCCAGGATTCGCGCAGCTTCCCGGGCCTCCTGCGCGCGTATCGCAGGGGTGCCTCGCGTTCCGAGCTCTCCCCGTGTGAGATCGACGATCCCCGTGGCGTAGCCCCGGCTTGCCATTTTTGCGAGCGTGCCGCCCGCAAACAGCTCCACGTCATCCGGGTGCGCTCCAAACGCCAGAATGTCTATCCGCATGGCCCCATCGATTGACGATTGATGGGCCCTGGATCGATTCACGATTGATGGGCCCGCAGATCTCAATGCCTTTGTTCGTCAATCGACAATCGTCAATCTACTACGACGACCTGATGCTCGAACTTTCCTATATCGATTTTGTCGTAAACTGTGCGAACGAATCCAGCGGAATACCGGAACAGGAACTGCAGCGAGGCAATTCTCCTCTCCTGCAACTCCCGGTCGGGTGCCACGCTCTCGCAAGCACGGGTAATCTGGCGGCGTATGGTCCGCTGACGGAGATCGTGTCCCGCAAGAAACTTGTCCCTCATTTTGTTGACCTGATAGATCATCTTGCTTTTTGACTCCTCGATCACCTCCTTCAGGCTCTGGTGTTCGGGCGGGAGAGCCGCGAATAGATCCTCAAGACGTCTGGAGATCTCCCGGGTCACGGTGTCGAAATCCTGGGCCGTCGCTGCCTTCGGCTTTCTGCCCGCAACTGCCTGGATCACGGCGTCACAACCTGCCAGCAGATCGTCCCAGCGAAGTTCGTAGCGCTCGAGTAGTTTGAGAATCCGGGTTTCGATAATCGTGGCACTGATCCGCGGCCAGACTACTGGAGGAGGTATGCCCAGAGCCTGCAGGGCGGGCAACGAACAGGCAACGACGCTGTATTCGTGAGGATCCGCGACAGACGCCACACCCGGGAGGATTGTCTGCTGGAACAGGAGCGTTGTTATCGAAGCTAGGTCTGCGGCCGATCCGGAGCCCGCCTGAGCCAAGCGCAATTGCTGCGCCTTCACCAACTCACGGATCCTTTCGGCCTCAGGCTCAACACGCGAGTGAAAGCTCTCCCAGAGCTCTTTGAAATCAGGTTCGTCGGGATTGACGAAGATGAGGCCCCAATCCTCCATGAGGCGTGAGAAAAAGCGCGCGAAGGCGCTGGGAATTGCCGTCCCGGGCGTGTACGCGTTCCTGAGAAGTTCGAGAACCTCGGTCGCTTCGTCTCCCACGAACTCCTTCAAGCCAGCCAGGACATGTTCGATCTCCGGTGGTACTGATGCTATCCCCGTGGAATCGGGATCGCCCGAGGACCCGTTCCCCAGGCGCAGCATGTGCCTCCTTCCCTCCCGATCGACCAGGAGCAAGGGAGGAGGTTGCGGAACCTCAATCGCGCGGGACTGCATCCAGAAAACAGGCACTGCCGGAAGACCCTGTTCGTTAAGGAAATTAGAAAGTTTGATCGCGCTAAGAGCCTTCCACAGCGTCGAGAGCGGTCCCCCAAAAAGCCCGGCCGGATCCCCCGTCAGCACGACCAGGGTGTCTTCCCGGCCCACGCGGCCTATGTTTTCGTAGGCGGATTGCCCGCTGTGAAACCGCTGCGCCTGGACCTCGAGAACAGCTTGCAGTTGTCCGCGGGGATAACTGCGCGCCGCCAGCACGCCGGCGTGGTTGCGCAGCGATTGAAGATCGGGCCGGCACGGGAAGAACGATTCCACACGGCTATCGTGGTCCACGAAGTCCAAAAAAAGTTTTGGGAATCCCGGAAGCTGGCTGAATTTCAAAGCGTCAGTACCGCTGTGCGGCCTCCACCACGCCGGCCGCGACAAAGATTGATTTCAGAGTTTCCTTGTGCGTCTCGTTCAGGCGGAGCAGAGGGAGGCGTGGTTCCCCTCCATAGAATCCGGTCAGATCCAGCGCAACCTTCAGTCCCGGGACACCGAACTGCGTGGTGACCGCCGCTGCGGGCGGTGACAGGATTTCTTGCAGACCGGCGGCCGCTTTCCAGTCACCCGACTGAAAGGCCTCAAAGAGCTCGACGGTCATCGCCGGCAGAGCACAGGCAATAGCCACCACGCCTCCGCATGCCCCTTGAATCAGGCTGGGTAGCAGTGTGGTGGCGGAGCCTACCAGGATCTTGAACTCCCGCACCGCGCGGCGCCGTATTTCCCCCTGGAGCGAGAGGTTGCCGGAGCTTTCTTTCATGCCCGCGATGTTCTCGTGCGCCGAGAGCCTTTGAACAAGAGCAGCGCTTGTGTTCACGCCGGTGAATTGTGGGACGTTGTAAACCAGAATCGGAATGGGCGATTCGTCAGCCACACTCCAGAAGTGGGCGAAAAGAGCATCGTCCGTCATGGCGGATTTGAAGTAGCAAGGCGTTCCGGCCAACGCGTAGTCCGCGCCCAGATCCGCAACCTTGCGGATAAACTGCACCGTGAGACGAGTGGATTCACGGCCCGCTCCCACGATCATGGTTTTGTCCGCGGATATCAGCGGCCGGGATTCACGGACCAATCGCAGCCTCTCTTCTTCGGAGAGAAAGGCGCTCTCGCCGTTGGATCCCAGGACGACGATGCCGGAGAGTTTGAATTCCGACCAGCGCCTTAGATTCTCCTTGAACCTGTCCACAAGAAGTTCCCCATCGCTGTCGAAGGGAGTCGTTATAGGAGGAAATATGCCGGAAAGATCCCGATTCATGCTCTTCAGCTCCTGACGCTATCTTCGTGGCATGGCCGTCCCGGCCATGACCGCCTTGGTTCTTCCCCTGCGCTCTTCACGGGCGGGACGCCCGTGCCACGACCAGCGGAGCCCTAATCTTTGACGTGCGAGACAGGGTCCCTTGTTTCGATTATTTCCGACTTTTATGCTTCCCACGAATGGGTTTCGAGACGGTTATGACCCGGGTGTCTCCGCCGGCGTCGTCGAGATCCACGGCTAGCGCGCTTCTCGCCGGGAACGGTAAGCGTTCGCCCCACTCCACTATGGTCACACCGTCTTCCCCGAAAAAATCCTCGATGCCGACGGACCGAAAATCCCGCTCGCCTTCCAGCCGGTAAAGATCGACGTGGTAGATCAGGTGTTTTGCCTTGTAGATATTGACCAGGGTAAACGAAGGGCTGTTCACAAGACTCGAATCCTCCAGTCCCAGGCCGGTCGCAATCCCGCGTGCCAGAGTCGTCTTTCCCGTACCCAAGGACCCTCGCAACAATACCACACCCGGAACGGTCAAGCCGCGAGCGATCCGCCGTCCCAGGGCTTCGGTTTCTTCCGGCGAACGCGTAACAAAAACGCTCTTGCCTGATTTCGTGGTGAGAGATGCCCTCGGAACCCGGACGGTCATCCGCGCAGCACCCTCTTGAAAGCTTCGGGCAGATGGGGCAAGAGGTCGGTTGCGATCATCGACTCCATCCCTTTCTCCTCGGCCGCCAGGTCTCCCGCCAGGCCGTGCAAATAAACCGCCGCCGAAACGTGGTCGGCCAAGGCTCGCATGTCGGCGCCGCGGAACCGGCGCTGCCAACTAGCCACGAAGCGCGCCATGATGCCGGAGAGGATGTCCCCGCTCCCTCCTTTCGCCATTCCGGGATTCCCCGTGCTGTTGATGAAGATCAGCCCTGCCGGGGTGGTGACGACGGTCTGAAAGCCTTTGAGAACGCTGAAGACCTTCTGGCTCTGCGAGAATCGGCTCGAAACGCCGAGACGGTCGTTCTGCACGTCGGAAATCGTGCTTCCCAGTAGACGCGCCATTTCCCCGGGGTGCGGCGTTATCACCACCGGCTGCCCGTTCTCGTTCCGGAGAAGCTCCGCCTCACCGGCAAAAGCATTGATTCCGTCTGCATCCAGAACCACGGGAACCGGAGATCTCCGCACCAACTCCTGGATCAGGGTCCTTGTGGAAGGATGAGTGGTCATTCCCGGACCGATGGCCAGGACATTGGCCTGCGAAGACTGCCCGAGGATCTTCTCCGCTCCCGCTGCGTCACTGGTCCCCTGCGGCGTATCGGGAATGGGTTCCGCCATGAGTTCCGGCACCTTTCCGATCACGTGCTTCTGAAGACTCTCCGGGAGCCAGAGCGTCACCAATCCGGCCCCGGAGCGCAGAGCCGCCAGACCCGTCATAAGGGCCGCACCGCTCTTGCCGCGAGAACCGGCGACCACAAAAACATGGCCGAAATGCCCCTTGTGGCTGTCTCGGGGCCTCGGGGGAAGCGCTCTACCGACTTGGGCGGCATCGATCAATTCCATACGGTAGTCCGCATTTTCGAGCAGCGGGGCAGGGGACCCTATCGGCACTACCACGACTCTTCCGGCATGATCCGCTGCGGGAGGCAGGACCTGGGCCGGCTTCAGGGCGGTGAAGGTAACGGTCACGTCGGCCTTAACTGCGGGGCCCGGCACCTCGGCGGAGTCGGAGAACAAACCCGAGGGAATGTCCACCGAAACGACCAGGCATTTCTTGCCCCACGCGTTGATGCGCTCCACCGGTCGCCGAAAATCCGCTCCAATAGGCTTGCTCAGGCCGGTACCGAAAAGCGCATCCACCACGACGTCGGGAGGTTCCAGTCTCTTCAGCCCGGGGGCCGCGGAAGAGAGAACGTGGACAGGGAGATCCAGAGAGCGGACAATTTCCCAGTTAACAAGCGCATCGCCTTTCAGCTTTTCCGGATCCCCAAAGAGAAACACCTCCGGACGCCCCTCGCGCAATGCGAGATGCCGCGCTGCGACAAATCCGTCTCCGCCGTTGTTCCCCTTGCCGCAGAAGACGTAGATCCGCCGGGCTGGAAGATCCGGGCATGCCTTTAATATTTCCTCCGCCACGAAGCGCCCCGCGTTTTCCATCAGTACAAGGGAGGGAATATGGTAGACCTCCGTGCTGAGCCGGTCCACCTCTGCCATCTGACTAGCCTTCAGGATTTTCATGCTGAATGCCTCAGTCCCGGGAGGAGCCTCGGGAGAGAGAGTTCGCCACAGAAAGACTTGCCACCAATTTCACGAATTTACGCGAATGTCTTGATCACGCAACCGCTTAATACCGTTAGTGAACCGTGATGCAAGGAGTCCCGCCGCCAGCCTGCTTTCGTGTAATTCCTGAAATCGTGGCCGGTTTTTTCCTCCGCGGCTCCGTGTCTCTGTGGCTCGGTGTCTCTGTGGCCAATGACGCTTTTTGCCGCAGAGACACCGAGACGCGGAGAAGAAGCGCTCCGTGCTCTGTTGACACTGCGAAACCGTGAGCCTAATATTTGTATTTGACACTTTGCGCTCTCAGATGTGTCTAAAGATGCTGAGGTGATTTCAGAAGCGCCATGCCTCGGGTCCTGGATGTAATCAAGAAAACGCGGAGTTCAAAGCATAACGGGCATTGGTTGAGAAAACAACCTCGCCGATCCCTCTTTGGAGGTTGTATGAGAGTCCTTGCTAGAAAGGCGGCATCAATGGCGGTGGCAATCAGTGTGACGCTGCTCCTTTGCGTCTCGAGCTACGCCGATCGTCGGCACAGCGACGTTGAGAGCATAGGCAACCGCAACGTCACGGGGCGCGTCTGGGGAATCTTTCCTAATTTCGTCTCTCTCGAGAAGGAAATCGCCATTGGCGCTCAAGTGGCGGCACAATTCGAACAAACCGCGCGCATGATCGAAGATCCCGTGATTTCGGAGTATGTCGATCGGGTCGGACAGAACCTGGTGAAACACTCGGACGCCAAGGTGCCTTTCCATATCAAGGTTGTCGATACCGACGAGGTGAACGCGTTCGCCTTCCCCGGCGGTTACTTCTATGTGAATAAAGGGCTCATTCTCGCGGCGGAAAACGAAGCCGAGCTGGCGGGAGTCATGGCACATGAGATCTCTCATGTCGCCGCGCGCCACGCAACAGAACGGCTCTCCAAAGGGCAAATCCTTCAGATCGCCTCTATCCCGGCACTGTTTGTCGGCGGTTACTGGACTCAGATGGCCATTTACAACGGTTTGGGCCTGGGGATCAATCTCGAGCTTCTCGGCATCACACGGGACTCGGAGAGGGAAGCGGACCAGCTCGGGATTCAGTATCTATGGAACACGGGTTATGATCCTAATGCCTTTGTCTCCTTCTTCGAGAAACTTCAGGAACAGGAGAAAGCCAAACCCGGACGGCTCGGAGGTTTCTTCCGCACACATCCCTACACCCTCGAGCGTATAGCCGCCGCCATAGACGAACAGAGGTACCTGCCGGAAAAGGAAAATTATGTTCTCAATAGTTCCGAATTTGATCGTGTAAAGGCCCGGTTGTTGGCCATTGACAACGCCCAGAGAGCGGAGACGGCGGCAGGCGCTGCCGATCCCAAGAAGCCGACTCTGAAGCGAAGAACCAGTACAGACGGGCAGGCTGGTGACCCCGGGGACCCGGACGATGGCAGTCAGGCCCCATCCAACAAGAAGAGCAGGCCTACCTTGAAACGGCCCGGGGAGCAGCCGCAACAGCCTTAAGCGACATTACGCAGTCTGTAAGCCAAGCAACCGCTGCCCTGAAGCCAATCCGTGCGTGGGATTGGCCCTCGCCTATCCAATGATTGAAACATTGTCGCGACTTTGGACGTAGTCTGTACCGGCGCGTCTCGGGACTCACCCATCTCTTTTGAAGGAGCATCAAAATGAAGATCTTTCCCTCTGCGCTGTCGATGCGCATCCTCTCGAAAGTGGCAATTATCCTTAGCCTTGCGTTCGTGGCGCCAGTATCCCCGGCGTCCGGGCTTGCGGCTCAAGGCACTGCTCAGCAGGCTTATACTGCGCCGCTCAGTCCGATCGAGGAAGCTGAGAAAAATGGCACCGCACTCCGGCTTTCCTTGAAGGACATCAGCAAGCTCGCCCTTCAGAACAACCTGGATATCGCGATTTCGGATACCAACGAAGAGCTGTACCAGCAGAAGGTGATCCAGGCGTACGGCCCTTATGATCCGCAATTCTTTATTGGATTGGGTTACGGCTCCAGCAAATCACCGAACACCAACCTCGCCACCGCTTCTGCGGTTGGAAACTTCAACCAATTCGAACGGGCAAACTGGAACGTCGAATTCGTCCAGAATATCCCTACGGGCGGCGGCTTCACGATCGATTACAATACAAACCGTTCCGACACGACCCAGGCGTTCGCGTTGTTTACACCCCAGTACAATTCTTCCGCCACGATCCGCTTGACTCAACCCCTGTTTCGGAATTTCCGCACCGATCAGATCCGGTCCAATATCAAGATGGCCAATCTCGACACGAAATTGAACGACAGCCAGTTCAAGCAGAAGGTCGTGGACACGATCACCAGGATTCAGCATGAATACTGGGATCTTGTGAATGCCATACGGGATTATGAAATCAAACGCGAGTCGGTAAAGCTGGCCCAGATCACTCTCGAGAACAACAAGAAGAAGGTGGAAATCGGCACTCTGGCGCCGATCGGAATTACCGAGGCGCGCGCCGAGGTATCCAGCCGCGAGCAGGAAATGATTGCTTCTGAGGAAACGATCTTCAGCGCTCAGAACAGTCTGCGAGCGTTGATCTCCAACGACAGAAACGCCGATATCTGGCGCCAGACAATCATTCCAACGGACTCTCCGGAGTTCAAGGAAGTTAAAGTGCAACTCGACACTGCCATTGAAACGGCGCTCGCGAGTCGGCCCGAGCTGGAACAGCTCACGCTCAGCCTGCAGAAAACCGATATCAACTACAACTTCAACCGGGACCAGAAGAGGTGGCAGTTCGACCTCGTGGGGTCCTTTGGAGCCGTTGGTGTCGCCGGTCCCCAGTCGTTCTCGCCCGATGGCACACCTAGAATCGGTCCCGAATTCGTGGGTGGACTTGGAAACGCATACAAGGTGCTCTTCCGGGAGGGCCTGACGAACTGGTCGGTCGGTTTCAATGTGCAAATCCCTCTGAGGAATCGGTCCCTGGAGGCTTACATGGCGCAACTCAAGATCCAAAAGCGCCAGACTCTCATAAACCGGAAGGTTACAGAACAGCAGATCATCGTCGAGATCCGTAACGCGGTTCAAGCCCTGGAAACGAACAAGAAGCGTGTGGAGACCGCGCGCGTTGCCCGGGAACTGGCAGAGGAGCAGCTGGACGGGGAAACCAAGCGCTTCCAGGCCGGATTGAGCGAAAACTTCCGGGTTCTGGGCCGCCAGAGGGATCTTTCCGTAGCTCAGGGAGTCGAGCTCGATACACTGATCGCCTACAAGAAGTCCGCGATCGACCTGCAAAAAGCCATGTACACACTGCTCGAGGCCAACGATTTCGAAATCGCCAAGACCAGCTCGGACAATGTGCCGGAGTCCAAATAGCGAAGATGGAGGATAGAAGATGGATGGCGAGCTAGGGCAACGGCAATCTCGTTGCAAAGGTATTTTGGACCACTTCCGCTCAGAGCGCGGAACTCCAAGGCTTCCAGGCTCGCCCCGGACTCGAAATGACAAATGACAAATAGACCGGATCGGCGGATTACCCCCCGTAGGGAATTTGTCATTTGTCATTTTCAAGAAATTGCTGACTTTGGCGAGACCCTGAGTCGCGATCCCGAAGATCTTCTCCATTATCCTGTTTCCTCTATCCTGCAATCCTCCATCCTCCATCCTCCATCCTCCATCCTCGATCCTCAATCCTCCATCTTCTATCGCCGAGGGGCTTGTGGATTTTGGACGATTACCCTACAGTCATTACCGTGATGTGGCTCCCGGCTCTTGCTTACTCGTTGTTTGGTCTGATCCTGGGCAGTTTTCTGAACGTCTGTATTCACCGGGTTCCGCGCCGTGAATCAGTGGTCTGGCCCGGATCGCACTGTCCCCGTTGCGGAGTTGCGGTTCGCCCTTACGATAACATTCCCCTTGTCAGCTACCTTCTTTTGAAAGGGAAATGCCGGTCCTGTAAGGGCCCCATTTCGCTCCGATATCCGCTGGTGGAGCTTTCCGCGGGAATTGCTTTTTATGCCTGCGCGAGGGCCTGGCAGCTCACGCCTCCAACTTTCGTGAACAGCCTGTTCATCGGCCTGATCATCGTCCTGGCTTTGATCGATTACGATCACCAGATTCTGCCCAATGTATTTACGCTCCCCGGCACTTTGATTGGCATCCTTCTCAGCCCTTTTCAGGATCCTGCACTGTACCGGGAGGCGGCGGCGCGCGCAGTGGCTGTGTCTCTCAGCCCGGAGAGCCCGGAAACAATGCTGCCATGGGTGGCCTCGCTGCTCGGTGCGATCGTTGGAGCGGCTTTCATTTTGTTGACCGGGTTCCTATATCAGATAGTGAGAAAACGGCAAGGGCTGGGGATGGGCGACGTGAAGATGATGGCCATGGTCGGAGCCTTTCTCGGATGGCGTCTGGCCCTGCTCACGATATTTGCAGGGTCTCTTTCCGGGAGTTTCGTCGGCATCTTTCTCATTCGCTTCCGCGGGGAGTCCCTGCAAACCAAACTGTCTTTCGGAACCTTCCTTGGCTGCGGCGCCGTCATTTCCCTGTTCTTTGGTGTCCCCTTCATTCACTGGTATACCCGCACCGTGTAACCGACAGATAGCGTTAGTGGTTCTCCGCGTCTTCGTGTCTTCGTGGTGGATTGGGCGGAGCCTTTACCGCCAAGACGCGAAGCCCCAAACAATCACAAAGTTTCTTTCGCCCAATTCACGAGGCGTTCGTTAGATAGGAGTGCGCCCCGAACGAAGGCGCAACAAACCCGCCAGCGAGGCTCTCCCTCTCACCTGGCTCGAGACCGTGTCATGCTGTGCGCGAAGTGGCGCTGTTACGAATTGGGCTCCGGTGGGTTCGGCCTCACCGAACTGGTGTTGGCAGTTGCCTGCATGAGCCTTCTGGTCGGGGTCGCCATACCAAATCTGCACTGGTTGACGCAGGAGTGGAATTTGTGGGGTGCGGCCCATCTTCTCGAGAGTGCACTCCAATGGGGGCGCATGTACGCTGTTTCGGCAAATACCTCGGTGGTTTTGCAGATCGACCCCGGCGGTGCTCGTTTCTACTGGGCGGATCCTAGAACGCGCGCCCCCTATGAGAGCTCGATCCGGAATCTGCCGGCCGGTGTTCGCATTGTCTCCTCGCCGCGGCGCCCCGTACGTTTTTTCCCGCGCGGAAACGCAGTTCCAGCCGGGACTTTTGTTGTGCGAGGAAAGGCGGGACAGTACCGTGTAGTTGTCAATCCAGCCGGGCGCATTCGGGTCCAGCGAGAATGATGGCTTTGTTCGGAGTTCAGGCTTTAGCCTGCTCGGGCGCTGGGCAGCCTGAAGGCTGAACTCCAAACCTCGCGCAAAAATGAGCTCATGGGCTTTTGGTTCGGAGTTCAGGCTTTAGCCTGCTCGGGCGCTGTACGGCCTGAAGGCTGAACTTCAAACTGACGTCAGCCCGGGGAAAGGCTTTGACTCAGGGAAATCAGGCGCTCGAGACTTGCGTGCGCCTGACCGGAATCGATGGAAGCCCGAGCGATCTCGACAGCTTCCTTGAGGGTCCGGGCTTTGCCTCCGGCGACCAACCCGGCGGCAGCGTTGAGCACTACAACGTCCCTTTTGGGCCCTCCGCTCCCGGAGAGGATCTCGCGGATAATTTCCGCATTGCGCCGGGCGTCGCCGCCGTGGATCTCCTCGATAGGAGCTCTGCGCAAGCCGAAATCCTCGGGAGCCACGTAGTAAGTGAGAACCTTGCCCTCTCGAACCTCGGACACCTTGCTTTCGCCGGTGATTGTGATCTCGTCCAGGCCGTCGGAGCCGTGCACGACAAAGGCCCGTTGCGATCCCAGCGCGCAGAGCACTTGGGCCATCATCTCTGTAAGCTTTTCGCCATAAACCCCGACAACCTGAGCGGCCGCCTGCGCCGGATTGCACAGAGGACCCAGGAGGTTGAAAACGGTACGGATTCGGATTTCACGCCGGGCAAGCATGACATAGCGCATGGCAGTGTGAAGGAGAGGAGCGTAGAGGAAACCAATCCCCGCCTCGTCGATACAGCGCCCCACAGCTTCGGGAGAAAGATCTATGCGGATACCGAGAGCTTCTACCACGTCGGCGCTCCCGCACAGGCTCGACACACTGCGATTCCCGTGTTTGGCCACTCGCACTCCTGCGCCTGCCACCACGAAGGCTGTCGCCGTGGAAATGTTGAAGGTCCCGGTTGCATCCCCCCCTGTGCCGCATGTGTCTACCAGCATCTCTCGTTCGGTACCCGAAAGCGCGGCGCCGACATGCGCGCTTGGGCGCACGGGGGAAACGCGACTGCGGATGACACGAGCAAAGCCTATCAGCTCCTCAACAGTCTCCCCCTTCATCCTCAAAGCCGTGAGAAAGGAGGCGATCTGCGCATCCGTGGCCTGACCGCTCATCAATGTTTCCATGACGGACTCGGCCTCGGACCGGTTCAGATGGTTCCCTTCCACGACCCTCCGTATGGCGGCGACTATCTCCATGGGAGAATTATATGTGAAGTGACCTGCGCACACAGCCGATAAAGATCTTGAAGCAGAAGGTGTTTGTGTGGTACCCTATGCGCCACTCAAACACAGCACGGTTCGGCGGACGGCCTTTACTTCGTGGGTTGACCGCCATTGTCCCCCTAAACTCAGGATCGTGGACACTATGAAGCAGTATCTATCTATGAAAAACCTACTCTCACGACGGGCGCCGAACCCGGATCGCGCCGAGGCAGGCTTCACTCTGATGGAGACCTTGGTTGCGCTGGTCATTCTCACCTTTGGGCTCCTGGCCGCAGGACAGATGATGTACCTCGCTATGGGGAGTAACTCCTTGTCAAGGTCGAAGGGATCCGCAATTACGGTCGCGCAGGACAGGCTGGAGTTTCTCGCGGACCGTTATCGCCAAAGCCAGGCCGATCCCGACCTGACTGTCGGGACTCACACTTTCCTTGTTGCCGCGGGCGAGACTGCGCCTGTTCCGGTTGAGGTCAAAAACCCAAATGACAACACGACGCTCAATCGCTTCACCGTAACATGGACCGTGAGCCAGGTAAGCGACCCGCGAGCCGGAAGAGTTCTGGCTGCGCGCCAGGTGCTTGTAACCGTGACGCCCGCTCAGACCACGGGTACCACGAGTAACACCAAGGCCGGCCTGAACAAAGTGGTGAACGTCACCGCCATTTTCAGTCCCAAACTGACCTAGAGACCGGGAGCGTCCCATGCAATCATTTTTCGGCTCCAGAACGAAACAAGAACCTGGTTTTACCATGGTCGAGTTTGTTATCTCCGCCGTTATCCTCCTTCTCATCTCCGCGGCCCTGTTCACGATCCTCGCCGAGACACAGCGTTCTTCCAGCTATCAAACCGAGGTCCAGGCGGTTATGGACAACACGCGCATCGCCATGGACACGGTCGAGGGCTATGTGCGCCAGGCCGGCAATGACCCTTGCAGGGCCGCAGGCTTTGTCGGTATCGGCGATGGCGGCATTATGAGCGCCACTTCGGTGCGCCTTCGCTCCGACCTCACGGGAAGTGCACGGTGCGCAACCCCGGGCTGCACCTGTCTTGAAACCGCTTCAACGCTGCGCGACCAGGGGGATCCGGACGGCCGCACGGACGCTGCGGGCGAAGATGTCACTATCTCCTATGACTCCGCCACCAGCACGGTCAACATCACGCCCCAGGGGGCGGGCGCCGTGCAGCCAATCGCCAATTACATTTCGGCTTTCACCCTGCAATACTTCGATCAGAACGGTATTGAGACAGCTGTGGGGGCTAACGTGCTGAAAATCAAAATCACGATGACCGGCACGACAACACTGGCCAATCCGCAGACGAAAAAGACTTTCGGGCAGACCGTGACTTCTGACGTTCAGATTGCAACACGCTAAATCTTTTAACCACGGAGACCACAGAGCAGCCCCTCGGCTCCAACCAATCAACCTTCGCGTTCTTTGCGCACTTGGCGCCTTCGCGGTGAAACTGAGCCCGAATTAACCGCGAAGAGCGCAAAGGGCTCGAAAACGATCAATGAAAAAATAACAAATGGCCGATGAGAAATGACAAATGGGAAGTGAACCCGTCAGTGCCGCGTCTGACTGAGGGATTTCAAAGACCCTAAAGATCCTGCTACACGGCAGAGTCCTGGTCTGTTACAATCAGCGGCAGTGAGGTTGCACACAATGAGACTTCGAATCGCAACACAACTTGCTCTGTGGATCGTCGCTATGGCTGTCCTGGGATACGGCCAGTCCTTGGGCGATGTGGCCAAGAAAGAAAAAGAACGCCGCGAGAAGATGAAGGCGGGGTCGAGAGTCATCACGAACGACGACACCGTCAAGTACGCGAATGGACCGGTTACCACCACCACGCCTCCTGCTCCTCCTGCCGCTGCTCCCGCCGCTGCGAAGGAGAAGGAGAAAGCAGAACCGGAAAAACCGGGCGAGACCCCAAAGGCTGCGGCCGGGGCCAAGGCGAACCCGGATGAGCCTACCGACCTTCAGGGAAGGCCCGAAAGCTTCTGGCGGCAGACGTTCGCCGACGCGCGCCAGAAGGTCAAAGAGCTGGAGAACAAGGAGAACGTCCTGGTTCTCAAGGTAAACGATCTGCAGAACCGATTCTTTCGCACAGACGACGGTTTCCAGAGACAAGCCATTCAGGCCGACCTTCAAAAAACCTTCACAGAACGGGATCAAACAAGCGCGGATCTCGCCAAGGCAAAGGCCCAATTGGACGATCTCGAGAAAGACGCGCGCAAGAGCGGAGCGCTGCCAGGCTGGATCGCCGCCAAACCCTGAGAAATTTCAAATTTGAAATTTGAGATTTCAAATGGCAGTGCCGGGCCGGGCAATTCAACTGTCGGCCCTCGCTAGACAGGATCCGGCAAACTTCCGACAAGAGACCGCTACTTTGTCTGAATCGCCGGTTCTGTTCAACGCTCCTTGCTGGCTACGTGGAGGACGGCGATCCCGCCGGTAAAGTAGTGGAATTCGACCCGGTTGAAGCCGGCGCTCCGCACAAGCTCTCGCAACCGTTCGGGCGGCGGAAATGCCTGAACGCTCCGCGGCAGATAGGTATAAGCACCCTCACTACCCGACACCCACCTCCCGATTCTTGGCAGCACGTTCGTAAAATAGAATCGGTACAGGGAACCAATTACGGGCATCTTCGGCATAGCGAAGTCGAGGATGCCGAGTGTTCCTCCGGATCGCAAAACGCGCCCCATTTCATGCAGACCTTTCTCTACGTTGGCGAGGTTTCGAAGCACAAATGCCGAAACGACCGCGTCGAAGGCGGCGTCTGAAAAGGGAAGGCATAACGCATCGCCTTCCAGCAGGTCTACCGGGTAAGGGACCCGCGCGCGCGAAATTTTCTCTCTCCCGATCGCCAGCATCGGTTGGCAAAAATCGCAGCCCACCACGGCTCCGGCCCGTGAAAACGAAAGCGCGAGGTCGGCAGTGCCGCATCCGACATCCAGAATGCGCGGATGCGCGACATCGATGCGTCTCTCCACTTCTCGCGCAGTTCTCGTTCGCCATGACCGGTCAATGTTTCCCGAGAGGAGATGATTCAGGAAATCGTACTTCGCCGCAATTGCCCCGAACATCGTGCGCACAGCCTGCGCCTGCTCTTGCTCTCCCCCGCCGGTCATCGCAAGTCGCAACCAGAAAATAAACGCCGCATTCACCACTAAGGCGCAAAGACGCGAAGAGTCACCGGGATGTCTTTGCGCCTTCGCGTCTTCGCGGTAATATTTTTTTCAAATATTACTGCTAGATTCTATAAAGTTCTTCAGAAATCGCTTCAGGTTGGCCGGATCAATGTCGTTTCGAATCTCGGCGGCGCCCAGGCGTGGGAGCAAAACCATCCGAATGCGGCCCCCGGCGAATTTCTTGTCTCTGCCCAGGGCGTTCCAGACTCGAACCGGGGAAATCCCACGCAGCGTCGGGAGCTTGGTCACTCGGTGAATCAGACGAAGCAGCCGTTGCGCCGACTTTTCTTCGAGAAGACCCAGTTCCCTGCCGAATCCCACGGCTGCCATCATTCCCCAGGCTACGGCCTCACCGTGCTTGAATCTGCGGTAGCCGGTCGCCGCTTCCAGAGCGTGACCTACCGTATGGCCGTAGTTGAGAATCATCCGTTGCTTTGCTTCCATTTCGTCGCTCGAGACAACGGCGGCCTTTATGCGCGAGGCCTCCAGCACGACGTGTTCGAGAGCGGACGGACTGGCAGAAAGAATGGCTTGAAGATTCCTCTCTATATAAAGGATCAGTTTTTCCGAGCGGATGACCCCGCACTTCAAGACTTCGTATAGTCCGGAAGCGAGCTCCCGTGAAGGAAGGGTGCGAAGAGTACCGATATCCGAGAGCACCGCGCTCGGCTGGTGGAATGCGCCGATCAGGTTCTTGCCTTGTTTTAAATTGATTCCCACTTTTCCGCCGATGGCGCTGTCCACCTGAGCCAGCAGAGTCGTCGGGACGTTTACGTACGGTATGCCGCGGACAAAAGTAGCCGCCGCAAAACCAGCCAGATCACCCACTACGCCTCCCCCAAGAGCCAGCACCCACGAGCGGCGGTCGGCCCCTGCGCGGATAAGTCCCTGGTAGACCTTTTGCAGACTCGCAATATTCTTGAAGCGCTCTCCGTCTCCAATGAAGACAACCGGCGCCGGGCCATAGGTTGCTTCCAAGGACCGGCGCAAGGAGTCTCCGTGCAGTTTGAAAACGCGGGGGTTGGAAACCACGACCGGAGCGGACGAAAAGCCCAGCCGTGTCAGGAGGCCGCTCAACCGCGCCAAAATTCCCTCACCCACGAAGACCGGATAAGAGCGGCTTCCCAGGCGAACTTCGGTGGTCTTCACGGGCGCAAACCCCGCAGCAACTCGTCGATAAGCACCTGGACATCCAGAGGCCCGATTCCGATTTCCCGGCTCAGTTCCCCGATGCTGTAGAGCTGCCCCGTTTCCCAGATCTCCTTCAGAAAGCTGTCTGCCGCTCTGACATGGAACCAGGCATGGCCAAAGCGAGAGCGAAGATAGTCTCGAAGCTGCGCCTCGAAGATCCACGCCCGCAGATAATCGGCGCTGTAAAAACCGTCGTCGATGTCTTCGAGATAGGACTCTTGGTCGTAGAGAGTTCCGGTAGCGCGCTGCAACGCTTCCACGTATACCCGCGCCGGATTCTCCATGGGTTCGCTATGAAGCTGGATCTCGTACTGAAGCTTCCCGCAATAACGCCGGATCTGATGGCTGCGGACGAGCGCCTGAAAACGGAGGAACTCGCCCGCGTTAAAGAATCCCGTATTTGCCTGCAGCCACCGCTCGTTCCACATCAGGTGCTCAAATAGAAAGGCATAGGCCTCAGAGAGCCCCCTGTCTCCACAGAGTCGATGTTCCGCAACAAGGCTCGGGCTGGTCCAGGCGAAATGCTGCGCATGACCGCTCTCATGCAGGAGCGCCGCGTAATCATCCCGGCCTCCGCGCGGCAGGACGACGACCTTGATCTCCTGTGGTACGCGCACAGTAACACAAAACGCTCGAGCGCGTTTCCGCGGCCTCTCTTCCAGGTCAAGGAAGACGTTCTCCTGCCTGGCCGGATCGATTCTGAGAGCCTTCAGGGTTTCAAACAGGGCGGGCAGCATGAGCTCCTTCGGGAAAAAGGCATCGTAGTCCGGCCGCCGCGTCCAGTAACCGATGTCGCACCGATGCACCTGGGCCGGCGGCAATCCCAGGATCCGCTGGAACGACTCCTCGACACAATCCTTGTATCGGGCTTCCGTAGCCTCAATGAGCTTCTCCAGCGAGGAGGAAAAGGCCCTGTAATCGATCCCCCAGATCGACTGATACGCTTCCAGGCACGTTTTGTAGCCCAGAGCCTGCACCTGCGCCCGGAGCCGGTCAAGCCGTCCCTTGCGCAACGGATTCGACTGTTCCAGAGCGCGTGCGCGAATTTCATTGAGGCGCCGTCTTCTCAAGCTTTCAGAAACGTTGGCCAGCGCGACGGGAATCTGTGTGTAGTGAATGTCTTTTCCTTCCCAGGGAAACGTGCTCTTGCTCTCGAATTCCGCGATCTCTTCCATGAGGGGGGCGCAGGCCTGTTCCAGGTGGTGCTCGACAGCAAAGGCGTGCAGCTTCCCCAGGGACTTCCTGAGCGATTCAAAGTGGGGGGGAGTCTTTTCGATTTCGCCTCGGATTTCGCGAATCCGATCCAGGCTGAACAGGTCCGAGAATTCAGAGTAGAAGTCTCCGGTTTCCAGCAATTCCTTCTGCCCGGAGTAGTACAGGTAATACTCTCTGTGGAGCGACTCAATGAACTCTTCCAGTCGCGTCCGGTACTCCTCGATCTGCATCGGCCGCCTCAGTACACTTGTTCGCAATTACGGCAACGTACTTGGAGAACGGCAGCTCGCTTCAGTGCGCTACAAAGCTTGCTTCGCCGAGGTCTCGCTGGCACGGCAGTGGCAAATCATAAATGACAAATGACCAATGACAAATGACCAATGAGCAATGGCCTGCCGACATCCCCTGCCTTTATTTGTCATTTCTCATTTGCCATTTGTTATTTGTCATTTGACTGCTCAGCCGTTAAAGGAAGCGACTCCAACGCCAGCATCACAAGTGTTGGTCCCTATTTGTTGAGTGACAGAATACGTTACCGTGTTTATGAAAAGGACTGCTTAGCGGGGGATGCCTTCGAGAGGGCTGCTGGCCGTAGCATACAGCTTCCTGGGAATTCGGCCTGCCTTGTAGGCCAACCGTCCCGACTGAACGGCGAGGTTCATTGCCTCTGCCATCGCCACGGGATCCTTCGCGCCCGCGATTCCCGTATTCATCAAGACACCGTCGCACCCTGATTCCATGGCCATTGTAGCGTCCGATGCCGTCCCGACCCCCGCATCGACGATCACCGGAACGGACACGGTCTCCAAGATAATGCGCAGGTTCGCAGGGTTCTGAATGCCCATGCCGGAACCGATGGGCGCGCCCAGAGGCATCACCGCCACAGCTCCCGCGTCTTCCAGCTTCCGGGCCATGACAGGGTCGTCATTCGTATAGGGCAGGACCACAAACCCGTCTCTGACGAGAATCTTCGTGGCCGTAAGCAAGCCCTCCGTGTCCGGAAAAAGGGTCTTTTCATCCCCGATCACTTCCAGTTTGACCCACTCCGAGAGCCCGGCTTCTCGCCCCAGATTCGCCACACGAATAGCTTCTTCGGCTGTATGGCATCCGGCGGTGTTCGGCAGCAGCATGAAGCGTGAAGTATCGATGTAATCCAATAGCGACTCCGACTTGTCCTCGTGATAACGGGTCGACTTGTCCTGCAGTTTGATCCTGCGTACCGCGACCGTGACAATTTCGGCGCCGGATTTCTCCAGGGCTTCTTTCATAACCGCAAAAGAGGCGTACTTGCCGGTTCCTACGATCAGCCGGGAACGAAACGATCTGTCTGCCAGGACCAGCGGGTCGTCTTGAAGCGAATAGCTCATAAAGTCAGAAGGCTGCTCTAGCCCCCTCCAACGAATTGAACTATTTCAATTTTGTCCCGGTCGCTCAAGGGTGTGCTGCCCCACTCCTGTCGCCGGATGATGCGTTGATTCAGCTCGACGGCAATTCGATCCCGCCCGACATCGAGAAGCTGCAGTAACTCCTCGACGCTTTTGAGAGGAGGAAACAATCGGATTTCCCCGTTAACTTCAAGTGTCATTCCCACTGCGTGCGTCTCCGTGATCCCTGAACTTTGACACCGTATGATACTGAGTGCTTCGAAAGCAAATCAAGTATTCCCTCAGTTCCCTCTTTAGCTGGGGAGACACAGAAACAAGATTTTCTCGGTGTCTCCGTGGCTCCGTGGCTACATCGGGGTTGTGGATCAACTAGAAAAGCCTTGACACCGGTGGAAGGCGCACCATAATATCGTCCCTTATTTCGCAAGACGTTGGCAGTCGCAAATCATTGATTCATAAATGGTTATAGGTCTCTCAAAAAGCCCTTTGCCCGTTCGAGGGTTCGCCGCAGAGATGCCATGCTGTCGGAAGCCACTCGCCAGAAAATCGATGCGCTGATACGGAAATACCCGCACCCGAGGTCGGCCCTGATTCCCGCTTTGTGGCTTGCCCAGCAGGAGGCCGGCTATCTTTGCCCCGAGGCGATTCGCGACGTCGCCGAAATCTTCAAGTTGCCTCCCAACGAAGTGTATGAAGTCGCGAGCTTCTACACGATGCTATACAAGAAACCTGTGGGAAAGTATGTTATCCAGGTTTGTACGAACATCTCCTGCTTGCTGTGCAACTGTGAGGAGATC
>Ga0137380_10001340_pt1 | contig 19900 bp, 18 predicted proteins | sample SagtaG_17_FD_104809 | JGI IMG/M metagenome (GOLD analysis project Ga0137380, IMG submission 104809) | Vadose zone soil microbial communities from Sagehorn Ranch, Mendocino, California, USA - Sage2_L_100_16 metaG | ecosystem: Environmental > Terrestrial > Soil > Vadose zone | place: USA...
CCACGGTGCCGCCATGACCATAGGCTCAAGCAGCACCCCCGGGTGCGACACGTCGAGAAACTCGCCGATGGCACCGTCCGGTGGACTACCCCATCCGGCCGCCAGTACTGCGCTCCCCGCTACCTGATATGACCTGGACGGTTTAGCGGGAGCCCACGTCAGGCGTCGAGAACCTGGCCGGCTCGCTCGACGACGGGACCCTCGCAGCTCCACGGGAAGTTGATCCAGCGGTCGGTGCGCTTCCAGACGTAGTCACACTTGATCACGGACCGGGGCTTCTCGTAGATCACGGCCGAACGCACGTCCTCGACGTGGTCCTTGATGAAGGTGTGGACAAGTTCGATCGTCCGGCCCGAGTCGGCCACGTCGTCGGCGATGAGCACCTTCTTGGCCGAGAAGTCCACGGCGCTCGGCACCGGCGGCAGCATGACCGGCATGTCGAGCGTGGTGCCGACACCGTCGTAGAACTCGACGTTCATCACGTGCAGGTTCTTGACCGCGAGCGCGTAGCCCAGGGAGCCGGCCAGGAAGAGGCCGCCGCGGGCGATCGACAGGATCAGGTCGGGCTCGAAGCCGTCGGCGGCGATGACCTTCGCCAGCTCACGCGACGCCTCGCCAAATCCTTGCCAGCTGAGATTCTCACGCTCGTCGTTCATGGCCGCCTCACCATCTCCAATCCTCGTAGATCATCGTGCCATGCATGCTGAACCGGGCGGCCGCAGGCTGGGCGGCGGCCCGCGCGTGCAACGTTCCGCTGGTTTACGGTGCTCTTAGGTGATGTGGAGCCAGTGGTGTCCGATCCTCTCGACGAGCTCACCGCCCCTGACGTCATCAGCAGCGGCGGCGAGGACTTCAGCGCTTTCGCGGTAGCGCGGTGGCCCGGGCTGGTCAGGCTGGCCTTCGGCCTGACCAGCGACCGGCGAGGGAGGGGAATCCGGCTGCGGCGCGCGGGGGCGGCCGCGGCCGGCCTGGGCCTCGCCGCGATCATCGCCGCGGTCACGGTGCTGCCATCGCCGACGGCACCGGCACCGGCACCGGCACCGGAAGAACCGCCGCTTCCGGTTACCGTGCCCGCCAGCGGCACGGCCGGCCCCGGCGGAGTCTTCGCCAGCGGCACCGCCGGCGGGCACGCCTGGCGGCTCGCCGTGCAGGACATCGCCGACCCCGGATACCGCTGCATCCCGGCGATCACCATCAACGGGACCGACGCCGACCCCGTGTACCCCAGCCCGGGGAACGGCGCCGACGTGGCCCTGGGCGCCGCCGCACCGGGCATCGGCTTCGCGTTCGTGCAGGTGCCCGCAGCCATCGAGGCGCTCGTCGTCGACGGGCAGGAACGCATCCCGGCGATCGCGGCGACCGAGTGCGGGCTGCGCTACCGACTCGTCGGCTTCGCCTTCCGGCTGGGCCGCCCACCGCGGATCACCGCGGTCGGCGCCCGCCCGGGCTGGCCGCGGCGGCGGCCCGCCACGGGGAGCGCCTCCCCGGACTGGCCCGCCGTCTACCAGCTACCGCCGGTCAGCAGCGGGCGCGCCGCCACGGCCACCAGCCCGCAGACCGACGGCATGTGGAACAACGTGGGCCCGGCCAGTACCGGTGCGGCGCCGGAGGTCCTCGCCTCCAGCCGGGGCTAGCCGACCTCGCGCGCCGGGCCCGGGCTAGCCTCGCGCGCCACGCGCTCGAGGCGGCTCCGGTAGCTCTCCCACCAGGCCTGGTCGCCCGGCGCCATGTTGTCGTTGCCTTGACGCAGGCCGGTGGCGCCGTCGATGAGCTCGCGGACGATGTCGGCCTGCCCGGCGTGCCGGTCGGTCTCGGCGATCATGTGGACCAGGATCTTGTGCAGCGTCACCTCGCTCCGGCTCTTCGGCCACCACGGCACATGACCGATGGCGTCCAGCGCGAGCGCGCCGATGGTGGCGTCGGAGTGCGCCCAGGCCCGGCGGTACAGGCCGGTGATCTGCTCACGCGACTCGTCGGCGGCGGCCCACATGTCCGCGTTGGGTTCGGCGTCGTCCTCCAGCCACGGCAGCGGCTCGCCGAACGGGCGCCCGAAGCAATCGCCGAAGTATCCCAGTTCCACGCTGGCCACATGCTTGATCAGCCCGAGCAGGTTGGTGCCTGTGGGCACCATCGGGCGGCGGATATTGTACTCCGAGAGCCCGTCGAGCTTCCACAGCAAGGCCTCGCGGGCATCCTGCAGATAGCGGTGCAGGTCCTTTTTAGGATCCGATCCGGTCATCAGTATCGGGCGTTTCCCTCTCGGAAAATGTCGGTGGTGGTCGCTAGTGTGTTCGTATGTCCCGGTACCGTCTGCTTCCCACGCCCGCCCAGGAGGCAGTGCTGCGGGACCACTGCGCGCACGCCCGATTTGTGTGGAACCTCGCGGTCGAGCAGCATTCGCACTGGCACCCAGGCCGGGTGAGCGCGCCGGGTTACCTGGAGCAGTGCCGCCAGCTTACCGCCGCCCGCGCGGACCATCCGTGGCTGGCCGAAGGATCTCAGATGGTGCAGCAGCAGGCTTTGCGGGACTTCGCCCAGGCCATGACCGCCTTCTTCGACCCGCAGAACCCGGCCGGCAGGCCGACGTGGCGCAAGGCCGGGCGGGACGAGGGATTCCGGATCGTGGGATGGCGCGGGCGGCAATGGAACGTACGGCGGCTCAGCCGGAAAACTGGCGAGGTCTGGGCGCCCAAGGCCGGGTGGGTGAGGTTCCGCTGGTCCCGCGCGGTGCCCGAAGGCGTGAAGTCCTACCGGGTGACGATGGACCGCGCAGGCCGCTGGCATATCGCGTTCGCCGCGATCCCCGAGCCGATTCCCGCACCGGGTAACGGCGAGGCCGTGGGCATCGACCGGGGCGTCCTAGTGTCTGCGGCCTTGTCGACCGGGGAACTGTTGCACGTGCCAGGCCTGACCGCGCGGGAGCGGAAGAGGCTGCGGCGCCTGGAGCGTAAGCTCCCCCGCGCCCGACGCGGCTCGAACCGCCGCACGCGGACACGCCTCGCCATGGCCCGGCTCAAGGCCCGCGAGACGGACAGGCGCAAAGACTGGGCCGAGAAGGCCAGCACGGACATCGCGCGGCGCTTCGACCTGATCAGGTTCGAAGACCTCCAAATCAAGAACATGACCCGATCCGCCAGAGGCACGCGGGAGAACCCGGGCCGCAACGTCGGCCAGAAGACCGGGCTCAACCGGGGCATCCTGCGGTCCGGGTGGGGCCTGCTGGTCGCACTTGCGCCGGCTGGAAATCTCCGCAGATCGTATATGGTTCGGCTAGCCCGCCGACCCATGACGGAGGCACCTCGTGACCAGGACCGCCAGCACCGCCGACGTCATCGTGCAGTCGCTGATCAGCCACGGCGTCGATACCGTCTTCGGGATACCCGGCGTGCAGACCTACCCGTTGTTCGACGCGATGGCGCGCGCGGGGCTGCGGGTGATCGGCGCGCGGCACGAGCAGTCGGTCGCCTACATGGCGTTCGGCTACGCGCAGGCGACGGGCCGGACCGGTGTCTACTCGGTGGTGCCAGGCCCCGGGTTCCTGAACTCCAGCGCCGCCCTGATCTCGGCCTACGGGGCCAGCGCCCCGGTGGTGTGCATCACCGGGGAGATCCCGTCGGCGTTCATCGGCCGCGGCCTCGGCCACCTGCACGAGCTGCCCGACCAGCTGGCGACGATGCGCTCGCTGACCAAGTGGGCGGCCACGGTCGAGCACCCCGGCCAGGCCAGCGAGCTGACCGCGCGGGCGTTCTACCACGCCAGGTCGGGACGGCCGCGGCCGACCGCGATCGCCGTCCCGTGGGACGTGCTGGCCGCGCCGGCGGGCGCGGGCAGCGCCGTGCCGCCGGTGCCCGTGCGCCCGCCGGAACTCGACCGCTCGGCCATCGCCGAGGCCGCCCGCCTGCTGGCCGCGGCCGAATACCCGATGATCATGGTGGGCGGCGGGGCCCGGGAGGCCGCCCGCGAGGTGGCCGCGCTGGCCCGCCGCCTGCAGGCGCCCGTGGTCTCCTTCCGCGCCGGGCGCGGCATCGTCGACGACGACGACCCGTACGGCTTCACCAGCGCCGCGGGCTTCCGCCGCTGGGCCGGCACCGACCTGCTGCTCGGCATCGGGTCGCGGCTCGAGCTGGCCTGGTTCCGGTGGCCGGGGCGCCCCGCCGGGTTGCGTACGATCCTGGTCGACATCGACCCGGTGCAGGCGGTCCGCCTCCAGCCTGAGGTGTCGATCGTGGCCGACGCGCGGGAGGCGGCCGCCGCGCTGGCCGCGGAACTGGGCGGCAGACCCGGCACCGTGCCCGATCGCAGCGCCGAGTTCCGGGCCATCAAGGAGCAGACGGCCAGCGAGTTCCGCGACGTCGGGCCCGACCTGGACTACCTGGCCGCGATCCGGGCCGCGCTGCCCGCGGACGGCTTCTTCGTGGAGGAGATCTGCCAGGCCGGCTTCGCCTCCTACTTCGGGTTCCCCGTGCACGCGCCGCGCCGGTTCATCACCTGCGGCTACCAGGGCACGCTCGGGTTCGGCTACCCCACCTCGCTGGGCGTGAAGGCCGCCTTCCCCGACCGGGCCGTGGTTTCTATCGCCGGCGACGGCGGGTTCATGTTCGGTATCCAGGAACTGGCCGCCGCCGTCCAGCATGACCTCGGCGTGGTCGCGGTGGTGTTCAACAACAACGCCTTCGGCAACGTCCTGCTCGACCAGAAACGCCTCTACGAGGGCCGGGACGTGGGCGCACGGCTGCACAACCCTGACTTCGCCGCGGCCGCCGAGGCGTTCGGCGCGGCTGGCTACGCCGTGCGCAGCCCGGGAGAACTGGAGATCACGCTGGCCAAGGCGCTGGCCGCGGGTCGCCCCGCCCTGATCGAGGTGAAGACCAGCATCGGGGACACGGCCGCGACACCGTGGAAGTACCTGATGCCGGGATGGAACTCCACGCCGTTACGCCAGCCTCGGCGGGAAGCCTCCGGTCGCCACCGGGCCCCAGCGCGCCGGCGTGACGCGCAGCAGCGACTTGCCCTGGCGCACCATGGCCTGCCGGTACTCGTCCCAGTCCGGGTGCTCGCCGGAGATGGACCGGAAGTAGTCCACCAGCGGCTCCACCGCCTCGGGCACGTCGAGCACTTCGGCGGTGCCGTCGACCTGTACCCAGGGCCCGCCGAAGTCGTCGGATAGCACCATCACGCTGACCTGCTGGTTACGCCGTGCGTTGCGGGTCTTGGCGCGCTCGGGGTAGGTCGCGACCACGATCCTGCCCTCGGCGTCGACCCCGCAGGTGACCGGGGACGCCTGCGGCCGCCCGTCGGCCCGGACCGTGATCACGATCGCGTGGTGCCGCGCGGATATGAAGCCGATCAGTTCGTCTCGGCTGACCGTGGTGTTCACCGCTATCTGAGGGCTCACGGCACCACGGTAGCAACGGGCACCACCTTGACCAGCAGGAGGTACGAGCAAAGGATGGACGGTATGTCCGAGCTGCCAACGTGGGCACGCGACGCGCTCGCCGGGATCTACGATCCCTGCTGCCGGGAGAAGGGCATTTCGGTCCTGGACATGGGCCTGGTGCGCTCGGTCCAGGTCGAGGACGGGGTGGCCAGGGTCGAATTGCTGCTGACCTCGGGCTGGTGCCCGTTCGCGGCCAGCGTGCTCACCGAGGTGAAAGAGCAGATCCTGGGCCAGCCGGGGATCAGCGACGCCGACGTGTCGATCGTCTGGGACGAGGCCTGGACGACGGACCGGCTGTCCCCCCGGGCGCGGGACATCCTGCGCTTCCTCCCCCCGCCCGCGGCCGTGGCCGACCGGGACTCCTACATCCGCGCCCACCTGCCCGCCAAGGAGTAGCGATGATCGATGATGCCTTCGTCTTCGACTGCGTGGCGCACGTCTTCAACTTCGACCCGAAGAACGCGTTCGGCAATCCGGGGCTGATGTTCGACAACCACCTGTACGCCTTCCACAACGCCCTGACCCCGGACGACCAGCCCAGGCTGCCGCCCGAGGAGTTCCTGCGGCAGTGGACGCCGGCCGACATCCGCAAGATGGTGTACGAGGAATCCGATACCGACATGCTGGTGGCGATGCCGCTGCCGCTGACCGACCTGTTCCACGACGGCCTGTCCCCCTGGGAATCCTGCGCCGACCTGGCCGGCCGCGACCCGGACCGGACCGTCTTCTGGGGGTCGGTCAACCCGCTGGAGGGACGCAAGGCGCTGGACCTGATGGAGCGCCAGGTCGGCGAGTTCGGCGCGCGCGCGTTCAAGTTCTACAACGTCCGCTACGACTACGGGTCGCCGTACCCGTGGCGGATGGACGACCCGAACATCGCCTTCCCCATCTTCGAGAAGGCCCAGGAACTCGGCGTGAACCTGATCGGCGTGCACAAGGGCGTGCCGCTGGGCCCGCAGCCGATCGAGCACACCCAGACCTGGGACATGGACGGGGCGGCGGCCAACTTCCCCGACATCAACTTCGTCATCTTCCACGTCGGGCTGCCGTTCCTCGACGAGACCTGCTGGCAGCTGATCAGGTACCCGAACCTGTACGCGTCGATCGCGGCGACGATCAACTTCCTGGTCCGGGCGCCGCGGATGTTCGCCGAGATCCTGGGCAAGCTGCTCTTCTGGTGCGGCGAGGACAAGATCATCTACGGCTCGGAGGCGCCGCTGTTCCACCCGCAGTGGGCGCTGCGCGCGTTCATGGACTTCCAGATCCCCGAGGACCTGTGCGCCGGCTACGGCTACCCGCCGCTCACCGACCAGGCCAAACGCAAGATCCTCGGCGAGAACCTGCTGCGCCTGCACGGCCTGGACCTCTCGGAGGTCAAGGGCCGGCTGGGCGCCAGGAGCTAGGCAGCCTCGGGCGCGGCACCGAGACCGGTAAGCCGGCCTGCCTGACTGGCGGCCAGCATTCCGGGCGGCCAGGCAATTATGTCTTGACAAGCGGGGATAATCGCAACAATTATCGTCTTAGCGCAGGTAGGGCGGGCAGGCCGCGATCTTGAGATGTCGCATGGCCCGCCGGCGGGACGCGCAGGCTGTCGAGGGAGCGACGGCCGCGGGGCACTGCGTGATTCACAAAACAAGGCAAGGGGAGGGGCCTAGCTATGGACCCAGTAACATTAATAGTTGTAGTGGCCATAGTGGCGCTAGTCGTCTTCTGGGTGCGAAAGCGCAAGCGACGCGCCACTGAGACCCTGGATCTCACGCTGGCCGTGGTCGGCTACGAAGCGTCGGGCAAGACCGTGTTCATCGGCAGCATGTTCAACGAGCTGAGGGTGCCCGATGCCAGCGGCATCTTCCTCGATACCAGCCCGGAGAACGCGGGCAGGCTGGCCGCTCTCTACAACACGACGGCGGACACCGACAAGAAGTTCCCTGATTCGACCAATAAGGGAGAGCTGATCGAGTGGCCCTTCACGGTGAAGGCGAAGTCCGCGACGGGCGTCACGGAAATCGGCAGATTTTCTTATCTGGACTTCGCCGGCGAATCGCTCCGCGAGTTGTATACGGCCGCACCCAATCCCGAGACACAGCGGCTCCACGACCGCTTCAAGAGTGCCGACATCCTGATGGCCGTGCTGGACGGCCTCCAGGTCAAACGTTTCCTGGAGGGCCGCCCGCTACCCGGCTTCCGCAACGACCTGAGCACGCTGCTCTCACTTCTGTCCAACCACACCAAGGCCGTGAACCTCATCCTGACCAAATGGGACATCCTGGAAGACCAGTACACCTTCCGGCAGGTGGTCGAGCGCCTGCTCCAGATCACCACCTTCGCCAATTTCGTAAAGGCGCACCGGGTCCTCGGCGTTTGCCGGCTGATTCCAGTCAGCTCGGTGGGACCCGGCTTCGTTCACGAAGTCGGGGACTCGATGCGCAAGGTACCCGGCAAGGTGATCAACCCGGTCCGGGTCGAGATCCCGGTCGCCTGCGCGCTTCCCGACGCACTCACCGCGCAGCGGCGCAAACCGGAGGCGGCCGGGCATTCGACGCTGCTGACCTGGGCCAAGGCCATGAAACTGAACCTGGGGGTGATCCAGATCGACTTCAGCTCGTTCGGTGCCGCGGCGGCCGTGGTGACCCCGGCGCAGAACACGCCCGCCGCCATCAGCCAGCTCGTCCGGTACTGCACGGCCAAAGTGGGCCGGCTGGAGAGCGACTTCCCCGAATCCGACCTGGTCCGATTCGTCTACCAGCAGGGGATGTGATGGTGGCGGCGCGGGCATGGCCCTACGCGGTCACCAGGGGCGCCGCGGCTGGCTATCAGGCCATCGTGGGACCGGGTTTTCTCGCGGATGCCGGGCAGGCCTATGTGCTCGAATACGCGAGCAGGGAAGAGATGTCCGGGGCCGATGCCATCACGGTGCGCGAGGTACTTGGTGTCACCCGGGAGCCGTTGTCGCTCGCCTACCGTGTGCTGGAGGCGCGAGCCCATCGCTACGGGCTCGGCGGCGACGGTGTCCTGGAGGACCGCGCGGGCCGCGCCATCCGGGTCTTCGAGGGGCTGGTGCTGCAACTTCCCGCGGAACGAGTGCCATCGCTCGGTCTCACGACGGCAGACTTCGACGCGGTCACCGCGGTGACGGCCCCGGCGTTCCGCAAGCTGTGGACGGCTGAGAGCCGCGTCGAGCCGGAGACCTCGGCCGCGATATCCGTCGGAGGGGCCCGCTCCGACGGCAGGCCCCTGGACCTGCGGGTGGCGGAACCGTACGTGGTGCCGGGCAGCACCGCTAAACATGCCGGCCAGCGCCGCATCCCGCCGGACGGCCGCCCGGCGGCGACCGGTGAACCGCGTCCCCGGCGCGCCCGCCTGATCACGGCCGCCGTCTTGGCCTGCCTGCTGGCCGCGCTCCTGGCGTGGTTCCTGAACCGGCCGTCACCGGCTTCAGCTCAGGTGACCGTCCAGCGGCTTTGCTCGGATCTCAGCAGCGGCGATACCAGCGGGGCCTATCAGCAGTTCTCGGACGCCTACCGTCATGCGACGAGCCTGCCCGCGTTCGGCTCGAGCTTGCTGGGGTCCAGCGCCAGCGGCAGCTGCCGGTCGACGACCGTTGCCGCTGATCACGCTACGCTTACCCTCCAGCGGGCCGACCGCACCGTCAGGATCGTCACGCTGGACTTGCAGTCCGAAGCCGGCCAGTGGCGGATAACGACGATGGAGGTGAGCCCTTAGCCTCACTGGTCTCGCAGGGCGCCGGGCAGCAGCTCCGGCGGGAAGTCCTGGTAGGCGACGGGGACGAGCCAGCGGCGGATGGCGGCGGTGCCGACCGAGGTGTAGGCGGGGGCCGTGGTGGCGGGCCACGGGCCGCCGTGGTGCTGTGCGGCGACCACCGCGACGCCGGTGGGCCAGCCGTTGCAGACGACCCGGCCCGCGATGTGATCGAGCACCGCGACCACCTGGCGGGCCAGTTCCAGGTCTTCCGCTGACGCCGTGTCGACGTGCACCGTTCCGACGAGGTTGCCTGCCAGCGCGCCCAGGACCGGGAGCAGGTCCTCGACCGACGGGTAGGTGATGACCAGCCCGGCGGGCCCGAACCGCTCGCGGGACAGGACCGCGATGTCGGCGGCGAACTCCTTCAGGGTCAGCTGGAACACCCGCGGCGTGGCACCCCACGGTCCCGGGCCGGGCTGCCCGGCGGCCAGCTCGGTGACGCCGGGGTGCTCCGCGGCCTCGGCCACCGCGTCCTGGTAGCCGGCGAAGATCCGGCCGGACAGCATCGGGCCGCCCGCCGAGGCGCCGACCGCCTCGCCGACCGCGGACAGCAGGCCCACGTCCACGGGGACGAACAGCAGGCCGGGGTTGGTGCAGAACTGCCCGGTGCCGAGGGTCAGCGAGCCGGCGTACCCGGTGGCGATCGCGGCCGGGCGGGAGAACGCCGCACCCGGCAGTACCACCGACGGGTTGACCGAGCCGAGCTCGCCGTAGAACGGGATGGGAACCGGGCGCTCGGCGCAGATCCGGGCCAGGGCCAGGCCGCCCGCGGTCGACCCGGTGAACCCGGCCGCCGCTATCAGCGGGTGCCGCAGCAGCCGCAGGCCCGCCTCCACGCCGTGCACCAGGCCGAACGTGCCAGCCGGAGCCCCGGCGGAGGCCAGCGCTCCGGTCACGATCTCGGCGCACACGTCGGAGGTGACCGGGTGAGCCTCGTGCGCCTTGACCACGACCGGGCACCCGGCGGCCAGCGCGGACGCCATGTCCCCGCCGACGGTGGAGAACGCGAACGGGAAGTTCGACGCCGCGAACACGGCGACCGGGCCGATCGGCCGGTCGATCCGGCGCAGGTCCGGCACCACGCCCTCGGCCGGCGTGACCGCGGCGTCGAGGTAGCCGCCGTCCCGCAGCACGGCCGCGAACAGCCGCAGCTGCCCGGTCGCGCGAGCGACCTCCCCGGTCAGCCGCTCGCCGCCGAGCGCGGTCTCGGTGTCGGCGATCGCCGCGAGCTCGCCCGCCCGGGCGCCCAGCGCGTCGGCCACCGCCTCCAGCGCCTCGGCCCGGTGGCCGAACGCCGCCCACGCCGGGGCCGCGGCCGCCGCCGCGGCCACGACCGCGTCCACCCCGGCGTCCGGGGTCTCGGCGACCGGTTCCCCGACGGGTTCTCCGGTCCTCGGGTCAAACCCCTGAATCATCAGCCCTCCTGGCTACGTGGGGTTGGGTTCTGGATTGCGGCCGGGCCTGGCCAGGAAGCCGAAGTCGCAGCCCTCGTTGGCCTGGGTGATGTGCTCGGTGTACAGGGCGCCGTAACCCCGCTCGAACTTCGGCTGGGGGGGCTGCCACCGTTCGCGACGCTCCGACCAGGCCCGTTCGGGAATATCCAGGGACAGTTCGCGGGCTGCCACGTCCAGCGTGATGAGGTCCCCGGTCTGGACCAAGGCCAGCGGTCCGCCGACGAATGCCTCGGGGGCCACGTGCAGCACGCAGGCGCCGTAGCTGGTGCCGCTCATCCGGGCGTCGGAGATCCGGACCATGTCGCGGACGCCGCGGGCCAGCAGGTAGTCGGGGATGGGCAGCATGCCGTACTCGGGCATGCCGGGACCGCCCTTCGGCCCGGCGTTGCGCAGCACCAGGACCGAATCGGGCGTGATGTTCAGCGCCGGGTCGTTGATCCGCTCCTGCAGCTCGGCGTAGGAGTCGAAGACGACCGCGGGGCCGGTGTGCTTGGCCAGTCGCGGCTCGGCGGCGATGTGCTTGATGACCGCGCCGTCCGGGGCCAGGTTGCCGCGCAGCACCGCCACCCCGCCCTCGGCGGCCAGCGCGGTATCGGGCGTGCGGATGACGTCGGGGGCGTGGACGGGTACCTCGGTGATCTTCTCGCCGAACGGGCGGCCGGTGACTGTCACCCGCTCCGGATGCAGCGTCCCGGGCACCTTGGCCAGCTGGCCCAGCAGGGCCGGCAGGCCTCCCGCGAAGTAGAAGTCCTCCATCAGGTATCGCCCGCTCGGCCTGACGTTGGCCAGCCACGGCACCCGGCGCGAGATCGCGTCGAAGTCGTCCAGGGTCAGCTCCACCCCGGCCCGGCCGGCCATCGCGATCAGGTGGATGAACGCGTTGGTGGAGCCGCCGAGCGCGAGCACGGTGGCCACCGCGTCCTCGAACGCCTCCCGGGTGAGGATCTGGTCCGGGGTGAGGTCCTCCCAGACCATGGCCACGATCCGGCGGCCGCTGGCCACGGCCATCCGGTAGTGCGCCGAGTCGACCGCGGGGATGGAGGCCATCCCGGGCAGGGTCATGCCGAGGGCCTCGGCGGCGGAGGTCATCGTCGAGGCGGTGCCCATCGTCATGCAGTGGCCCGGTGACCGGGCGATGCCGCACTCGAGTTCGGCCAGTTCGCAGTCGCCGACCAGCCCGGCCCGCGCGTCGTCCCAGAACTTCCACATGTCGGTGCCGCTGCCCACCGGCTGGCCGCGGAAGTTGCCGCGTAGCATCGGGCCCGCGGTCACGTAGATGGCCGGGATGCCGGCGCTGGCCGCGCCCATCAGCAGGGCCGGCGTGGTCTTGTCGCAGCCGCCCATGAGCACCGCGCCGTCGGCCGGGTAGGAGCGGAGCAGCTCCTCGGTCTCCATCGCCAGCAGGTTGCGGTACATCATCGGGGTCGGCTTCTGGAACGTCTCGCTGAGGGTGGCCACCGGCATCTCGACCGGGAAGCCGCCGGCCTCGAGCACGCCCCGCTTGACCTGCTCGGCCCGCTGGCGCAGGTGCATGTGGCAGGGGTTCAGCTCGGACCAGGTGTTCAGGATGGCGATGAGCGGCTTGCCCAGGTGCTCCTCGCCCTCCACGCCCAGCTGGCGCATCCTCGACCGGTGGCTGAACGCCCGCAGGCCCGAGGTGCGCTCGCCGCCGAACCAGCGGTAGCTGCGCAGCTCCTCCGGCTTCTTCACAGCATGCCCCAGCCGGTGAGGAGGGCGCGGATCTCGTCCTTGACGGCGGCCGGGAGGGGGCCGGCGTCCCTGGCTACGGCGGCGAACGTGCTGGCGTCGCGGACGCCGTACTTGACGCCGACGACGTTCGGCGCCCGGTCGGCGAGCACGGCGATGTCCGCGCCGGCGATGCGCTCGTCCCTGACGTAGAGCACGATCCCGAGGTCAGGAACTGCCGCGGCGATGGCGGCGTGGTACTCGATCCAGCCTTCCCGGGAGACGTAGGGGTGCACCGGCTGGTGGATCATGATCATGCGGGCGCCGTGCTCCCGGGCGTGCCCGGCCGCCTCGATCGCGGTGGCGATGTCGTGGCCGACGCCGGCCAGCAGCTCGGTCCCTGGCTCCGGTCCGCGGCAGGCGCGGGCCGCCGTCTCCACGACCTGCCTGGCCTCGGCCTGGGTGAGCGCGTAGAACTCGCCGGTGTTGCCGTTCGGGGTGATGACCGTGATCCCGCCGTCGGCCAGGCGCCGGGTCAGCGCGGCGTAGCCCTCCCAGTCGGGGCTCCCGCCGGCGTGCAGCGGCGTGACCGGCACGGCGACTACCGTGGCGAGGGCGTGCCGCAGGGTTTCCGCGACGGCCGGGGTGAAGCTCATCTGCTGTGGTTCTCCTGTGATTTAAGGAAATTTCGGCTGACGAAGGCAATGATGTGGCGGCGGAGCAGGGTGGCCGCCCGTTCGGCGTCACCATCCTGCGCGGCCTGGAGCACGGCCAGGTGTTCCGCCGCCTCCCGCTCCCAGCTGGGAGTCTGCCGCCCGCCGGGCTCGTGGCGCCAGGCGGCCACGCTGACCAGGGCCGTCTGATCGCGCAGGTCGTCGAGCATCTGGACCAGCAGCGGGTTGCCGCAGCCGGCGTAGAGCTCACGGTGGAAGTCGCGGTTAGCCAGGCTGCGTTCGGCCTGGTCGCGGGCGCTGTGGGCGCGATCAAGAGCCTGGTGCGCGGGCCGCCAGTCGCGGCCTGCGGTTACCGCGCGGGCCAGCGCCTCGGGCTCGAGCAGCAGGCGGACGTCGTACAGATGCCTGGCCTGCTCGTCATCGACGATGCGGACAGCCGCACCCTTGTACGGGTTCATGGTCACCAGGCCCGCGCCGGCCAGGGTCTTCAGCGCCTCGCGCACCGGGGTCTTGGATACGCCGAGCACTTCGGCCAGGTCGGTCTCGACCAGCGGCTGCCCGGGCTTGAGCTCGCCGGCCAGGATCGCGTGCTTGATCGCCCCGAGCACGGCGACCGTCCGGGACGGCAGCGCCCCCGCTGCCCCGGTCAGGAACGCGGGACCGGGCATCGCGGTCGTGCTGGGCGGGGACATGCTCGGTGTAGACATCATGTATCGCATCTCATATATGACCGGCTCCGAGCGTACGCCGAGGCGACATTGGGTGTCAATTAGGGATAGTGGATCGTTACACCCGCTATGACAGGTCTGGCGATCCACAATGACGCGAAGGCCGCCGGGGCCGCGGAAATGTCGGTGGGGGGTGGTGGGATAGCAGGTATGGAGACGTTCACGCTGGTCCCGCGGGGGCCGTTCTCGCTGGCGGCCAGCATCAGGTTCCTGGAGGGGTTCACGCCCGCGTCGTACTCGGGGGCGGCGGCGGGCGTGCTCGAGCTCGCATTCCCCGTGGAGGGCAGCTGGCGGACCGTGGGGACGCTGCTGCTGCGGACGCGGCTGGAGTACGAGACCGGCGAGATCACCGGCAGGCAAGGTCACGCCGGACGGCCCCAGATTAGTTAAACTGGGGTTAGCACGTGGTTGCGCCTAGGGTTCCGCTGGCTGTCCGCGCCGTGACAAAGCGCACGGCACAACGACAATCAGGGCGGCAGGGACTGGACCGAGCGGCGCCGCGACCTGGCTGAACCGGCTGGCCCTGACCTGACTGGCAGGGTGCAGGCAGGGAAGCCGGGGAACACCTGACGGGATAGAAGCCCTGAGGGCTCCTGTTCAGCCTGCCTGAGGAGCCCCGTTGGACCGGTCGACCACCCTCTCCCTCACCGTCACGCTCGCGGTCCTGGCCGCCGCCGTCACGCACGCGACCTGGAACGCGATCGCGCACGGCATCAAGGACCAGACGCTCGCGTTCGCGCTGATCGGCGTGGGCGGCATCGTGATCGGGATCCCGCTCGTCATCGTGGCCGCCATGCCCAGGGCGGCCTGCTGGCCGTACCTGCTCGCCTCGGTCGCCATTCACGTCTTCTACAACCTGCTGCTGATGCGGTGCTACCGGCTGGGCGAGTTCGGCCAGGTCTACCCGCTGGCCCGGGGCACCTCGCCGCTGGTGGTGACGATCCTGGCGGCGATCTTCGTGCACGAGCACCTGGCGCTGCCCCAGGTGGCCGGGGTCCTGGTGGTGTCCGCGGGGCTGGCGGTGCTGGTCCTGGCGGGCCGGCGGCCTGGCCGCGCGGGGGGGTCTGGGGGGGTCGTCCCCCCTGGCATGCAGCGCGCGGCGTTCCTGGCCGCCGTCGGCACCGGCCTGACCATCGCCGCCTACACCACGGTGGACGGCGTGGGCGTGCGGCTGTCGGCCAGCCCGGTCGGCTACATCGGCTGGCTGATGGTGCTGGAGAGCCTGGGCGTGCCGATGTTCGCCCTGGCCCGGCGCCGCGACGTGCTGCTGAAGCAGCCGAAGCGGATCCTGCTGGCCGGCCTGGCCGCCGGGGCGCTGAGCGTGCTCGCCTACGGCCTGGTGCTGTGGGCCCAGACCCACGGCGCGCTGGCCCCGATCGCCGCCCTCCGCGAGACGAGCGTCATCTTCGGCGCCATCATCGCCACGCTGGTCTTCCGCGAGCCGTTCGGCCGCACCCGCATCGCCGCCACCGTGCTGGTCGCGGCGGGCATCGTGCTGCTGAACGCCGGCTAGCGCCGGGGTCAGCCGGCGGCGGGTCTCGCTCGTCTCCGGGGGGCTCGTCTGCGTCGGGGCGGTAGCGCTGATATCCGGGCTGCTGCCCGGGTTCGTTCGGTACAAATCCGAGGCCGCATGACTCCGGCGGACGCCGGGAAACCGACCCCGGGAAAGGGGGGTGCCCGGCGGCGCAGGGTTCCGCCGGGCACCGGGCCGATGGGGTCTTAGGTCGGCCTGTTCCTACCCAGAGAAACGGCGTGAATGCAGAAATGGATCGAAAAATACTGCCCCACGTAAGCAATACGTCACAACTTGACATCACTGGGCGCTCACGTCACCCGGGTATCACGGTCACGGCCCCCGTCGTATGATCCACGCTCGTATGATCCACGCAGGGAGCCGCAGATATGACCGAGAAGATTTCCGCGACGATCGAGATCGCCGCCGCACCGGAGCACGTGTGGGCGGTGCTGGCCGACCTGGCCAGCTACCCCCAGTGGCACCCGGTGTTCCGCGAGGCGTCCGGGCAGCTTGCCGCCGGGAGCAGGATCACGCTGGTGAGCTCGCAGCCGGCGACCGACCGCACCGTGACGGCCAAGGTCAAGGTGCTGACCGTCGAGCCGGCCGCCGAACTGCGATGGGCCTCGAGCGTGCTCGGGCTCATGACGAGCGAGCGCAGCTTCACCCTGAGCCCGGCCGGCGGCGGCACCCGGCTGGTGCAGGCCGGGACCTACCGGGGCCTGTTCTCCCGCTTCCCGGCCAAGACCCTCAGCCGCATCCAGGACGGCTTCGAGGCGATCAACCAGGCCATCAAGCAGCGGGCGGAGGACCTGGGGTAAAACTGGGGAAACAGCGCCCCGAAGGGACGGTCATGATCGAGCCCTACCAAGCCATCGGCCTGGTGCCCACCATGCGCGGCATCCGCCACCGCGACGAGATCCGCGTCAACATCGAGCACATCTCGCACCTGATCAAGGCGGCCTCATGGCTGTCCAGCCTGGACCTGCCGGTGCGGCTGATCGCCATCCCGGAGGGCGCCCTGCAGGGTTTCAACGACGAGGTGCTCGACCTGGATCACGAGACGTTCGCGCGGGAGTGCGCGATCGACATCCCGGGTCCCGAGACGGATGCGCTCGGCGCGCTGGCGCGGCAGTGGAACGCGTTCCTGATGGGCCAGGCCAAGGCCCGGCACCCCGAGTTCCCCGGCCGCTTCTTCAACGTCGGCTTCGTGCTCAGCCCGGATGGCGACGTGATCCTGCGGCATCACAAGGTGGTGCCGCTGCTGCCCGTCGAGCATTCGGTGACGCCGCACAACGTGTGGGACAAGTGGATCGAGCTGTACGGCCGCAACCTGGACGCGTTCTACCCGGTGGCCGACACCGAGATCGGCCGGCTCGGGTTCCTGATGGCCAACGAGGGCTCCTACCCGGAGAACGCCCGCGGCCTGGCCATGAACGGCGCCGAGGTGGTGTACCGGGGTCCCTACCCGCACCCGCACGTCGGCAACGGGCTGTTCGAGGTGCAGAACCGCGCCCGGGCGCTGGACAACAACTTCTACCTGATCGCCTGCAACGTCGGCACGTACTACCTGCACACGGACTCCGACGTGCCGATCGACACGTTCGGCGGCGGCTCGGCGGTGATCGACTACCGGGGCCAGATCGTCGGGCGACACGACTACAGCGCGGGTTCGTCCTGGGTGGCCGGGACCGTCGACATCCAGGCGCTGCGTAACTTCCGGGCCAGCGCGCAGTGGGACAACTGGATCAAGGACCTGACCACCGAGCAGTACCAGCTCATCTACGAAGAGCCCATCTACCCGAAGAACCTCTACCTGGACCGCGCCCCGTACACGCACGCCGAGTACCGCCGCGAGGTCATCGACAGGCAGATCGAGCTCATGCACGAGCGCGACGTCTGGCGCCGCCCCGACAAGAGCTAACCCGGCATGGTGGGCCGGCACGATGTGGCAGCGTGCCGGCTATTACCGGCTCAACGTCACATCGTGCCGGCTGGCGGGTGCTCGCCGAGTGTTACCTCAGCTGCCGATGTAGCTCATGACGTGCTTGATGCGGGTGTAATCCTCGAAGCCGTACATGGACAGGTCCTTGCCGTAGCCGGAGTGCTTGAAGCCGCCGTGCGGCATCTCGGCCACGATCGGGATGTGGGTGTTGATCCACACCGCGCCGAAGTCCAGGCGCTTGGCCATCCGCATCGCGCGGCCGTGGTCCTTGGTCCACACGCTCGAGGCCAGTCCGTACTTGACGCCGTTGGCCCAGCGGACCGCCTCGTCCTCGTCGGTGAACCGCTGGACGGTGATGACCGGGCCGAAGATCTCGTCCTGGATCATCTCGTCGTCCTGCTGCAGCCCGGCGATGACGGTGGGGGCGTACAGGTAGCCGCGCTCCCCCACCCGGTGGCCGCCGGCCACCACCTCGGCGTGCGCCGGCCTGCGCCCGACCATGCCCTCCACCCGGGCCAGCTGGTTCGGGTTGTTCAGCGGGCCGAAGTAGGCGTCGGGCACGTCCAGCCCGCCGGTCGTGGTGTTGCTGGCCTGCTCGGCCAGCGCCGCGGTCAGGTCCGCGGCGATGCCCGGCCCGGCCAGGACCCGGGTCGCCGCGGTGCAGTCCTGCCCGGCGTTGAAGTAGCCGGCCCCGGCGATGCCCTCCGCGGTGGACGCCACGTCGGCGTCGTCGAACACGACCACCGGCGCCTTGCCGCCCAGTTCGAGGTGCACTTTCTTGAGGTCGTCGGCGGCCGCGCGGGCCACCTCCATGCCGGCCCGAACCGACCCGGTGATCGACACCATGCTCGGCGTGGGGTGCGAGACAAGCTCGCGCCCGGTGTCGCGGTCACCGCAGATGACGTTGAACACGCCCGGCGGCAGGAACTCGGCCGCGATCTCGGCCAGCAGCAGCGTGGACACCGGCGTGGTGTCGGAGGGCTTGAGCACGACCGTGTTGCCCGCCGCGATGGCGGGCGCGAACTTCCATACCGCCATCATCATCGGGTAGTTCCACGGGGTCACCTGGGCGCACACGCCGATGGGCTCGCGCCGGATCATGGAGGTGTGATCCTTCATGTACTCGCCCGCGCTGCGGCCCTCGAGCACCCGGGCGGCGCCCGCGAAGAACCTGATCTGGTCCACCGCGGGCGGGATCTCCTCCGAGGCGGTCAGCGCGACCGGCTTGCCGGTGTTGCGGGTCTCGGCCGCGACGATATCGTCAGCGTGCTTCTCCATCGCGTCGGCGAACCTGAGCAGGGCCAGGCTGCGCTCGGACGGGGTGCTGTCCCGCCATCCCCCGAACGCGTTCGCGGCGGCCTGCATGGCGGCGTCCACGTCCTGGCGGCTGGATACCGGAGCCTGCGCGTAGACCTCACCGGTACTCGGGTCGATTACGTCACTGGTACGTCCGTCGCTGGCGTCGACGAACTTCCCGTTCACGAAGTTCTGCAGCGTGCGGTCTGTCATCCCGCGCCTCCATCCGCCGGGTCAATCTCTGCGACGAGCTTCGCAGAGATGAACTATCTCCACAAGTGATTCAGTTGCTATCTTTACTTATACCTACGAAATCAGTTGACTGGTAGGGAATAACCCGAGTCCGGGAGAGGAGACGGCGGTATGGCGCGTAGCCCGAGGACGCTCCCATCCCAGAACCCTGGTGCTGTCGTACCCGATGATGTCTCTAAGCAAATCATCGAGCAGCTGCAGCAGGACGGCCGGCGCTCCTACGCCGCGATCGGCAAGGCCGTCGGGCTGTCCGAGGCGGCCGTCCGGCAGCGCGTGCAGCGCCTCCAGGACGCCGGCGTGATGCAGATCGTCGCCGTGACCGATCCGCTGACGCTGGGCTTCCGGCGGCAGGCCATGATCGCGATCAAGACCGACGGCGACCTGGAGAAGGTGGCCGGGCAGCTCGCCGACATGGAAGAGATCGACTACGTCGTCATCACCGCCGGGTCGTTCGACGTGCTGGCGGAGGTCGTCTGCGAGGACGACGATCACCTGCTCGAGATCCTCGGCCGGGTGCGCGCGGTGCCGTTCGTGACCAGCACAGAGACATTCGTCTACCTCAAGCTCCGCAAGCAAACGTACTCATGGGGAACGAGATGACATCCTTCGACGCCATCGCAGACTCGCAGGAAGCGGCCAAGCGCAATCTATGGCTGCACTTCACCCGGATGTCCGCCTACGACGACAGCGACGTCCCGGTGATCGTGCGCGGGTCCGGGGCCTACGTCTTCGACCAGAACGGCAAGCGCTACCTGGACGGCCTGTCCGGCCTGTTCGTCACCCAGGTCGGCCACGGCCGTACCGAGATCGCCGAGGCCGGGGCGCAGCAGGCGGCCGAACTGGCGTACTTCCCGCTGTGGTCCTACGCCCACCCGAAGGCCATCGAACTGGCCGCCCGGCTGGCCCAGCTGTCGCCAGGGAACCTGAACCGGGTCTTCTTCACCACCAGCGGCTCGGAGGCGGTCGAGTCGGCGTGGAAGCTGGCCAAGCAGTACTTCAAGCTGACCGGCGAGCCCGGCCGGTACAAGGTGATCAGCCGGGACATCGCCTACCACGGCACGTCGATGGGCGCGCTGGCCATCACCGGCCTGGCCGACATCAAGCACCCGTTCGAGCCGCTGCTGCCCGGCGGCGTCCGGGTGCCGAACACCAA
>Ga0137380_10001349_pt1 | contig 19841 bp, 15 predicted proteins | sample SagtaG_17_FD_104809 | JGI IMG/M metagenome (GOLD analysis project Ga0137380, IMG submission 104809) | Vadose zone soil microbial communities from Sagehorn Ranch, Mendocino, California, USA - Sage2_L_100_16 metaG | ecosystem: Environmental > Terrestrial > Soil > Vadose zone | place: USA...
CTGCGATGAGCGCCCCAGCTACGAAGATGATCGTGCCCATCACGTCGACCTGCGGCGGCAGGCCTTCCTTGGTCGCGCCCCAGATCCACAGCGGGTAAGTCTGGACCGAGCCGGCCACGAAGTTGGTCGTGATGAAGTCGTCGATCGACAGCGCAAAGGCAAGCAGCCCGCCCGCGAGCACTCCCGGGAAGATCATCGGCAATGTGACCAGGCGGAATGTATCCCATGGCCCCGCCCCGAGGTCCCGCGCAGCCTCCTCGATGTTGGGGTCCAGCGTCAGCGCACGCGCTCGTACGGTGATCGCCACGAAGGAGACGCAGAACATCACATGCGCGATGATGATCGTGACGTAACCGAGCGGGAACTTCAGCGTGAGGAAAAAGGAAAGCAGTGCGGACCCGAGCACGATCTCGGGCGCGGAAATCGCCGCGAACTGGACCAAGTTGGTAGCGCCCTGGCCGCGGAACCGGTATTTGCCAAGCGCCAGGCCGACCAGGGTTCCGAGGACCGTGGAAAACAGGGTCGCGGTGATGCCGACAATGATCGAATTGACCATCGCCGTCGTCAGCGATGGGTACTCGAACAGCTTGGGGCCCCACCACTTGAGCGTGAAACCCACCCATGAGTAGTTGAAGCGCCCGCGCGGGTTGTTGAAGCTGAACAGGATGACCGCGAAGATCGGCAGGGCCAGCCAGATGATCACCAGCCAGGTATAGGTATGCAGCACCCGGTCGCCGATCCGCTTGCGTGGCCTCCTGGCCGGGCCGAGCGGGGCGGGCGCCGCGGCGCCCGCCCCACCGGGTGGCGTCAGCACGGAAACGCTCATGCGGCCCCCGCCTCAAGCACCTGCTCGGTGCCGAGTGCCCGAGCGTAGGCGAAGATGCCCACCAGCAAGATCGCCATCAGCGTGAACGACAACGCCGCGCCGACCGGATAGTTCTGCAGATTGAGGAACTCATCCTGGATGATGTTGCCGATCATGGTGTTCTTCGTACCGCCGAGCACCGCCGCGTTGACGTAGTCGGACGCCACAGGGACGAAGTTCAGCAGCACGCCGGCGAACACACCGGGCAGCGAAAGCGGGAAGATCACCTTAAGGAAGGCCTGAACGCGGCTCGCGTACAGGTCGTACGCGGCCTCCACGACGCGGAAGTCGATCCGCTCCAGCGCCACGTAGATCGGCAAGATCATGAACGGGAGATAGTTGTAGGTCAAGCCGCCAATGACCGCGGTGGACGTGGCGAGGACCCGGTAGCTCTGCGGCAGGACACCCAGGGACTTCAGCGGCTCGAGTAGCAGGCCATTGTCGCCCAGGATGTATTGCCACGAGATCGTCCGCAGCACGAACGACACGAAAAACGGGAGCAGGATCAAGAACAGATAGGTCGACTTGCGGCTGCCGCCACGGAACGCGATCCAGTAGGCAGTCGGGTAGGACAGGGCAATGCAGAGCAGCGTGGCCGTCCCGCCGTAGAGCAGCGAGCGAATCAGCTGATCATGGTAGTTACTGAAGCCGACCGTGTAGTTCTGCCAGTGGAACGTCTGGCGGAAGCCGCTGACCAGGTCCCCAGTCTGGGTGGACATCGAGATCAGGAAGATCAGCGGTGCCGCGAAGAACACCACCAGCCATAGCCCGCCCGGCAGGATGAGCAGGTAAGGAATCAGCGTTGACCGTAGTCTGCGCACCGCGGCTACCCGGCGACGACCGGCTGGAAGATCGACTGAAATTCGGCCTTCTTCTGGCCGGTCACACTCACATAGTTGAACAGGCGCTTGTATACCGCCTGCGACGGCCAGACCAGCGAACTGTTCGCGACGTCGGACAGCGTCGCCTTGTCGCTGCCCTTGGCCTTCTGCGCGTCGGCCTCGATGATTTGCCGCGCCGCGGGCACCGAGGTGATGTAGTTGATGCCCTCGGTCAGCTGGGCGGCTATCCCCGGGCGGTAGAACCAGTCCATGACCACCATGGCGTCAACAGGGTTCTGCGCGTATTTCGGAATCATCATATTGTCGGTCCAGATGTTGCCACCTTCGTCGGGTACCGCGAACTTGAGGTGGCTTCCTGAGGACAGGTTCTGCTGGAAGATGTCGCCGGACCAGGCCATGGAAATCCAGGTGTCGCCCTTGGTCAGCGCGTTGATGTAGGACTGATCGTAGTACTGGCGAACGATTCCCGCATTGCGCTGCTGTAGCAGCACATTGGCGGCTTTGTGCCAGTCGGCCGGCGTTGACTTCTCCGGGTCGATGCCTAGCTTGATCATGCCGAAGTTGCCGATTTCCTGTGAGTCGGACATCATGCCGACGTGACCCTTATAGGCCGGGTTCCACAGTTCGTTTATGCTCGTCACCGGCGTTTTGATGTACTTCGGGTTCCAGGCGATTCCGGTGCTGCCCGATGCCCACGGGATACTGTAGGTGTTGCCCGGGTCGAATGACCGGTGCTGGTACTTCTGCGCAGCGTTGGAGTAGAAGTTCGACAGCATGTTCTGATTGAGCGGGACGAGTTCGCGGAGCGCGACCAGCTCGGAGAACTCGAAACCATCGGTCACCACCATGACGTCGTAGCCGATGTACTGACCCGACCGGATGATTGGATCGATCTTGGCGAACCACGACTGGTCGTCCTGGATGACTTCCTTGTAGTTCACCGTGATGTTGGTTGCCTTGGTGAACTCTTTCAGCGTCTTGTGCCCGGTGTCGATATAGAGCGGCCAGTTGGCGAAGTTGACATGGCCGTGCTTGGTCTTGCCGGTCCAGAACTTCTTGGCGGCGGATTGCGCCTCCGTGAGGGTGGTCTTCTTGCCCGCACCCGAGACACCGCAGGCCGCAAGGCCCGCGCCGACAGCGGTCAGCCCGCCGATACGGAACGCGTCGCGGCGGCTCATCCGGCGTTGCGTCATCCCGCGCAAGGACACAGGATCGATTAGAGATTTGCGCTGATTCATGGCGTGCTACTTCCGATCGCAAATGAATACTGCGGCTGCCAGGAAAGCCAGACCGAGTCATCCCGCTTCACCGTCGCGACTTCGGAGTCGACGGACGCAGCGTTCTGCACGAATACCATTACCTCGGCCCCGGTGGACGTCGTGATGTTGAAGTTTGTGGCAGTGCCGAGGTACACAACCTCGGTGACCTTGCCACGCAGCAGGCAGCGTGCACCGAACGCGGCGTCCGGCTGGGCCAGGGAAAGGCCGATCTTCTCCGGGCGCACGGTGAGTTCGATCTCGTCACCCGGTGAGAAGGAATGGTCCCGCACCGGAACGACGATCCGTTCATCCGGGCCCACGTCAATGACTGCGTTGCCGCCCGCTACCCTGCTGACCGTTCCTGTCAGCAGGTTGGAGGTGCCGATGAAGCCGGCCACGAACCGGCTGGCGGGGTGCTCGTAGATCTCCCTCGGCGAGCCGAGGTGCTCGATGACGCCGTCGTTCATCACCGCGATCCGGTCCGACATCGTGAGCGCCTCACCCTGGTCGTGGGTGACGTACACGAATGTGATGCCGACCTCACGCTGGATGCGCTTGAGTTCCACCTGCATCGCCTGGCGAAGCTTCAGGTCAAGAGCGCCGAGCGGCTCGTCGAGCAGGAGCGCCCGTGGCCGGTTGACCAGCGCACGGGCGAGCGCGACCCGCTGCTGCTGGCCGCCGGACAGCTCACGTGGGCGCCGCTTCTCCCGGCCGGTGAGGTCGACGATCTCCAGCGTCTCGCGGACCCTGCGGGTGATCTCAGTCTCCGCGATCTTTCTGCGGCGCAGCCCGAACGCGACGTTCTCGCGCACGTTCATGTGCGGGAACAGCGCGTAGGACTGGAAGACCATGTTCACGTCGCGCTTGTTGGGCGGGACTCCTGTGACATCGCGGCCATACAAGTACACCGAGCCGGTTGTGCAGTCCTCGAAGCCAGCGATCATCCGCATCGTGGTCGTCTTGCCGCAACCGGACGGCCCGAGCATGGAGAAGAACTCTCCCCGGCGAATGGCCAGGTCGATCCCGCGCACCGCCGCGACGACCTCCCCGTGAACGTGAAAATCCTTGGACACCCCGGCCAGTTCGATCGCCGGGGTGTCCGCGGTGGCGGCACCGGGCTCAGGTTCCCGCTCGTGGCCCTGCTGAGGGATCCGCTCTGGCACCTGGGCCGCATGAGTTTCGGTCATCGCGAACGGGTATCCCTGCCTTCGGTGATGTTGATTTCGTTATTCTGCGTCCGCATTCGCTGGGTCCGCCAGATGGCTGCCGCTCTCACATCCGCTGGTCAGCCGCCGATGAAGCTCATAACGTGCTTGATCCGGGTGTAATCGTCGAACCCGTACATCGACAGATCCTTGCCGTAGCCCGAATGCTTGAAGCCCCCGTGCGGCATCTCCGCGACGATCGGGATGTGCGTATTGATCCAGACCGCGCCGAAGTCCAGCCCGCGTGCCATCCGCATTGCCCGGCCGTGGTCTTTGGTCCAGACACTGGCCGCTAGGCCGTATTTTACACCGTTCGCCCAGGTCAGAGCCTCTTCCTCGGAACTGAACTTCTGCAAGGTGATCACCGGGCCGAAGATCTCGTCCTGGATCATCTCGTCGTCCTGGCGCAACCCGGTGACGACCGTGGGCGCGAAGAAGTAACCACGCTCACCGATCCGGGTGCCACCGGCGACCACGTGGGTGTGCTCCGGGCGGCGGTCAAGGAAGCCCTGCACCCGGGCAAGCTGGTTTGCGTTGTTGACCGGGCCGAAGTCCGCGTCAGGCACATCCAAGCCACCGACCTTTGTGGCAGCCGCTTGCTCTGCGAGCGCCGCGCTGAGGTCGGACGCGATCCCCGGCCCCGCGAGGACGCGGGTAGCGGCGGTGCAGTCCTGACCGGCGTTGAAATAACCCGCGCCCGCGATGCCGGCCGCGGTTTTCTCCACGTCTGCGTCGTCGAACACAATCACGGGCGCCTTGCCGCCAAGCTCCAGATGCACCCGCTTGAGACCGGCGGCGGCAGCAGCGGCGACCTCCTTGCCTGCCCGCACGGATCCGGTGATCGACACCATCTGCGGGATCTCGTGAGCCATGAGTGCCCGGCGCGTGTCACGGTCACCGCAGATCACGTTGAACACGCCCGGTGGCAGGAACTCCGCGGCGGTCTCGGCCAGCAGCAGCGTGCTCACCGGGGTGGTGTCGGATGGCTTCAGCACCACGGTGTTGCCGGCCGCCAGTGCTGGCGCGAACTTCCATACCGCCATCATCATCGGGTAGTTCCAGGGTGTGACCTGGGCGCATACGCCGATCGGCTCGCGACGGATCATCGAGGTGTGGTCGCGCATGTACTCCCCGGCCGAGCGCCCCTCGAGCAGCCGCGCCGCGCCCGCGAAGAAGCGCAGCTGATCAACGACTGGCGGAAGCTCCTCCGACATGGTCAGTGCCACCGGCTTCCCGGTGTTCCTGCACTCGGCGGCCACGATCTCCGCTCCTTGCGCCTCTACCGCATCAGCGATCTTCAGAAGCGCAAGACTCCGCTCGGCGGGCGTGGCGTCACGCCAGCCAGCAAAGGCCGCGGCCGCCACGTTGAGCGCTGTCTCGACGTCCTCCGGGCCCGAGACCGGCGCCTGCAGGTAGGCCTCGCCCGTGGATGGGTCGATAACGTCACTGGTGCGCCCAGACTTGGCGTCGGTGTACTCGCCGTCAACGAAGTTGCGCAGCGGTGCCGCCGAACCCGTCGCCTGCGAAGGTCCAGTAGATACGGTGCCTGTCACGGTAGCCCTCCTAGCGCACGGCTGACTCAGGAGTGCGGGTCATCGCAGATCGTTAGCGCGTACTGATCGCTGGGTCTGAACTTTTGCAGATGAGCGGACCAGTTGCAAGTGATTCCGTCGTCCAGTTAGCGAATCGCAACGGAATCAGTTGACATTTTAGCGTCGCGTGGCACGATTGCCGATCGAGGAGGCACACATCATGGCCCACACCCCGGGGACACCGCTCAATACCGCCGAGCTTGACGGTCAGCCCCGTGCGGATCGGGGACGCCGACGTGGCGATGGGGCGATCCAGACGATCGTGCCAGACAGAATCTCAATGGAGATCATCGAGCAACTGCAGCAGGACGGACGCAGGTCATATGCGGCAATCGGCAAGGCTGTCGGGCTGTCCGAGGCTGCTGTGCGGCAGCGCGTGCAGCGGCTGCTCGAGGCCGGCGTCATGCAGATCGTGGCCGTTACCGACCCGCTGACCCTTGGATTCCGTCGGCAAACCATGATCGGGATCAGGTGCGAAGGTGACCCGGAGCGCGTGGCCGACGTTCTGGCGGAGATGGAGGAGATCGACTACGTCGTCATCGTCGCTGGATCGTTCGATCTCCTCGTCGAAGTCGTGTGCGAGGACGATGACCACCTGTTGGAGATCTTGAGCCGAGTGCGGACGGTGCCATCGGTGTCGAGCACGGAGACCTTCGTATACCTGAAACTTCGCAAGCAGACCTACTCCTGGGGGACCAGATGACACACCCGAGCGGCGCCGAGCCGGTCAAGCCAGGTCCGCCCGCTAACGGATTGGCCGAAGCCGCCAAGCGCAACCTGTGGCTGCACTTCACCAGGATGTCGTCCTATGCGGACAGCGAGATACCCGTGATCGTGCGGGGCTCGGGACCCTATGTCTTCGACCAGCATGGCAAACGCTACCTGGACGGGCTGTCCGGGCTTTTCGTCAGCCAGATAGGGCACGGCCGCACGGAGGTGGCCGAGGCGGCCGCCAGGCAAGCGCGCGAACTCGCGTACTTCCCGCTCTGGTCTTACGCACATCCACGAGCGGTCGAGCTTGCTCAGCGGCTCACCGAGCTCGCGCCGGGAGACCTTGACCGGGTGTTCTTCACCACCAGCGGCTCCGAGGCCGTTGAATCCGCGTGGAAGCTTGCCAAGCAGTACTTCAAGACCGTGGGCGAACCGGCGCGCTACAAGGTGATCAGCCGCGATATCGCATATCACGGCACATCGCTCGGCGCACTTGCCATCACAGGCCTCGCCGGGATCAAGACCCCGTTCGAGCCGTTGCCGCCCGGTGGGATACGGGTGCCGAACACGAACTTCTACCGTGCGCCGGACTTCGTCGCGGACGACGTAACCGCGTTCGGCCGGTGGGCGGCCGATGAGATCGAGCGAGCGATCCTGCGCGAAGGACCCGAGTCGGTCGCCGCCGTGTTCATCGAGCCGGTGCAAAACTCCGGCGGCTGCTTCCCACCGCCGCCCGGCTACCTGCAGCGAGTCAGGCAGATCTGCGACACCCACGGCGTGCTTCTCGTGTCAGACGAGGTGATCTGCGCCTTCGGCAGGCTTGGCCATTATTTCGGCTGCGACCGGTATGGCTACCAGCCCGACATCATCACCTTCGCTAAGGGAGTCACATCCGGTTACGCGCCCCTTGGCGGCATGCTGGTCAGCAACAGGCTGATGGAACCTTTCAGCGAGGGTTCGGCCACCTTCCTGCACGGGGTGACGTTCGCCGGTCACCCGGTCTCAGCGGCGGTCGCCCTCGCCAACCTCGACGTGTTCGAGAAGGAGGGGCTGCTTCAGAACGTGCGGTCGAACGAGGGCAACTTCCGCGCGACGTTGGAGAAGCTGAATGATCTCCCGATCGTCGGCGATGTGCGCGGCGATGGATACTTCTACGGCATCGAGCTTGTCAAGGACAAGGCCGTCAAGGCGACGTTCGACGATGACGAATCCGAACGGCTGCTGCGTGGGTTCCTCTCCCAGGCTCTGTTCGACGCGGGCCTGGTGTGCAGGACCGACGATCGCGGAGACCCCGTCGTGCAACTGGCACCACCGCTAGTGTGCACGCAGGAGCATTTCGATGAGATGGAGCAGATCCTGCGGTCGGTGCTGAGCCAGGCCTGGACCCGGATCTAACCTGCCGCTGGGGACGACAGTCCCGGTCAGCGCCTGGCTCGCGTTCACACCGCGATACGCCGATGCGTGCCGTCGAGCGCGGCATCCGGTGCGGAGTGCCGACGTCGGCGTGTTATTGCAACTTGTTCGCAGCTACCATGGATATGCTTTTGGGCTCAGCCTGACTGGTGTTCCCGCACGAAGTGGCAGGTGAATCCATCGATGGCCGTCAAGACGTTGGCGGACCCACACCGCTCGGTGCCGCGCCGGGCCCGGCGGCTCACCGGCCCGGAGTTGGCACGAGCGGGCGGCATGATCGCGGTCATCGTGGCGCTGCACGTGATCGGGTGGTTCACCTTGCTCGTTCTGGTCGTGCCCGGTCATTACAGCCTGGGCGCCAAGACCTTCGGCATCGGGATCGGGATCACCGCCTACACCCTTGGCATGCGGCACGCCTTCGACGCTGACCACATCTCGGTAATCGACAACACCACCCGCAAGCTGATGAACGACGGGCAGCGCCCGCTGTCGGTCGGGCTGTTCTTCTCCCTAGGCCACTCCAGCATCGTGTTTGCCCTCGCGTTCCTGCTGAGCCTGGGCGTGAAAGCCCTCGTCGGGCCGGTGCGGGACGGAAACTCCGCTCTGCATCAGGCCGCGGGCCTGGTAGGGACGGGGGTGTCCGGCACCTTCTTGTACATCATCGCCGTGATCAACCTGGTCATTCTGGTTGGCATCATCCGGGTGTTCCGCGACATGCGCCGCGGCACCTACGACGATGCCGCGCTCGAAGAACAGCTGAGCAATCGCGGATTCATGAACCGGATCTTCAGCCGGCTGACGCGGTCGATCACACGTCCCTGGCATATGTACCCGGTCGGTGTGCTTTTCGGCCTCGGCTTCGACACCGCCACCGAGGTCGCCCTGCTCGTCATGGCTGGCAGTGGCGCCGCGTCAGGCTTGCCCTGGTACGCGATCTTGTGCCTGCCCGTGCTCTTCGCCGCCGGCATGAGCCTGCTCGACACCATCGATGGGTCGTTCATGAACTTCGCCTACGGCTGGGCGTTCTCCAAGCCGGTCCGCAAGGTCTACTACAACATCATCATCACTGGCCTGTCAGTGGCCGTTGCCCTGCTCATCGGCACGGTCGAACTGCTCAGCCTGATCGCCTCCGAATACAACCTGGGCGGCTCCTTCTGGACCTGGGTCTCCAGGCTGGACATAAACACCATGGGCTACGTCATCGTCGGCCTGTTCGTCTTGACGTGGGTGGTGGCCCTGACGATCTGGCGGGTCGGCAGAATCGAAGAACGCTGGGCGGCCGGGATCCGCCACGGCGGCCGTTAGCTGCAGCACCGCGCACGTGACCGGGTCTACACCCAAGCTTCTTAACGGCTGCCGCGCCGCGAACCAGTACCTGGCGTGCGGCGAATCATTGGCGCGGACCCTGGGCCGCTCGGGGGTTCCGGGGGGTCGCCCCCCCCGGGCTAACACGGCACGGCTGCCGCGCCGCGAACCAGTACCTGGCGTGCGGCGAATCATTGGCGCGGACCCTGGGCCGCTCGGGGGGTTCGGTGAGAATCAGGTGGGTGGCTCGATCAAGGAGTGCGGACATGGCCGGGGTGACGCGGATAGCGATGTGGTCACCGCCGCGGACGATCTCGACCGCCCTGATGCGGGCATGGGAGAACCGGCCAGACACGGTAGTCGTTGATGAACCGCTATACGCCTTCTACCTCGCGAACAGCGCTGCAGATCATCCCGGGCGTGAGGAGATCATCGCCAGCCAGTCCACCCACTGGCGCACGGTGGTTGACGAGCTGACCAGCGCACCGCTGCCGACCGGCCGGACCATTTTCTACCAGAAACACATGGCACATCATATGCTCGCGCCGGTCGACCTGGCCTGGCTGCGGTCACTGCGGCATGCCTTTCTTATCCGCGATCCCCGCGAGCTGCTCGCCTCCTACGCGAAGGTGCGCTCCCGGCCGGGCATTGACGATCTTGGGCTTCGGCGGCAGGTACAGATCTTCGAGGAGTTCGGCGGGCCGGTCGTGGATGCGCGGGACATTCTTGATCGACCGGAACCGATGCTGCGTGCCCTGTGCGAGGCGCTTGATGTGCCGTTCGACGCGGCGATGCTCTCCTGGCCACCCGGGCCGAGGGCGACCGATGGCGTTTGGGGCCGTTACTGGTACGGCAACGTCTGGCGCTCGAGGAGTTTCGCGCCGTACCGTCCGCCGGAGCCGATTCCCGCACGCCTTGGCCCGCTGCTCGAGCTCTGCCTGCCCTGCTACGCGAAGATGCACGCGAGCCGCCTGGTGGCATAGCGATACCGGCGCGGGCGGGCTGGCGGCGATATCCGAGGGAGAAATGGTGCTCCAGGTCTTCGATGAACGTAACCGTGACCTCGTCGTCAACGTCGGCGGGCGGCTCTGCCACCGCGACCAGGCCGGCGTCAGCCCATTCGACTCGGCCGTCCAGGGCGGCGATGCCGTCTGGGAGGGCTTGCGCCTTACCGGCGGGCGGATCTTCCGGCTCGGCGAGCATCTGGCACGGCTGCGGCGGTCGGCCAGGGCATTGGGGTTCGCCACGATCCCGTCGGCCGAGGAGATCACCGAGCAAATCCGGCGCACACTGCGGGCCAACAAGATGACCGACGACGTGCACATCCGGCTCACCCTCACCCGTGGCGTGAAGATCACCAGTGGCATGGATCCCCGGCTGAACCAGTCCGGCCCGACGCTGATCGTCCTCGCCGAGTTCAAGTCGCCGGTCTATGATCCGGCCGGCATAACGTTGATCACGTCAAGCGTGCGGCGCTCCCCCGCCGACTGTCTCGACCCGAAGATCCACCACAACAACCTGCTGTCATCGATCCTCGCCAAGATGACGGCGAACATCGCTGGCGCCGACGACGCGCTCATGCTGGATCAGCGAGGATTCGTGGCGGAGACCAACGCGACGCATATCTTTTTGGTGGCATCGGGCCAGCTCGGCACGCCGACCACCGCCGCCTGCCCGGAGGGCATCACCCGCGCTGCCGTGCTTGAACTGGCCGCCGCTGAGGGTATCCCCTGCACGATCGGCGATTTCACCCTCACCGAGCTCTACATCGCCGACGAGCTATTCGTCACCGGCACCATGGGCGGTATTTCGCCAGTTACTTCCCTAGACGGGCGGACCATCGGCGATGGCGCGCCAGGGCAAATGACCAAGCGGCTCATCGTCCGGTATGCTGACCTGACCGCCCGCTCGGGAACACTCGTGAGCTGACTGCGCACCTTCACCAGCAATAACTGGACCGGGTGACGTCCTTCAGATGCATGTCTTTGCCGGAATCTTCGGCCGAACACGACAACGCTGCTTGACACGCGATTGTGCACCGATAACCTTATTCATTGCTGGGTTGACAATAATTCACAACCTCGCCGTAGCACGTGTCAGGAGAAGGTAATGGCTCAGAAAGTCCAGGTGTCGGTCATCTGCGACCTCCCGCACAGCAGGGAGACCGAAGGTCAGGAGACGGTCATCTTTTCATTCGATGGCAGCACGTATGAGATCGATGCGTGCCCCGACCACGCCAAGGAACTGCGGGAGAAGATCGGTCCATTCGCCGAACACGGTCGCCGGGTGTCTGCGGCGGCCCGTGGGCGCAGGCGGCAGGCGCAAACCACTAGCACCCGCCAGCAAAGTGCGCAGATCCGTGAGTGGGCTAAAGGCCGGGGCCTCAAGGTGAGTGAACGGGGCCGCATCCCTGCGTCGATCGTCGCGCAGTACGAGGCCGCTCGCTAGAACGGGAACGGCTGGATGCACAGCGCTCATGATCGCGGTGGATTTTCCGTCATTGCGGGCGCAAATTCCACCGCGATCATGACGTTCAGCGCCTGGGCGGTGCGGTGCGGTGCGGTGCGCTCGCAAGCACGTGACCCGCTTACCGCGCGGGTCAGCCTTACCCGGCAGCGGCGGTGAATGGTTGGCCGGGCCAGAATGGCCATTCCTCAAAGGCTGCGCAGCGCCCGTCGGCTGCGAAACGCATGACCCATAGGTCCCGGTACTCCTGGGGGGCCGGATAGCCGTAGCGCACCTCGACCCGAACTACTGCGGTGTCGCCGTCGACCGCGATAATTTCGCTGGTCATCTCGAACAGCTCGTCTGGGCCGTCGCGTTCGCCCTCCCACATTCTGGCGATCGCGGCCAGCCCGCGGGCCGGCTGCTCATAGGGGCCCTGCAGATAGATCGCGCCGGTCGTGAAGACGTTGGCGAGCGCATCGGTTCCCGGAGCGCGCCAGGCGCGTTCATACGCGGCGACCCAGGCCGCTACCTGATCTCTATCCACAGGGCCCAGCCGCCTCACATGCGGTTGCGTGACATGGGCGTGACATCGGCGTCCATCATCTCCCGACCCAAGGCAGGTCGTCTCGACCAAGCTGGCAGGTTCGCTGGCGCGGCCCGCGCGGTGAGCCGGGTATCGCCTGCCAAGCCGCCGACTCTATACTTCAGCCTCACGAGGGGACGTTGGGGCCGGGGAGAGTCGCCTCACCCGCCAAAGGGAGTAGCCATGCAGCGGTCGACATCGAAGCGTTTCCGTAAGTACTCCGGCGTCTTAGCCGCACTCACCTGCGCCGCAATGGCGGTCGCGGTGTCCCCCGCATCGGCGGTGAGCTCGACCGACTGGCCAGCATACCTGCACGGTAGCGATCATTCGTCCTACAACGCCGCGGACACCGCGATCCTGCCGGGCAATGTCGGCGCGCTGGTGAAGAAATGGCACTGGCGCGGCGATGCGGCGACCATGACCGGTCAGCCGGGCCCGGCGGTATATGCCAGCCCGACGGTCGCGGACGGCGCGGTATTCATCGGCGCGAACAACGGCTATTTTTACAAACTGAGCGAGAGCACGGGTGCCGTGCTTGCAAAGCGGTTCATCGCCTACCGGCCACACTTGACCTGTGCCGCCCGCGGCTTCATCTCCACCGCGACTGTGGCCGCCGATCCTGCAGACGGACAAGAGACCGTGTATGTCGGCGCCCCGAACGGCTACCTGTACGCGCTGCGGGCGAGCGACCTCACGACGAAATGGCGCGCCGTCATCGATATTCCCTCCACAACCGTGAGCGACTATTTCCAGTGGTCGTCTCCCACGGTCGCGAACGGCAAGATCTACATTGGCAGCGCATCCCAGTGCGACCGGCCGCTTACGCGCGGAGCCGTGGTGGGATACAACCAGGCGACCGGCGCCGAGTTCGCCCGGTTCTTCACCGTTCCGCAGGGTTACCTTGGCGGCGGGGTCTGGACAAGCGTGGCGGTCGACAGTGACGGCTACGTCTACGCAAGCACGGGCACCCAGCCCAAGAACACAACAAACCGCTTCAACTCTGTCTCGATCATCAAGCTCGACGGAAACACCCTGCAAAAGCTCGGCTCGTTCACCGTGCCCAACGCGGAACTCGGTGGCGATGGCGACTTCGGCGGCTCACCAACCATCTTCGGCCCATATGTGGGTGCCTGTAACAAGAATGGCATCTACTACGCGCTCAACCGTGCCACGATGAGCTTGGTGTGGAAGTTGCGTGTTGGCGCCAAATCATCGTCGACGGATGTAGCCCAGTGCTCCGCGGCAGCCATCTACAATGGCACGTCGCTCTATATAGCCGGTGACCCGACCACGATCGGCGGCGTCGCCTACCGCGGCTCACTGCGCCAGGTGAATCCCAACACCGGCGGCGTCAGCTGGGCGACAGGCCTGCCGGACGCCGTGCTTGGCAGCCCCACCATGAACGGCGGCGGCGTCATCGCCGTCGGCACATACGACTTCACCAGCGTCCCCAATGCCGTCTACCTTTTCAACTCGGCGACAGGGAAGATCGTCAGGACCCTGCACACCTATGGATCCGTCTTCGCACAGAGCGTCTTCGCCAACGGCTACGTCTTCACCGCGGCAGGCGGCATGGGCGTGACCGCGTACCGGCTTCCGTAGCGAGCTGAGCCAGCCAAACGGGCTTGCGTAAAGCTGTAAGCTCGTAATCAATTCTCACTTGACCAGGGCTCAGCTGACCGGGCTCATCTCACCGGGGACGTCATGAGCAGCAGTGACAATGCCGCAGGTGGCACGGCACGGGCCGGCGCGGCCGGCGGCCAGGGCAGGCTGGCGCAGGTGATCGCCACCCGGGGCGGGCTGGCGCCGCCAGAGGCGCCGTTTGTGATCGAGCACCGCGAGGCGCTGATCTACATGCTCTGCGAAGCCGCGGAACTCGAGCACGGCATCATGTGCCAGTACCTGTTCGCCGCATTCTCGCTCAAGCAATCGGCGGACGAAGGGCTCACCGACTCCGAGCTTGCCGCGGTCCTGCGCTGGCGGAAACGAATCTCGCATGTGGCTGCCCAGGAGATGCTGCACCTGGCGCTGGTGCAAAATTTGCTGTCGGCGATTGGCGCGGCACCGCACATGTCCAGGCCGAACTTCCCGCAGCCTGCCAACCACTACCCCGCGGGGGTCCAGCTTGCCCTGATTCCGTTCGGGGACCAGGCGCTGCGTCACTTTATGTTCCTTGAACGCCCCGAGGGCATGGCGTTGGATGACGCCCAAGGGCTGCTGGCTTTCGGCCGGGCCACGCCGGCGATGGATACCGGGGACATCGTTCCGCACGGACAGGATTTCGCCACCGTTGGGCACCTGTACCGCTCCATTGAGGCGGGGTTGGCTCACCTGGCCGATAAGTACGGCGAGCAGTGGCTATTCGCGGGGCCGCCGCGCGCACAGGCAACCGAGAAGCATTTCCGCTGGCCGGAGCTTGTCTCGGTGACCGACCTCGCGTCGGCGCAGCGTGCGATTGACACGATCTTGGAGCAGGGTGAGGGCCCGCGGGGGGATTGGCAGGATGCGCACTTCGGCCAGTTCGTCGCGATCCTCGACGAGTTCGAGCAGTTGCGGCAGGCCAACCGGGCCTTCGACCCGGTCCGTCCGGTGCTGCCTGCCAACGTCCGCCCCTGCGAGCGCGACGCCACCGTCCCGCTGATCACAGATCAGGTGACCGCCCGGGTGACCGATCTGTTCAACGTGGCGTATGAGATTCTGCTGCAGATCTTCGAACGTTTCTTCGCACATACTGAGGAGACAGAGATCCAGCTCGGGGTGCTGGCAGACGCGACGGTCGGGCTGATGCTGCGGGTGGTCAAGCCACTCGGTGACCTGATCACCACGCTCCCTGCCGGGCCTGACTACCCGGGCATGACCGCGGGACCCAGCTTCGAGCTGTTCTACGAGACCGACTACCTCATGCCGCACCGCAAGGCGGCGTGGGCGCTGCTGACCGAACGGCTCGACACGGCCGCATCGTTTTGTGCGGCGATTCTCGCCGAAGGGCGCAGCGACCTTGCCGACCGGCTCGAACCAGTCTTGGCCGCCCTGGGCGAGATCGCGCAGGCGCTTGCGGTGCACCTGCCTGCTTCCCATCCGCACGCCAAGCGGGCCTTGGCCCCCGCCCCGGCCGCGCCAGGCGAACTGGGCGCGCTGCTGCAACGCGCGGACGATCTATCCATAACGGTGGCCGCGGCGAACCGCGAAGGTGAGGTGGCGCGCGGACTGGCCGAGGTGTTCGACGCCGTGTACTCGGTAGTGACAGCGAGCGGCAGCCGTTCAGGATCAAACGACATTTCGCCGAACGGAGCTGTAGCGCGGCTGGTAGCCAGCGTGCTACGGCCGCTTGCTGATGCGCTCGGCCGGTACGCCGCGGACGGCCCCACTGACACCGGCCAGCCGGCCGCCGCGCCCGCCCGGCGGGTCGTGACGGGGACGGCGGGTGAGGCGGCGTCGGAAACGGCGGCGTCGGAAGCGGCGGTGTGGGAAGCGGCGGTGTGGGAAGCGGCACAGGCGGCAACGCGGCTGCGGGTGCGGCTGGCCGAGACCGGGGCCGCCCCGCCGGAACTGGCCGAGGCGGCCGCGGCGCTGCAGGATCTCGCCTGCGCTCTTGCCCGGCCGGGCGAGAAGGCGAAACGGCTGGCGGCGCTGTGGCACCTGCAGGACGGCTTGCCTGCCATGATTACGACCGCATCCAACGGGCCCTATCTGGTGACGAACGCGCGGAGCTTGCTCAGCCACCTCGGCGAGCCCATCCAGGCGACGCCGCAGATGGCGCTCTGCCGCTGTGGCGAGTCTTCGCTGAAGCCGTTCTGCGACGGCACCCACGCCAGCATCGGGTTCAGCGACGCCAAGGATCCCAAACGGGTGCCTGACCGCCGCGACACCTACCGTGGCCAGCAAGTGACCATCCTGGACAACCGCGGCATCTGCCAGCACTCGGGCTATTGCACCGACCGGCTCGCCGCGGTGTTCCGGGCCGGCCAGGAGCCGTTCGTCGCGCCAAGCGGCGGCCCGATGGACGAGATCATCAGGGTGGTGCGCGACTGCCCGTCCGGTGCGCTGAGCTTCCAGCTTGCCGACCGGGAGGCACGCGAGCAGGTCGACTGGGCCGGCCGCAGGCAAGCGGCCATCGAGGTTACCAGGGACGGCCCTTACCGGATAACTGGCGGGATCAGGCTTGTGGACGCATCGGGCGCCGACGTGGCCCGCGGCGAGGGCGCGTCGTTGGAGCACTACGCCCTTTGCCGGTGCGGCCACTCGCAGAACAAGCCGTTCTGCAGCGGCATGCACACCTATGTCGAGTTCCGCGACCCGGTAGCGGTCGCAGGCCGCGAACCGACTCTGTTCGAGTGGGCCGGCGGGCTGCCCGCCCTGACCCGGATGACTCACCTGCTGTATGAGAAGCACGTGCCCGCCGATCCCCTGCTGGCGCCGGTGTTCGCGAACATGTCGGCCGACCATCCCAGGCGGGAGGCGCTGTGGCTCGCCGAGGTGTTCGGTGGGCCCGCTCACTACAGCCAGGAGCACGGCGGCTATCAGCAGATGACCGCCCGCCACGCGGGAAGGAGCTTCACAGAAGAGCAACGGGCACGGTGGGTCGCTCTGGTGAGCAAAGCCGCCCAAGAGGCCGGCCTGCCAACCGATCCCGAGTTCGGCGCGGCATTCTCCGCCTACATCGAATGGGGTTCCCGTGTGGCCGCCGGCGAGTCCGCGCTCTCTGGCGAGCCCTCGGTTTCTGGCGAGCCTGGAGTGCCTGGCGGGTCCGGAGTGCCTGGCGCATCTGGCGGGCCTGGCGGGCCTGGCGGGTCTCGTGCCTCGCGGTCGCCGAACCCGCCAATGCCCCGCTGGGACTGGAGTCCTGCAGGGCCGCCGGACACCCGCGCCGCAGCCGAGGATGCCCAGCGCGACCGCGCGGAAGAGCCTGCGGTGACGCTCCCCGCGGCCGGAGAAACGGTCAGCTTCGGTAACCACATCCGGCCGCTGTTCAGGCACCGCGACCGCCAGTCGATGATGTTTGCGTTCGACCTGTGGTCCCATGACGACGTGCGGGCTCATGCGAGCGACATCCTCAAATGCCTGCGCAACGGCTCGATGCCCTGCGACGGCGCGTGGACCGAGGACCAGGTCCAGATCTTCGAGCGATGGGCGGAATCAGGCATGGCGCGCTGAAATGATCCTCGACCCGCTGAACAGGTCCGCCTGACGCTCGAACAGGCTCGGCTGCACGCTCGAACAGGCTCGGCTGCACGCTGCAGGACTCGGGCTGAATGGGGATCAACCGCACGTTCGTGGCCCGCAAATGGCACAATGCGGTGTTATCCGTCATCGGAAGGCATGGAGCCGTGCTGAGCTTTCACCTGAGGGCCACCCTGCTGAACGAGGTAATCCTCGGTTTCCTGCTGGCGCTGATTGCCTTGCTGGCGATGTCGCTCGCCGCGATTGCCCGCATGCCCAGGTCATCCGTCGAGGCAGCCGAACAGCCCGCGGACGAGCCGGCTGACGTGATGCCGCAGTTCATGTCGGCGGCCTCGCCCACGGGCCTGCCCATGGCCTCGCCATGGCAGCCAACCGAGGCGGTGCCCGGCCAGCGCAGTTACGCCGAGGCCGCGTACCGGCTGTGGCCGGGCCGCCCGGGGGCGCCGCCTCCTCCCGGCGCCCCGGCCCGCTTCGGGGAGGCTGGTGAGGCGCTTACGTCCGATCACGGCTCCGCGCCGTGGCAGCAGCCCGTGCGCCCGCCGTCGGCGCGCGGCGGCCCGCCCTGGGGACCGGCGCCAAAGCCGGAAAGCGAGCCGCCGTCCTGGGCTCAACCGCCCGGTCGGCCCTGACAGAGGGGCCTTGCTGGGCACGCACCTGGCCGGGCTCTATAAGATCACAGTGTGGAATATCGCGCGCTGGGCAGGTCAGGTCTGCGGGTCTCAGTTCTCACCATGGGCACCATGACGTTTGGCGGTCAGGGTGCCTTCGCCAACGTCGGCTCGACGGGCGTGCAGGACGCACGCCGCCAGGTCGATCAATGCCTGGAGGCGGGAGTCAACCTCATCGACACCGCGGACGTGTACTCGGGCGGCCTGTCGGAGGACATTGTCGGTCAGGTGCTCGCCGGCCGGCGAGATAAGGTTCTGGTCGCTACGAAGGTACGCATGCCAATGGGCGCGGGCCCCAACGACGCTGGCCTGTCCCTGCATCACATCGTGTCCGGCTGTGAGGCCAGCCCGCGGCGGCTGGCTACCGATCACATCGACCTGTACCAGCTGCATGAGTGGGATGGGCTGACACCGCTCGAGGAGACGCTTCAGGCGCTTGACCTGCTGGTGAACTCCGGCAAGGTGCGCTACGTGGGGGCGTCCAACTATGCGGGCTGGCAGCTCATGAAGGCGCTCGGAACAGCGGACAAGCTTGGCTTGCCGCGGTTCGTCAGCCAGCAGATCTACTACTCGCTCCAGGCTCGCGATGCAGAATACGAATTGATTCCTGCCGCCGTCGACCAAGGACTCGGCGTGCTGGTCTGGAGCCCGCTCGCCGGTGGATTGCTGTCAGGTAAGTACCGTCGTGACGTTCAGGCGCCGGCAGGCTCGCGGCAGCTGACCGACTGGAACGAGCCGCCAGTCCGCGACCAGGAGACCCTGTATGACACGGTTGATTCCCTGATCGCTATTGGAGCCGAGCATGGCGTCTCTGCGGCCCAGGTGGCGCTGGCCTACCTGCTGGGCAAGCCCGCGGTGACGTCGCTAGTAATAGGTGCGAGGACGGAGGAGCAGCTGGCGGACAACCTGGCCGCCGCCGATCTGGTCCTCACCGACGAGGAGTGGGAACGGCTGGACAAGACCAGCGCACCTCCGCTGATCTACCCGTACTGGCATCAGGCCAAGACCGCCAGCGACCGGCTCTCCACGGCTGACCTGACCCTGCTTGGCCGTCACCTCCCGCAGATGTAGCGGGCGCCCTGCTGCCGGGCCCTTTCAGTCCAGGTGGTAGCGATCAACCTGTGCCTGCAGGTCGTCAAGCCGAGCCTGGACGAGGGCGACCAGCCCGTTCCCTGGGCGACCGCACGCGCACGGGCCGGGCGGGACAGCCAGGACGTCATCGCACGAAGCCGCCTTGAGGGCGACATCATGGACCGCAGGGGCGCGTTGGGCGTGCAAAGTAGTCTCTCGCCCGCTGGGTATGCCTTTGCCGCCTCCGCTCATCGGCCATCTCGTGGCCCGAAGGCAGCGATCGCCTCGGCATCACTCGCGCGAGCATGCAGGAAATAGTCGGCCCATTCTGCGACGTCGGGGTAGGACGACTGACGGCAGACAGTCGCGCAGGCCAGGTCGGGATCGAACGCGGCGCGGCGCAGTGATACGGCGCCATCGGCAAGCAGCGCCCAGTGCGCGCCCGGCCGGCCGTAGGGCATGCCGACGCTGCCTGGGTTGATGATCTGGCGCCCATGGGCGAGCCGGACGAAGGGCATGTGGGTGTGGCCGCAGACGACGGTCTGGACGTGGCCGGGCATGTCGGCGAGCACTTCCGCCCAGCGATCCAGCCGCGTGTCCACCAGAACGACCTCGTCTTCGTCGCGCGGCGTTCCGTGGCAGAACACGACGTCGCCGAATCCATCGACGGTCAGCGTGACCGGATGCGGCAAGCGGTC
>Ga0137380_10001353_pt1 | contig 19824 bp, 18 predicted proteins | sample SagtaG_17_FD_104809 | JGI IMG/M metagenome (GOLD analysis project Ga0137380, IMG submission 104809) | Vadose zone soil microbial communities from Sagehorn Ranch, Mendocino, California, USA - Sage2_L_100_16 metaG | ecosystem: Environmental > Terrestrial > Soil > Vadose zone | place: USA...
CTGGATGCCATCTCCCGACTCGGGAACGAGCACCAGCACCGTCGACTCGGCGGTGCCCGCCACGTCCAACTCGGTCTGCCCCACTCCCACGGTCTCGATCAGGACCCGCTGAAACCCGAAGGCCTCGAGCAGGTCCGCGACCTCCTGCGTCGTCGTGGCGAGGCCGCCGTGGGCGCCGCGGGTCGCCATCGAGCGGATAAAAACGCTCGGATCTACCCCGGCCGACTCCATCCGGATGCGGTCGCCCAGGAGCGCCCCGCCGGTGAATGGGCTGGTGGGATCGACCGCCACCACGCCGACCGTGAGGTGCTGCGCGCGAAACTGCTGGATCAGGCGCTCGGTGAGGGTGCTCTTGCCCGCGCCGGGCGGGCCGGTGATGCCGATCCGCCGCGTGCGCCCGCGTCCCAGGCCGGCGTGCACGTGGGACAACAGGCGCTCGAAGCCGTCACGTTGGTTCTCGACGAGGCTGATGGCGCGTGCCAGCGCCGCCGGCTCGCGCCGCTCCAGGCCCTGGACGATGCGCTCGATGCTCATGCAAGAGTCATGCAAAGGTAACTAGAACCACGCCCTTGTCGCTCACGCGCCGTCCTCGGGCCGGTCCAGCGCGATCGCGCGCACCGGGCCGGGTCTGACCGCCACGCGCTCGACGCGAGTCGCTGTGGCGGTGAGGATGTCGAACTCGAGCCCTTTCAGCGTGAGCCGCTCCCCAGCCCGGGGAATCCGCCCGAGCGCCTGAACGAGGAGCCCGCCCACCGTCTGAACGCCGCGGCTCCCGAGCGTGACGTCGAACGCCTCCTCGAGACGGCTCGCGGGCGCGCTGCCTTCGAGCTCGACGACGCGCACGGGCGCCTCGCGCGTCGGCTCCTCCGGCTCGGGCTCGAAGATCTCGGACATGAGGTCGCGCAGCAGGTCCTCGAAGGTGACGAGCCCCGCGGTTCCGCCGAACTCATCGAGTACGACGGCGAGGTGGCTGCGGCCGCGCTGCATTTCCAGCATCAGGTCGGCGGCGCGGGTCGCTCCCGGTACGGCCAGCGCCGGCCGGACCGGCACCGGGGCATCGGGTTGCAGCTGGAGCAGATCGAAGGCGTGTGCCACGCCGGCGATCTCATCGAGTGAGCCGCGGTAGACGGGATAGCGGCTGTAGCGCGACTGCATGCAGACGTGCGCCGCTTCCGCGGCTAGCAGCCCTTCGGGAATCGCGACGATCGCCGTTCGAGGCGTCATCAGATCTTTGACCGGCCGGTGCGCGAACGCGAGCACTCCCGATACCACCGCCATCTCGCCCGCTGAGGCGAGGGCGCCCGTGTCGGCGCCCGACAGCACGGCCGCGAGCGTCGTGCGCCGCGACGGGTCGCGGGTCGGAATGAAGGGGCCGAGCGGGCGCCCGACCCGCTCGAGCCACGGGACCGCGCGCGCCACGATCGGCTCGGCCCAGCGACGTCCCGCTACCCGGGGAACGAGGTAGGCGGCGCTCACGAACAGCGGTACCCCGACCGTGACGGTGAACACGAAGAGGAAGGTCGGCGTCGCCTGAGCGAGGAGCGCCGGGACCGCCGCGGCGGCGGCGATGACGCCCATGGTGGTGAGCGCGTTGGCGGTGGCGAGCACCCGGCCCGGATTGTCGAGTACCCGGGCCGCGGCCCGCCCCCCGCGCAGCTTGTACGAGACCCAGCGGGTGAGCTCGAGCTGGCTCACGGCGGCCGCCGCGACGCCGACCGCCGCCGCGGCGCCGGCGACGAGGAGCCCGAGAATCAGCACCACAAGGGAGAGGGTCATTTCCGCTGGAAGCAGACGCGAGTCACCCGCCGCCGGTCAACGCGCTCCACCACGACCCGGAACCCGTCGAGCGTCAGCTCCTCTCCGGGGCGTGGCACCCGGCCCAGCGCCGAGTAGATGAGCCCGCCCACCGTGGACACGTCGGGGTGCTCGAACGGGGCGCCCAGCGCCTGGGACAGCTCGCCGAGCGACACCCGGCCGTCCACGACGTAGTGGTCGCCTTCCTGGCGGATTGCGGGCGGCGTCTCGACGTCGTGCTCGTCGCGGATCTCGCCCACGATCTCCTCGAGGATATCCTCGAGCGTGATCAGCCCGGACGTCCCGCCGAACTCGTCGACCACGATCGCGAGGTGCGCGGGGCCGCGCTGGAAGTCGCGCAGCTGGCTGTCGAGAGTCTTGGTCTCCGGCACGTACAGGGCGGGCCGCACGAGGTCCTGCCAGCGGACCGTGGCGCCGGCGACGCCCAACACGAGGGGGACGAGGTCCTTCGCGAACACGATGCCGACCAGGTTGTCCCGCGTCCCGTCGTAGACCGGCAGGCGCGAGTGCTCGCTCTGGCGAAACGTCTCGCAGACGTCCTCGGCGGTGGCGGCGATGTCGACCGCGACCATGTCCAGCCGCGGGGTCATCACCTCGTCCACGGTGGTGTCGGCGAGCGTGAAGACGCCAAGCAGCATGTCGCGCTGCGCCGCGCGCAGGTCGGGCTCGAGCGGTCGCGGTGTCGAGACGAGCGTGTGGAGGCCCTTGTCCACCCAGCCCAGCAGCCACAGCAGCGGCGCGAACGGCGTCAGCGTGCGCCGGGCCAGCGGCAGGGCGTCGGCGGTCAGCTGGGGCGCGATCGCAGCGAGGGCGCGCGGGGCGGCGTCGCCGACGACGAACAGGAGCGCGGCGGCGATCGCCAGATCGGCGAGCCCGCCCAGCCACGGCCGCTCCCACCAGCGCAGCATGAACGCGGCGGCCACGGCCCCGACCACAAGCAACCCCAGTCGCGCGACGTGCAACGCGCGGTGCAGCGGCACGCGCCCGGTCACGCTCGCTGGGGGCGCGTCGCCCAGGGTGTGCAGGGCTTCGCCGACCGCGGCTTCCTCGCCCAGCGCCAGCAATCCCGCCCACACCGCCGGCGCGAGCGGCACGGCCAGCCGTATCCACACCAGCGCCGTCGCGGGCTCCATCACGATGTCCCGTTGAGGAGGCGACGCACATACCGCTCCTGCCGGCGCCACATGGCGGAGCGGGTGCGGCCCGGGCCGTCGGGGTGATCGTACCCGAGCACGTGGAGCGTGCCGTGAACGGCGAGGCGGACGAGCTCGTCGCTCAAATGAGGCTTTGCCGGTTGCCGGTTGCCGGCCGTTCCGGCAACGGGCAACGCCCTATCGGCAACGTTGTTCAGCCAGCGTCGAGCGGCTTCCGGACAGATGTACACGTCTCCGAGCATGGTCCCGTCCGGCTGCGGCAGGGCGAACGCGATCACATCGGTGAGCCCCCGGCGGCCGGTGGCGCGGCGGTTGAGCCGTCGCATTGCGGCGCCGTCGAGCAGGGTGACCTCGACTCGCGCACTGCCGGCGCGCTCCCAGGCGAGCACCCGGCGCGCCACGCGAGCGAGGCGCGCCGGGGGAGGGGGCGGGGACTCAGGACTGGCGGGCCGTCGGCTGCCAGGTCGCCGTGATGCCGCCACTGGACTCCGGGTAGTCGATACGGTTGTGGTACATCCCGGTGATGATGCGCACGAACTCCTGCTTCACCTGCTCGAGCTGCTGCAGGGTCATCGGCGCCTCGTCCAGCTGGCCGGCGTTGAGCTTGGTGCGCACGATGTGGTTGATCACTTCTTCGATTTTTTGCGGCGTCAGGTCCTCGAGCACGCGCAGCGCCGCTTCCACCGAATCGGCGAGCATCGTGATGGCGGTTTCCTTGGAATGTGGCTTGGGACCGGGGTACACGAAGTCCGACGGGTCGGGGGAGGCGCCGTCGCCGCTCTTCTTCGCGCGGTCGAGGAAGTAAGTGATCTCGGTCGTGCCGTGGTGCTCGGGGATGAAGGCAGTGACCGCCTCCGGGAGCGCGGCCTCGCGGGCCAGCACGAGACCGTCGGTCACGTGCGCCCGGATGATCTCTGCGGACTGATACGCCTTGAGCCGGTCGTGCGGGTTGCTGCCGCGCGCCTGGTTCTCGACGAAGTACTGTGGGTTCTTCACCTTGCCGATGTCGTGATAGTAGCACCCCACGCGCCCGAGCAGCCCGTTCGCGCCGATGCGGTTGCACGCTGCCTCGACCAAGTTCGCCATCGCCACGCTGTGCGCGTACGTGCCAGGCGCCTCGAGCGACAGCCGCCGCAACAGCGGCCGGCTGGGATCGGACAACTCGAGGAGGGTAAGGTCGGTCGTGATCCCCGTGAGCGCCTCAGCGAGCGGCAGCAGGAAGAAGCTGAGGCCCGCCGCCACGAGACCGTTGGCGGCGCCCCACACGCCGCGCAGCCCGATTTCGGCCACGCTCCAGCTGCCCGCGAGCCCGAGGGCCAGCGCCGCGGCGAGATAGCCGAGCGCGATGATCAGCACGGGGAGGTAGAAGTTGCTGCGTCGCCGCAGGCCCCGCACGGAGAGCGCCGCGGTGACGCCCCCCACGAGACACAGGAACAGTGCGGGCACGTCGTGGAACACCGGCTGCAGGCTGATCACCACGGCGACGATCATCGCCGCGTTCATCGACACCCGACCGTTGAACAGCACGGTCAGCATCATGGCGAGGAACGGCAGGACGATTATCTCGGGGTGCTGGGGCCAGAAGCGCGCCACCCCGGCCGCCTGGAGCAGCACGAGCCCGAAGAGGCACCCCATCAGCGTCACCTGACGCCACTCGCGGTAGGTCTCGCGGCGGTAGAACACCAACAGTACCCAGAAGATGCCCAGGACGAGGGAGTCGCGCAGCAGCGGGCCGAACACCCCCCCTACCGAACGGCTGGTCGCCGCGCCGCGTCGCACCAGGTCATTGTGCAGCGCGACCAACTTCTCGTGCGCCTCGTTGGTCACCACCTCGTGCGCGCCCACGATCCGGTCCCCGGCTCGTACGATGTACTTGCTCGGGTCGACGCTGCGGCGCAGCTCGTCCCGGCGTCGCTCCGTCTCGAGGCTGTTCAGCACCAGGGTCGGTCGGTAGAAATGGCCCGCGAGGCGGCGGTACGCGGCGTCCGCGATGCTCGACCCCTTGTCGGGGTGCACGAGCCGGGCGCGCGCGAGATATTGCGCGTACGACAGCACCTGGTCGCGCGACACCGACGTCTCGGACGAGCGCCGCCGGATGATCAGATCCGGGGCCTGCTCCACTAGCAACACGCCGGGCGGCGTGACCCCCAGACCGAGCGTGCGGTCGAACAGGTCGGTGAGCGCCCGTTCGAGGCCGCGCCGCTTCCCGCCCTTCGCGAGGTACGCCGCCTCGGCCGGCGACAGGACGACTCCCTGCTCCTTAGCCACTCGCATCACGGCCTGCGGGCCACCCTGGTCGGCGGCGTTCTGCATCGCTGCGAAGAAGGCGTGCATGGCGATCGTCGCACTGTCGAAGGCGCGCTGTTGGAACTCGTAAATCGGCTTGACGGTGCTCGCGAGCTCCTCTGCCTCCCGCGCCAGCTCCTGGTCCGTTTTATTCACCGGGAAGGTGAACGGCGTGATCACCTCGTGCTCGGCGACCGCGCCGGGCTCGAGCAGCGGCGCCACATTGCTGGCGCTCGAGGGAAACGCCACGTAGACGAGCAGCGCCAGCCCCGGCACCCAGGCCCAGCGCACGCCGTGATAGCGCACCTGCTCCCTGCTGGGAAGGTTCATCTCAGCCCTGGGCGTCCTCGGCGTAGGCGCGGATGATGTCGCGCACCAGGCGGTGGCGGACGACGTCCGTGTCGGAGAGGTAGCAGAACCCGATGCCCTCGATCCCGGGGAGGATCCGCTCGACCTGCAGCAGGCCCGAGTCTTCGCGGTTGGCGAGGTCGATCTGCGTCTTGTCGCCCGTGATCACGGCGCGCGAGTTCACGCCCAGCCGGGTGAGGAACATCTTCATCTGCATCCCGGTCGCGTTCTGGGCCTCGTCCAGGATCACGAAGGCGTCCGACAACGTGCGGCCGCGCATGTACGCGAGCGGAGCGATCTCGATGGTGCGCGAGTCGATCGCTTTCTGCACCCGGTCGCGCGGCATCATGTCTTCGAGCGCGTCGTACAGCGGGCGCAGGTACGGGTCGACCTTCTCCTGGACGTCGCCCGGGAGGAACCCGAGGCTTTCCCCCGCTTCGACGGCCGGGCGCGCGAGGATGATCCGCCGCACCCGCTTGCGCGCGAGCGCGTCCACGGCGGCCGCCACGGCGAGGTAGGTCTTCCCCGTCCCGGCCGGCCCGATCCCGATCACGATGTCGTGCTGCGCGATCGCGTGGAGGTAGTCGCGTTGGCCCGCTGTCTTGGGCGCGATCACGCGCCGCAGCCCGGGCAGGATGATCTTGTACTCGCCGTCGGCTCCCGCCGCCCCTGCGCCCGCCCCCCCGCCCCCGCCTGGCGCCGCGCCCTGCGACTCCTCGCTGAGGACGCGATCCACATCACTCACGTCCAGCGTGTCCCCCATCCGTGCGAGGTCCACGAGCACCTGGGCGACCTGCGCGGCGCGCTCGACCGCGCTCAGCGGACCCTGTAGCGTCAACGTGTCGCCCCGCAGGGAAACGCGCACACCGAGCCGCTTCGCCAGCTCGACCAGATTGCCGTCGTTCACGCCCGCGAGCGCGAGCGGATCCACGCCCTCGGTCGATAGCCGATGCATGATGTCGTCGCTCATCGCTCCACCTTGATGTGCAACGCGCGCAGGTCAGCCGGGTTGGCCGGAGCCGGCGCGCCCTCGAACAGCGCGCGGGCGGCCGTCGTCTTCGGAAATGCGATGACGTCGCGCAACGAGCCGGCATCCGCGAGCAGCATCACGACGCGGTCGAATCCGATCGCGAAGCCGCCGTGGGGCGGCGCGCCCGCCTGCAAGCCGTGGAGCAGGAACCCGAACCGGGCCTCGGCGTCCGCCGGAGCGAGCCCGAGCAGCGCGAAGATCCTCCGCTGCACGGCCGGATCGATGATGCGGATCGACCCCGAGCCGAGCTCGGTGCCGTTGTACACCGCGTCGTAATGCAGCGCGCGGCAGGCGAACGGGTCGCTGTCGAGCTTCCCCCCCGCGAGGTCGTCAGGGTGCGGTGATGTGAAGGGGTGGTGTGCGAACACCGGCTTCCCCGATTCGGGATCGGGCTCGAACAGCGGAAAGTCCACCACCCAGGCGAAGGCGTGCGCCGCCGTGGGCTTGGTGCCGAGCCGGCGGATCACCTCGCGGCGCACCCGATCGAGCACCGGTGAGGTCAACCGGTCCAGCCCTACGGCGAGCAGCGCCACATCGCCGTCCCCGACGCCCAGCGCCCCGAGCGCGGCGGCGGTGAAGTGCTTGCCGACCGAGCCCGAGATTTGCTCGCCCTGGCGTTTGACCCATGCCAGTCCGGAGCCGCCCAGCTGCTTGGCGGTCTCCGCCAGCTGGTCCACGTCCTTGCGGGACAACGCGGCGCCGCCTTTCACCGCGAGACCCCGCACCCGCGCCCCGTTCTTCAGGGCCGACTCGAAGAACGGCACGCCGAGCGGGCCGACCTGGGCGGTCCAGTCGGCGATCGCGAGCTCGTAGCGCAGGTCCGGCTTGTCGGTGCCGTAGCGCTCCATCGCCTCGCGCCATGGGATGCGGGGGAACGGCCGCGCCACCCGCTGGCCCGCCTCGTCCCACAGCGCCACCAACACGGCCTCGACGAAGCCGAGCACGTCCTCCACCCCGACGAACGACGCCTCGAGGTCGATTTGCGTGAACTCAGGTTGGCGGTCGTTGCGCAGATCCTCGTCGCGGAAGCAGCGCGCGATCTGGAAGTAGCGGTCGAACCCCGCGACCATGAGCAGCTGCTTGTAGATCTGCGGCGATTGGGGCAGCGCGTAGAACTCCCCGGGATGCACGCGCGATGGGACCACGTAGTCGCGCGCCCCCTCCGGGGTCGGCTTGGTGAGGATCGGCGTTTCGATCTCCAGGAACTCGAGCTCGGCGAGGGTGCGCCGGGCCCGCTGCAGCAGCCGGTGGCGCAGTACGAGGTTCGCCTGCATCTCCGGGCGGCGCAGGTCGAGGTGGCGGTACTTGAGCCGCAGCTCTTCGGCGGGGAGCTCCTCGCCCTTGCCGCGGGCCACCGGAATCGCGGGCGTCACGGCGGGTCCGACGACCGCGAGCTTCGACGGGTGGACCTCGACCTCGCCGGTCGCCAGCTCTGGGTTCCGCATGTTCCCGGGGCGCGCGACGACCTCGCCCTCCAGTTCGACCACCGTCTCGCTGGCCAGCCCGGCTGCGGCCCGGCGGACGTCTTCCGGCGCGCTCGGGCCGACGGCGACCTGCACGATCCCCGCGCGGTCGCGCAGATCGATGAACACGATCCCGCCCAGGTCGCGGCGCCGGTGCACCCACCCGGCCAGCCGCACCCGCTGCCCCACGTGCTGCGCCCGCAGCTCGCCGCAGCGGTGCGTGCGCCTGGACGTCCGACTCACGTTGTCTATGCTCCCTCCGCTTCGCACACGGCCCGGTAGAACTCTTCCGGTGTCCGCGCGCCCAGCAGCCGACCGCGCACCGGCTCCTGCCGCACCAGCCGGGAGATGCGGCTCAACGCCTTGACGTGCGCTCCGGCTGCGGACTCGGGCCCGGCCAGCAGAAAGAACAAGCGCACCGGCTCACCGTCGATCGTCTCGTAGGGTACCGGCGCCGGGGTCGTCCCTGCGACGACCACCAGGGCCGACAACGCGGGAGTCTTGCCATGGGGCACGGCCACACCGTACCCGATCCCGGTCGGGAACTGGCGCTCGCGCTCGAGGATGGCCCCCAGCACTTCGTCCGAGAGTCCACTGTTGCCTACCATCTCCACCAGCTCCCGGAGCACCCCCTCCTTGTCTGCGGCTTTGAGGGGTACCCGGATGCGAGCGGGAGACAGCAGCTCAGACAGGCGCACGGTCGTCCAAGTGTCCTAAACGCTTGAAGATAGTTAAGTTGGTACACGTTCGCCATGCAACGCATCTCCCTGCTCCTCGCGGGGTTCGCCCCGGCCGTGCTGTGGGGTCAACAGGGCGCCGGCACGGAGCTCTGGCGGGTCGCCGCCACCACGCTCCCCGTTCCGCCCGCCCTCGCGACGGGCGGCGCGGCCGCGTTCTGGAATCCGGCCCAGCCGACGACGCCGGAGCGCGTCAGCCTCGCCCTCGACGTGATCGAGACGGCGCCGACCGTCAACGCTTCGGGTGTGCTCGTGACTGTGCGTGCGCGCGTGGGGCCACTCGGTCGGGTGGGACTGGTGTACGGCCGCATGGGCATCGGAGATCTGGTCCGCACGTCGCTCAGCCCCGACCCCGATCCCGGCGCGATCCCGTACTACACGCAGACACTGGGCGCGAACTGGAGCGTGGCACGGGGCGGCACCGCGCTGGGGGCGACGCTCGCCTATCAGGACACGCGTCTCGACGTCCAGGGGTCCGATCGCTGGACACTCGACCTCGGCGCGCGTCATACCTTTTCGGACGCGGTGACGCTCGCCGTCGCGACGCACTGCTTCTCCCGCCTCGCCACGGCTGACCCGGCGCAGGACCTGTACGGCGGGGTCGAGCTGCGTGTGTGGCACGGCCCGCTATGGGGGAGCCGGGCGGCGGTACGCGCCCGCTACGGCGTCGCGACGGCGCACGGCTTCACGGCGGATCATCAATTCGGGGCGGGCTTCGAGCTCGGCGCGCAGTTCGCCTCCGATCTCGTGGTGCAGCGCGAAGGCAGCTACGGGCAGGCGGGGTGGCGGGCGGTCGCGGGGATGCGAGTGGGGGTCGGGCGCTATCGGGTGAGCTTCGCGCGGGACTTCGGCGTGAACGACATCGGAGCGGCCTACCGCGTGGGCCTGGAAGGGCGGATCCCGTGACGGACCTGTTGTCCCTGACCCCCGACGCGGCACGGGCCGCGCTCGCCGACTGGCTGGCGGGGGGGGCGGCGGGGGCGGGGGCGGGGGCGGGGCACGCCGAGCCAGGCTACCGGGTGACGCAGCTTGTGCCGCGGCTGTGGCAGCGTCCGGCCGGGTCCTGGGAGGAGGCGACTGACTTGCCGGCGGCGCTGCGCAGCCAGCTCGCCGCGGCGTTCCCGCTCGGCCGCCTCACGCTCGCCACCACCCAACTCTCGCGCGACGGGACCGAGAAGTTCCTCTGGAAGCTCGCCGACGGCGAGGCCATCGAGTCGGTCCTGATTCCCGAGGGGAAGCGCCGCACGTTGTGCATCTCGTCGCAGGTGGGGTGCGCGCTGGGGTGCGTGTTCTGCGCCACGGGGCGGATGGGATTCCGGCGCAACCTGCGGCCGAGCGAGATCGCCGGTCAGGTGCGCGAGCTGGTCGTGCGCGAGGCGGGCGCGGTGCCGACCAACATCGTCTTCATGGGAATGGGAGAACCGCTGCTCAACTGGGACGCTGTAGACACGGCGCTCACGATCCTCAACCATCGGGACGGGTTCGGCATCGGGGCGCGGCACATCACGGTGTCCACTGTCGGAATCCTGCCGAGCCTCGCCCAGCTCGCCAAGCGCGCCGAGCAGTTCCGGCTCGCTCTGTCATTGCACGCGCCGACGGCCCAGCTGCGGCATGAGCTGATGCCGATCGAGAAGAAGTATGCGCTGCCCGATGTGATCCAGGCGCTGACGCAGTTCCGCCGGCGGGTGACGCTCGAGTACGTGCTGATCGGCGGGAAGAACGATTCACTCGCACAGGCCGACGAGCTCGCGAAGCTGGCGCGTCCACTCGGTGCGCTGGTGAACCTGCTGCCGCTGCATCCGGGCGGGGCGCCCGATCTCACCCCCAGCGCCCGGCCCCGCATGCTCGCGTTCGAGCGGCGGCTCAAGCGCCACGGGGTCGAGGTCGTGCTGCGCCGCAGCCGTGGCTTGGATATCAGCGCGGCGTGCGGCCAGCTACGGGTGGAATTGGAGGCGCGGCGCAAAGTCCGACCCCAGGAGCACGCTCGCGTCGAATAGCTTGGTGCTGTCCACCTGAACGACGACCCGCCCCACGCCGAGCGCCCGGCGGATGCGGTCCCCCGTTCCAGCGACCACCGAGCGGCGGATCACGATGCGCGTGGTGTCGAGCGTGCCCATCGCCGCGGGTGCATTCCCGAGGGCCACGACGTCGATGCCCGCCTGCCGCAACACCCGCGTGCCGGTCCTGGCGAGCCCGGGCTTGCCGCTGGCGTTGAGCACCTCGACGGTGAGGCGCGGGCCCTCCTGTCCCGGGACGGGGAACGCGGTGGCCCGGGGGGGCCGCTCGTCGTGGCAGCTGGCGAGCCCGACGATGAGCGCGCTCAGCGCGAGGCGAGCGAGTTCCAAAACCCCACCGTCGCCGGCATGAGTGGCCAGCCGGAGCGGAGCACCCACTCGATGCGCCGGCGCGCGACCTCCTGCAGCACGGCGTCCCGCTCGCGCGGCACCCGCGCGGCGAGCGCGGCGCGGTCCGCCAGGTCGAGCTGGCGGCCGGGCTCGAGAAAGTCGGCGAGGTAGAGCATCCGGCCGACGTCGTCCCAGTGGACGTACCCGAACGTGTGGTAGCGAACGGCATCGAGCACACCGCGATCGCGTTCGCCGTCGTGGGCGGCGCGGGCCGCCGCGCGCGGCCCGTGGGCGAGCTCGTCGGAGCGGGGCTCGTCTCGCAAGGCGTCATGCAGCCAGGCGGCCCGGAGCCAGCGGTCGCGCTCGGCGTCCGGGACGCCCATCGCCCTGGCCCACTCGTCGAGCAACGCCGCGACCCGCTCGATGTGCGCGCGTCGGTCCGGGGTGACGACCGCCCAGGGGGGGAGGCTCACGCCGCGCCGCGTGCGCGAGTGAACTCGCGGCTCGGCACTGCCGGTAAACCGGCGCGTCCCGGCGAGCGCCCCGGCCCGTTCACGGGCAGGGCCGAGCCGCGGCTTGAGCCGCGGATCTCACGGGGCGCGCACGGCCACATCGCCTGCGATCCCCTCCCCCAGCACCACGTTGTCGATCAGCCGCGTGGCGCCGACCTGCGCGGCGATCACGACCACCGAGCGAGCGTCGACACGGGCCACCGGGCGCAGCTGCTCGTCGACCAGCTCCAAGTATCCCGGGCTGACGCCCGGGGCCATGAGCGCCTGCATGCCGCGCCGCTGGAGCGTTTTGGGATCGGCCTCGCCCGAGCGCCAGGCCTGCTCCACCGCGCGCAGGGCGCGCGACAGCGCGAGCGCCGCGCGCCGCTGGTCGGCGTCGAGATAGCTGTTGCGCGAGGAAAGTGCCAGCCCGTCCAGCTCGCGTACCGTGGGCGCGATGTCGACCTCGAGGCCGAAGTCGAGATCCGCCGCCATGCGCCGCACCAGCATCGCCTGCTGAAAGTCCTTGCGGCCAAACACCGCGACGTCGGGCTCCACGATGTGGAACAGCTTCGCCACCACTGTCAGGACGCCGGCGAAGTGTCCGGGCCGCGCGGCGCCTTCCAGCGTGTCGGCCATCGGCCCCGGTGCGATGCGCACCAGCGGCTCCGCCGGGTACATCGCCTGCACCTCCGGCACGAACAGGCAGTCCACGCCGCGCTCGGTGGCGAGGGTCCGGTCGCGGGCCAGGTCGCGGGGGTAGTTCGAGAAGTCTTCTTTGGGACCGAACTGGAGCGGGTTGACGAAGACGCTCAGGACCACGCAGTCGGTGCGCTCCTTAGCGCGGTCTACGAGGCGCAGGTGCCCTTCGTGCAGCGCTCCCATCGTGGGTACGAACCCGAGGCGGCGCCCGCGGGCGCGCTCGGCACGCGACCAGGCGCGCATGTCCTTCGGCGTGGTGATCTCGTGCATGCTGGCTTGAAACAAACGGGGGGAGGCGGCGTTGCGGTAGAGGCTCACAGCACCGTGTCTAGGAAGAGCGGCGCCGGAATCGGCTGCTCCGTCGCTCGAGATCGTCCGGGGCGTGGTCGTCGTGTCGCTCTGCGAGGTCGGTCGGCGCGCTCGGGCTCGAGAAGGTTCCCACCAGCGCGTCGAACACGTCGTGGAACGATCGGGGGCGGTGCCTTGCTAGCATCTCCATGCCACGCCGCAGCACCTCGGCGCGGGACACGCCCAGCTCCCGCGCCAAGCGGTCGAGCGCGGCGCGCTCGGCGCGTGTCAGATGGACCTGGATGGGTTCGCGAACCCGGTTCGCTCGCGGGGGCACAGAGGTCTCCCTATCAGTGATATTGCGATATAAATGTTGATATAAATGTATGGAAGACCCGCCGGCGGGGCACGGATCACACGTACCGGTGCGAGGCGAGGCCACGCGGTCGTGCGCGCTGTCCACGAAGGCGGACGCGTCCTTGTCTAGCAACCAGATCCCGGGAATGAATGCGAGGCGGGCGCTCGGCGCCATGAGGCGACGATTCGGCACAGGTACGCCAGAGCCGAGGTGTCGCCTCTCACGGTCGCGGAGGACTAGTGGAGCTGACCCTTCAGGCGAAGCGGAGTTCGGAAGTAGACCATCCTGGTACGCTTCACCCCGGGTTCGCGACCGATCCGAGACACGAGCGAGTCTACTTCGGCCAGCGTCGGCCCTGGATCAGGCACTTGAATGACGTACCACGGATCTCCCGCGGGTCCAGGAACCCCTCCGATCACTACACCACTATACTTGCGCAGAATGGCACGGACAGTCCCCCCGCTCGTCGAATCGTGGAATACTACGCCCACGATATTACGGTAGTAGAGCAAGTCGGAACGGAGGTACGGAGGCGCCTCCACCGTGAACGTCGAGTCACCTGGCAAGTTCGGTTGGTCGGGCAATGGCGGTCGACTTGTGTCCCCTTGAATCTGACTCCGGGACAGCGGAACCGCATTGGGGCGTGCACTCTGGCACGCCATGGTCAAAACCCATCCGAGCATTGAAACCTGGATACAGCGCGTCGTAATCATTGTGCGCATCCCATTCCATTCTGTTCATTCCTTGCTGCTCTGTTCATTCCTTGCTGCCTCCCGATCACGGGGACAGGGGCCATGCTGTCCTTCCAGCTCATGAGCCGGCGTTACGAGCGCGCCTCAACCGTGCTCGCGCGGAACAGAGCTTCGAAGAGTGGGGCGAGATCTACCACTCCTCAGCCGGGGGAACAAACTCACCCGTGGGCGAGAGGGGTTTCGATCGGCGGAAATGCGGACTGTCGTTCGGGCCTATCTCTTACGCTACTCTGTTACGCTACCATCCTCGCGCATCAGCGACAGTGTTGCGGACTCATTTCGTCATGCACGTGGAAGAGATAGGCTGCGTCCGTCGTCGCGCGCGTCGCTGGGGGCGTGCTGCGACCGTTTCAGCTCACGGTCGTTGGGCCTTCATGGGGCTGATTGGCGGCGGTTCGGGCGAAGCGAGGTCGACCTTGGGAAAGGTCTTGAGCTTGGCGATCGCGCGGAATAGCGCATCCGCCGTGCCGTCACTCCGTATCCGGATGTAGTAATAGCCACCTCGATCCACACGCTCTCCGCCGATCACTTCGCCCCCGATCGCATCGATCGCGTGCTGACGCTCACTCTGGGTTGCGTCTTCCTTGAACGCAACCACGACAAGGTCGCGGGGGAAAGACCCACTCAATTGAGGGGACGACCGGATCATGTTCTCTGGTGCGTGGACGTCGCGCCAAAGACCTGCGGGAACCGAATCTGGCGGTAGTGCAGGAACTCCAGGCCGTTGCTCGCCCATGTCCTGCCTCCTTTCCTCTCCGCGACTTTGGTCGACATCCTGATGGGCCCCACTTGATGGTCGCGAGCAGTTGAGCATTGTGAGCCCGATCAGCGCGACAAAGACGCTTTGCGCAGGAATTCCAGACCGCGAGCCTTCGTGCTTCGAGGGGATGCGCGTTGCTGACCATCCAGCTGCAACGGGATACTTACCAGGAATCACGCGAGGTCTCCGCGCCGTCAACGACGAGCCTGGGAAGGGAAACTACGAAGGGAAACTACAATGGACAACTGTGGCCATTACGCCACTGCAGAATGGATGCTCTCCCTCAAGACCTTTTCATCCCCGCGCAGGGAGGGCCTCGTCCCCCATGAGTCCTGGATGCGGCGGTCCCCCAGATGGGACCCCAGCGCCACGGAGACCCGCTCGCCCAGCGCCACCCGGGAATGCTAATCGCCTACGCGATGCTGGCAAACCCGCGCGTCAGTTCCCGTAGCATCGCCGCCACCTGGGGCGTTTGGCCGAGCCTATCGAACGCCAGCGCTCAGGTGAGTCGAAGCGCTCCGACGTTGCTCAAGCGACAGCCAGACGGGATCGGCCATGGAGAGCCGGACGTAGAATCGTCTAAGAAGCTGGGGACGCCACACTAGGGGGCCCTGATCGCATCTATGGGCGGACGAGTCTTCCCGCGTACATCGTTGGGGTGTCGCGAATAGATGCTGCCTGGTGTCCGATAGTAGACGGACGTGGCCCATTTGACGCCTGGTTCTTGGCTCAGTTGAGCCAGGACTGAGTTTAGCGCTTCCAACGTGGTGCCAGGATCGGGAACCTGGAGGATGTACTCGGGATCAACGTGGCTCGGTATGCCTCCGATCACCGTGGCACGGTGACGGCTGAAGACGTTACGGATCGTCGTGCCGCTGGTAGAGTCGTCAAACGCGATCCGCACGATGTTCCGATAATACAGGAGCTGCGAGCGAGGAGAGCCCGGCTTTTCCACCGTGAACGTCGAGTCACCCGGCAGGTTCGGCTGGTCGGGCAATGGCGGTCTACTTGTGTCCCCTTGAATCTGACTCCGGGACAGCGGAACTGCATTGGGGCGTGCGTTCTGACACGCCACGGTCAGAAACCATCCGAGCAGTGAAACGTGGATACGGCGCGTCGTCATCATTGTGCGGATCCCCATTTCCAATTCCTTGATTTCTAGCTGCCTCCCGATCACGGGGACCGGAGCCACGCTATCCTTCCAGCTCATGAGCCGCCGCCACGAGGGCGCCTGAACCGTGCTCACGTGAGTATCACCTCGCACCCTTCCCGCCGGCACCGCGCGGCGCTTCACGAGCCTCGCGAGCGAAGCTTTAAGCGACCCCGCCACTGAGGAACGTAAGTTGAGAAAACTCCGCTCTCGGATCGGATAGCTCGCGCCAATGAGTCGATAGCCGCGTAGGTGCTACCCGGATCTGGCACGTGCAAGTAGTACACGGGATGCGGGGACGCCACTCCGCCTGCCACGATCACGGCATGGTACTTGGTCATGATGGCTCGGATAGTGCGACCGCTGGTTGTGTCATCGAACATCACTCCTACGATGTCGCGGTAGTAACGCTCGGCGGTCCCGAACGGGGACGGCAATGTTCTAGTGGAATCGTCAGGAAGAGCTGCGGATTTGGGCAATCGCGGTCGGCTGGTATCCCCCTGAGCAATGTCATCCGCGCAACCCGCCATTGACAACGAATCGCCGAAGGCGGGCCGAACGGCGCAAGGAGAGACAAACTCCGCGGTGGACAGGATCCCTGTCGGGATAGTCAGTGCGTGAACCCCGAGCAATAAGGTGACAATCCGACTTGCCCGCATTTGTCCCTCCCTATTCAGCCCTATGACGGTTCGGTTTTATGCAGCGCGTCGTCATCATTGTGCGGATCCCCATTGCCGATTCTTTGATTTCTTCGATTCTTACCATCGCCGCCGGTCCAGCCAGCCGCAGGTGTCGTCGTGTGTCTATCTGGACGGGAGCCCCCTCCGGTCGGAAGGGACTCCCCGTGGACAATACTGAAACGCGCAGCGATGCTATTGCGAGCCCACCCGGATCGGCGGCGCGGGTGCGGCTGACCCGCCGCCGAGCGGCCCCCGGCACACGTCGTCCGACGCCGTTGCGAGTCGCGACGGCAGGCCGGTGGACGCTTGTCGGTAGCGCAGGGTGCAGCCTGTGATGTTCTGAGGCCCTGAAACAAGCTCGTAGCCGGGCGCGCCGCTCGGGTGCGGTCGCAGCGTGGATGTTTGGCTTACCGCACCCTCACCCGTCACCAACTGGCCCCCGTCTTCCGCCAGCGCCCCCCACCAAGCTTCAACCGGTGCGGTCGCCAGCGCTGACTGAGTGCCGCTGTGCAGGTCGACCGTGTAGAACGTCGTACCTACCGTCTGGTCGAGGTAATCGATGGTACGACACTGATCCGGCTGCTCGCCACCGAGGGCCCATGGACAGGTAGAGAACCCGCTGATACTCGTAGACTGATGACTCTCCTTCGTGATAGTGACGATCACGCGGTCTCCGAGGGGAGAGTAAGCTGCGGCGTTCCAGAACGCGGACTCGCTATACCCGGTGAACGCGGAGTCGCCGCACGCGCCGCTGGCGCCACCCACCCAGAGGCACGTCATGCTCCCGCTGGCGGTGAGCGGCACCGTGATATCGGCGAGATGCGTCGACGCCCCGCGCGTTGGCCCGCGGAGCACTTCGAAACGGGACCCGTTCGCGCCGGTCATCTGAAGGGTCACCGCGCTGTCGCCGTCGTGGGACAGCGACCAGAGGGAGTTCCAGGCTCCGCCGTCCGGCGAGGTGGGCGGATTGGCGCTTTCGGTCCAAGTACCCTGACCGAAGACGAATGAGCGCTGAACGAAATTGTCATTCCAGACGTCGACACGGCGTCCGCCGTGGTGCACGTTCACGAACGCCGCTCGCTCACCGAGGTTGGCGAGTACTTGAAGCGGGGCGGTCGTGTCACGCTGCGCCACTAGCTGCGTTCCGGCTACCCAGACCCGGTTGCCACACAGGGGGGCCCCAGGTCGCTCGCGCGCATGTAACGTGAGGGCGCTGTACGCATCGAGCTGGTACACCGTCTCGGGCGCCCCGGGTACCGGCTGTGGAGTCGCGACTTGTTGTGTCCTCGGATTCCAGCGTGGCTGCCGTGCCCCGCGCACGATGTAGTCTTTGACTTGAGCGGCGGTGAGGGTCGGGTCGGTCGCCAGCAGCTGGGCTGCAACGCCAGCGACGTATGGAGTGGCGTATGACGTCCCATAGTTGGCGAGAGACGTTGTATTACTCACCCCCAGAGTCAGGATTCGCTGCCCTGGCGCTAACACGTCGGTACCGCCTAGCCAATAGTTCGTGCCGACGAGAAAGGCGCCAGTTGTGTCAGTCGCTCCTACAGTTAGGATGTTCGCCGCGAACCCCAACGAATCCCTGAGTATTGCCAGAGCCCTATCGACCCCTGAAAAAGTCGTGTCGGTCGTCGAACGCAGCTGCGCGAGCGTGGGCCTCGCATTATCATTGCCGATCGCGTATATGAGGATCCCTCCGCGTTGGAAGTAGATCCGCAGCGCCTGCACGATCCAGCGGATGTTGGCTGTGTCGGCGGCCGTTCCAAACGTCGCCGACATCGTTAAGACGCTGGTTCCGAGCGTGTCGTTGATATGCACCAAGTGGTAAACGAAATCATGGTAGGGGTTACTGGATTCACCCCCGGATGCACCAAGGGCATAGAGGGTAAGGTCGGAGTTCCACATCATTCCTGCAATCCCGATCCCGTTGTCTCCGGTGGCGCCGAGGATCCCTGCGACCCGATTCGCGTGCTCCAGGTCGTCCACTGTCGGCATCCTGTTGAATTGGATTCGACTCACGGGCGCGCGTATCTGCCGAGTCACCAGGTCATTGTGGGCCTCGAATTGGCGGTCGATGATCGCCACGCGCGCAGTGTTGCCATAGGTACCGGTTTCGCATCCCCAGGCAAGGGGTGCGCGGATTGCTAGGAGCGCCCTTGTCCCATCGGTAGAGGAGAACCAGTCGGCACGTCGAGCGGATGGGCCATCGTTCGGGTAGCGCGAGCGAAGCTGTAAGCGGCCACGCCACTGAGGAACGTAAGTCGAGAAGACTCCGGTCTCGGCTTGGATGGCTCGTGCTTTCGAGTCAATAGCCGCGTAGGTCCCGCCCGGATTTGGTATTTGCAGGTAATACACCGGGTACGGAAACGCTACTCCTCCGGCGACGATCGAGGCCTGGTACTTGGTCAAGGTGGCTCGAATCGTGCGGCCGCTGGTCGTGTCATCAAACATCACTCCCACAACATCGCGGTAGTATCGCTCGGCGGTTCCGAATGGGGATGGCAGCGCTCTAGTGGAATCGTCGGGAAGAACTGCAGATCCGGGCAAGGGCGGTCGGCTGGTATCTTGCACAGCAGTGTATGCGTTGATGAGCCCATAACCGAATCGGTTATCTCTCGGCAGCGTTTGGCCCGCGATCTTCGTGGCTGTCGCCTGCAGCCGTCCGCGCACGTCCGCCGCCGACCACGTGTTGTTCGTTGCCCGAATCGCGGCGATCAGTCCGGCGACATGCGCTGCGGCGAACGACGTCCCAGTGAGGCAAGGGTGGTCACCCCCGCCCACCAGCAGCCCCTTGACACAGATTCCCGGCGCACTCAACTCAACATCTGGTCCGACGGAGAACCCTTGCATCGTCGCGTTGTTCTGATCAATGGCCGCCACCGCGATCACCTCAGAATAGGCGGCGGGATACGAGACGGCGGTCGTGGGGCAGGGCGTCGGACTCGTGAGGGTACCGTTCCCCGCCGAAGCCACGAGTGACACCCCGACCCCAGGGTTCGCGGCGTCAGCCGGAACTCTGGTCGTGAACCGGCTGATAGCGGTCTGCACGGTACTGGGCGGAAGATCGCCGCAGTTTCCGAAGCCCATGTTGACGACTGCTGGGCCATCCGTGTACGCCTGGTTTAGCCCCTGCACGATGGGGCCCCAATCGTCAGCCGATGGCAGTACCTTGCTAAACGCAACTGCCGCCCTCGGCGCCACGCCCACACTCCACAGACCATATGTCGCTGCCCCGTCGCTTCGAAGTCCCGCCACATGTCCGGAGCCCGGACTCGAAGCAGATTCCAACCGATATCGGTAGCGCCCGCATCGACTGGAGGGTTACTCGCGTGTGGGAGAATTGTGCGCTCGTCCTCTGATGACTCGATTCGCACGACATATGGAATTAGCGCGACGCTTCTAACATCCCGCGCCGTTAAGTATCCCCAGACCGTGGCGATCTTGAGGCTGTCGAAGGTCACGATC
>Ga0137380_10001354_pt1 | contig 19821 bp, 18 predicted proteins | sample SagtaG_17_FD_104809 | JGI IMG/M metagenome (GOLD analysis project Ga0137380, IMG submission 104809) | Vadose zone soil microbial communities from Sagehorn Ranch, Mendocino, California, USA - Sage2_L_100_16 metaG | ecosystem: Environmental > Terrestrial > Soil > Vadose zone | place: USA...
CCACGATAGGGATTGATGGTCCAGCGGAACGGGACCCGGGCGGCGTCGGGCACCCTGTTGATGATCGAGCGGGCCTGGACCTCGAAGAACGTCATGCCCCGGAACGCCGGTGTGTCGAACGTCCGGGTCACCGCGCGCTGCTCGAACAGCATCGGCGCGGCCCGTGCCGCAGGTGATGGTTCACCCGGCGGGCCGGCCCGCAGCGCATCCCACCGCATGTGACAAAACCTAGAACACCCGTTCTAGTCAGTCAAACACCAGTTCTAGCGGGCGGGCGCCGGGCCGGCGGCCCGAACACCACCACTATTGGGGTGGCCGTACCAGGGCTAAAAATCTTGCTGAGGGGGATACCGTGGGAAACAGGGCAATACGAGCCAGTCGGCGGGTAATGCGGCACGCGGGGTTGGAGGTGGCGCCCGTGGCGCTGTCCATGGAGGAGCAGCGCATCCTCGCGGAGATCGAGCAAGAGCTGGAACGCTCCGAGCCGGTGCTTGCCGCCTGCCTGGCCATGTTCTGCCGCCCCGGCCGTGCCGGGCTGCTGCGCGTGCCCGGCGCGCGGCGCCGCTCGCCGCGGCTGCTGGCCGTGGCGTCCGTGGTCGCCATCGTGCTGCTCACCGTGCTGCCCGTGGTGATCTACGCGCTGGTGGCGTTGCGCGGTGCGCCGCCGCGCCCGGCGGGCCACCCGGCGGCCTCGTCCGCGCCGCACGCCGTGGTCAAGCACCCGGTGATGACCGCACCGCGGCAGCGCTGACCGGCGGGGCTCCCGCGGGAGCGGCCTAGGACCCGCGCCAGATCTGGATCAGGTACTGCTCGAGCCCGTCCAGGGTCTTGCGGGCCTGCTGGAACTCGTCGCCGAGCGGGTCGAGGCCGCGCCGGAACAGGTCGCTGTAGCGGCGGGTGACCTCGCTGCGGTTGCGGGCGAACACGCGGACCACGTAGTCGCCGACCCCGCTGGCGAGCTTCAGGGTGTCCACGGCCTTGCCCGCCGTGCCCATGTCGATGCTGATCGCGCCGCGCAGGTACAGGACGGCCTTGGCCTCGTCCTCCCACTTCTCGCCGAACGGCGGCGGCGCGGAGTCCCATTCCTCGAGAAGAAGCTGCACGCTGACGATCTCCTGGAGGCTGGCCACCCACATCTGCTCGCGGGTGACGCTGATCAGCGCCCCGTCCGGGGGTGCCGGGCTTCCCGGCCCGTCCGGGTCCACGGTGGCATCATGCAGCCGGAACATGCGCCGATCCGGGAAGACGGGTATCTCCAGCCGGAGCAACCTTCGGCTCACACGTGCCCCCTTACATGCTCTTCCTGTTCTAGCATGCTCCGTCCGCGGGTGCTGAAGCCCGGTATTCGGTGATAAAGCACAAATGTGATTCTCACGTACGCCACGGGCACGGACGGTAACGGGGGCCGTCAGCCCAGGCGGGCACGGACCTCGGCCCAGAGCCCGGCATAGCCGCGGGCGGCCGCGCTGCGCGGCGCGAACGCGGTGACCGGCGACCGTTCCACGGCCATCCGCTCGATCATTGACAGCGCCGGTATCGCGGTGGCCGCGACGTCGTCACGCTCGGCCGGCAGCCGTTCCGCGATTTCCTTGTGCAGCCGTTTGCGCCGGTCAATCATCGAGAAGAACGCGAGCACCGCGGGCCGGTGCCCGTCCAGGCCGCCGATGAACTCGGTGAGCTGGTCCAGGGTGCGCAGCGACAGCGTGGTCGGGATGATCGGGGCCAGTACCAGGTCGGCGGCGTACAGGACGGACTCGGACAGCAGCGAGATGCCCGGCGGGCAGTCGAGGAAGACCACGTCGTAGGACGCCTTCAGCGGGCGGAGCAGGCGCACCAGCCGCTGGGTCGGCCTCTTGGTGGCGTCCAGGATCAGGTCGAGGTTGCGGAAGGTGAAGTCGGCGGGGAGCAGGTCCAGGCCGTCGAAGTCGGTTCCCTTGATCGCCTTGTCCAGGTCCCTGCTGCCGCGGATCAGCGCGGCACCGCCGCCCTTCACCCGGGGCCGCACCCGGAACAGGAAGCTGGTCGCGGCCTGGGGGTCCAGGTCGGCAAGCAGCACCCGCATACCGCCGGAGGCGGCGAGGTGGCTGAGGTTGACCGCGGCGGCCGTCTTGCCGACCCCGCCCTTGATGTTGTACGTGGCGATGATCTTCATGAGCGTGCGCCCGCGGCCAGCACAGCGAACCTGGCCCGCGCCTCGCGGCTGGCGAACGTGGCGAACCGGCCGGAGAACTCGCTGCGGGCCCGGCGCTCCCGCTGGCCGACGTGGGATGCCAGGTCTCCCATGGCCAGCAGTGTGGCGGCCGGGACGCCGCAGGCGAGCAGATCCGCGGCAACTGCCCGGATCTCCTGCTGCTGCACCTGGCAATCCTGGTAGGTGCCCAGGCAGTCCTGCAAGCCCTTCAGCTCGCGCACCGCGCGCCGGCGTACGGGCGGGTCGTGCAGGGAGGCGAAGAACTCCAGCGCGTACCGCAGTTCCTTGCACCGCTTGCGCAGGTCATGAAGCTGCTCCGGGGGGGAGCCGGCACCGATGGCGCCGCCCCGGGTAAGGACGCGCCGGTGTGCGCGGCCGATGATCCTGGCGGCGGCGTGCGCCGCGTCCGGGCCACGGCGCGGGGGCGTGAGGCTGGTCAGGGCGCTGCGCCAGGCGGCGGTCAGGGCGGTGAAGCGGGCCGAGCGCAGGGCGCGGGCCAGCCGGCGCTGCTCGGTAGTGCGCCGCTGCGCGAGGTAGTCGTGGAACGGTGCCAGGTCGGCCGGGTCGGCGGAGGTCAGCCCGGCCGCCCCGGCGGCGAAGCCAAGCAGGTGGACGTCGAGATCGCGGGTAGGCGTGGTGAGGTCACCCAGCCACTTGAACTCGGGCCGGTACTCGGCGGCCAGGCCGTCCGGAAGCAGGCCCGCGCCGAGCTTCAGTGCGGTCCTGGTCCGCCGTACCGAGACCCGCAGGTCGTGGAGGAACTCGGTGTCGATGTCGCGGATCGTGCCCGCGACGTTCGCCTCCAGGGTGTCGAGCAGCCGCAGCAGCACGGCGGCGAGCGCCGTCTGGGCGGGCATCGTGGCCGACAGTTCCACGTCGACCTTGTTGGTGTACTCCCCGGGCGCGTGGCCCACGGTGGCGAGCACCGCATCCAGCGGCGGCGGCGCCCCGCGGAACATGCCGGGCTGCGCGGCCAGGCACTGCGCGATCCGGTCGGCCTGTGCCTGGTAGCCGCGCACCGCGGTGAGGCTGAGCCGCGCGGGCGGGTCCTCTGCGGACGGCTGGGCCGGATGCAGCAGGTCCACCGTGAGCCAGGCGACGGTCTTGTCGTCGGTATTGCACAGCCGGAACTCCGACACGGTGCTCGCGGCCTTGGCGGCGGGCAGCAGTGCCCGGACCGCGGTCAGGCCCTTGAGCCGGTCCTGTAGCGGGCCGCGGGGGAGGCCCTCGGCGAGGACCGGCCACCGGGTCCCGTTCACCGTCGCGGTGATCCGCTCGCCGGCCGTGCCGCTCAGCACGAGCTTGGCGGGCCCGCGGCCGGCCACGCATTCGAGGGTGAGGCCGGCCCGGTGCAGCCGCCAGTCGAACGTGTCCAGCCAGGTGCGCCGCAGGGTGCGTGCCCTGGCAGCGGGCACGACGGAGAACCGCGGGGCGAGCGCGTCCCGCACCACTGTAGGCACGGGTCGTTCGCTGTCCGTATACGCGAAGTTATGAGGGTAGACACTCACTGTTAACCTCCGCCCGAGACTTCCGCGTGGCTGAGCGCGGAATCGCGAGGACAGCGCTGGCCGGCCGCTTCGCTGGCGCCAGTCTAAGTGCCGGGGCGCCGCCCGACCTAGGGGGCATTTGCCGGTTCTGCGAAGTTCCGCCGGCTGGTGCCCGCGCCCGAGGGCCGTGGCCCGTGCGCGCGCCGGCGCGGCCACCGCCGTGCAATAGTCTGCAGTCCGTGAACTCCTCGGACTGGGCGTCGATCGCGTCGCTGGCGACCGCTGGCGGAACGCTGGTCCTCGCGGTGGCGACGTTCGCCTCGGTCCGGTCCGCGAACCGTGCGGCGCGGGCCGCGGAACAGTCCCTGCTGGTCGGGTTGCGGCCGCTGCTCGTGCCGTCCCGGCTGCAGGACGAACCGCAGAAGGTGATGTTCGGCGACGGCAAGTGGCTCCAGATACTGGGCGGCCGCGCCGCGCTACAGGCCGAGGACGGGGTGATCTACCTGACCATGTCCCTGCGGAACGTGGGCCGCGGCATCGCCGTGGTGCACGGCTGGCGCTTCTACGGGGACTGGGACCCAGACCGGCCGGAACCTGCCGTCGATGAATTTCACCGGCAGAACCGTGACCTCTACCTGCCGCCAGGGGACGTCGGCTTCTGGCAGGCGGCGTTCCGCGACGAGGGTGACCCCCAGTATGACGAGGCCTGCAAGGCGGTGACGGCTCGCGTGCAGATGACCATCGACGTGCTCTACGGCGACCACGAGGGCGGCCAGCGGGTCATCACCCGGTTCAGCCTCATCCCCCGGGGGGACCAGGACTGGCTCCTGTCCGCAGGCAGGCACTGGAACGTCGACCGGCCGGATCCGCGGTGACGCCCATGCTCGACGATCCGTTCGCGAAGCTGGAAGGCCCGCTGGCCGGCACCACCCGGATGCGCCTGGAGGTCGCGGAGAACCGCCCGCTGACCCCGTCCATGCAGCGGGTGGTGCTGTCCGCACCGGAACTCGCGGAGTTCACCTGCCGGCCCGGGCAGGATCTCATGCTGCTGGTGGCCGTCGCCGGGAACCGTCCGGTGCGGCGCCGGTACACCATCAGGGACACCGACCCGGCGCGGTGCCTGCTCACCCTGGGCATCGTCCGGCATGACGGCGGCCCCGGCGAGGCCTGGGTCGCGGCGGCGCGGCCCGGTGACCAGGTCGAGGGCATCGGCCCGCGCGGCAAGATCTTCCCGGTGGAAGGCGCCGCGTGGCACCTGTTCGCCGGGGACTTCTCCGCCCTGCCCGCCTTCTTCGCCATGGCGGGCTCGCTGCCGGCCGGCCAGCGCGCCACCGTCATCCTTGAGGTCCCGGGGCCCGGCGACGAACAGGACCTGGCCGCGGCGGCGGACGTGGAGGTGGCCTGGCTGTACCGTAACGGCCGCCCGCCGGGCGACCCGTCGGCGCTGGCGGGCGCGGCCGCCGAGGCGGCCCTGCCGCCGGGGGCCGGTCACGCCTACCTGGCCGGCGAGGCCGGCCAGGTGCTCGCGCTGCGCGAGGCCCTGGCGGCGCGCGGGCTGCCAGCGGACCAGGTGTCGCCGAAGGCGTACTGGGGGCTTGGCCGGGCCAACGCCGCCCACGGCGAGCCGGCCCGGGACTGACTAGAACGGGGTTGCGGCCAGCCAGCCGTCCAGCAGCGAGCGGTCCCCGATGACCTCCACGGCCGGGTCATCCGGTGGGAGCCGGCGCAGCAGCACCAGCAATAGCGCCGAGGCCGGGCCGCGCAGGGCCATGTCCCCCTTGCCGTGGCCGGCCGCCGCGGTCACGCCGCCGGGCACGCCGTGGATGAGCCACTCGCCCTCGCCCCCCGCGTCGGTGGCGTGGAAGTGGATCACCCTGCCCTCGGGCACGGGCGACGGGCGCTCGGGATGTTCCCCGGCCCGGACGGCGGGCAGGAAACCGAGCCATTCGGCGATGCCGTCGGCGGCGACCGCCGCGTCGATCTCCGGCCGGACGCCGACGGCGAGCTGGCCGTCGGCCCGGTGCACGGCGGTCTCGTGGGCCATCCTGCGTGCCCAGTAGCTGGCCGGCCCCGGGCCGAGGTGCGTCCACACCGGGCCGCCGCCCGCGCGGACCGTCTCGCCGAGCCGGGCCGCGCCGTCACGGAGCCAGGCCGGCCGCTCGGCCGGGTCGTCGGGCAGCCGCCCGTCCGGCACCTCGCGGAACGGCATGGGCTCGGCCGCGTTCGTGGCCACGATCGCGGTGGCCCACCGGTGCGCCCGGCCGACGTGGGTGATGAGCTGCCGGATGTTCCAGTCCGGGCAGGTGGGGATGCCGGTGCCGGGGTCCGCGGCAGCCGCGATCTCGGCCAGCGTGCCGGTGCTGCCGGTCACCTCGGCGAGCAGGAGGTCGGTGGAGATCAGCGTCTTGCCCTGCCTGTTCTGGTCGGGCACCGGACCCGGCGGCGGCGCTCAGCGGCGTCCCCGCTGGCCGGCGGAAATGGTCAGCGGCACCCGCAGGCGCCGCCGCAGCAGCCGCCCCCGCCGCTCGGCTCGGGCCCGGCGGCTCCCGCCCGGCCGCCCACGGACACCGTGGACAGCAGTTTCACCGTGTCATCGTGCCCGTGCGGGCACGGGGCCGGTGCGGAGGCCTCCGCCATGGGCCGGCTCCGCTCGAAGGTCGCGCCGCACGCGCGGCAGCGGTACTCATACCGTGGCACGCGAGAAGCCTACGTCACACCGGTGCCGCGGGGGAGTGGCGGCGCGGGAGCTGGAGGTGCCGGGGCGCCGGCGGGCCGTGCCGGGGCCCCGGCCGGCCCGGGACGGGCACCCGCCGGCGGGGCCGCGCCGGCCGGGGCGTCCTCGTAGTAGAACTGCCCGCCGCGCAGCAGCGAGACCAGGGCGCCGGTGGCGGACATCAGCGCCGCCGCGGTGAACACGATGATCAGGCCGTGGTGGAACGGCCCGGAGATCAGGTGCGGGAAGAACTGGTTCCCGGTGAGCACCGCCACGCTGTGGTGCGGCAGCCTGGCCAGCACCCCGGAGTGGGCGAGCAGGTGCCGGACCGGGTTGAAGCCGAGCAGAGCCGCGAACACCGTGCTCACCGGCGGGAGGTGGCTGACCCGCGCGGCCACCGCGGCCGGGACCCCCTGGGCCCGCAGCCCCGCGCTCAGCGTCGCGGGCAGGGTGGCGGCCAGCCCGGCGATCATCAGCGAGAAGAAGATCCCGATGGACAGGGACATGCCGGAGTTCTGGAACGTCGAGCGCATGCCCGAGGCGACGCCGCGGTGCCGGGCCGGGACGCTGCTCATGATCGCTGAGGTGTTGGGCGAGGCGAACAGCCCGGAGCCGATGCCGTTGAACGTGATGATCAGGGCGAACGCCCAGTAGGGGAAGGCCACGGGGAGCAGCATCAGCCCGATGAACGCGCAGGCCGCCACCAGCAGGCCGGCGGTCGCGAACGGCCGGGGGCCGAACCGGTCAGAGAGATACCCCGACACCGGGCCGGCCGCCAGGAACCCGGCGGTCAGCGGCAGCATGTAGATGCCCGCCCACAGCGGGGTGACGTTGAACGGGTACCCGTGCAGCGGCAGCCAGATCCCGGCCAGCCAGATCACCAGCATGAACTGCAGCCCGCCGCGGGCGATCGAGCCGAGCAGGCTGGCCGCGTTGCCCGCCGCGAAGGCCCGGATCTTGAACAGGCGCATCCGGAACATCGGCTCGGCGGTCTTCGTCTCGATCACGCCGAACGTGACGAGCAGCAGCACGCCGGCCGCGAGGCCGGAAAGCACCCACGGGTTGGTCCACCCGGTGGGGTGGCCGCCGTGCGGCTGGATCCCGTAGGTGATGGACATGAGGAGCACCCCGGCGCCCAGCGCGAAGGTGAGGTTGCCCGGCCAGTCGATCTTCGCCCGGCGGGTGGCCGCGGTCTCCCGCAGGCTGCGGTAGGACCACACCGTGCCGAAGACGCCGATCGGCACGTTCACCCAGAACACCGCGCGCCAGTCCCACGCCGCGAGCAGCCCGCCGAGCAGCAGGCCGACGAACTGCCCGGAGATGCCGGCGATCTGGTTGATGCCCAGCGCCATGCCGCGCTGCCGGGCGGGGAACGCGTCGGTGAGGATCGCGGCCGAGTTCGCCATCAGCATCGACCCGCCGAACGCCTGCACCATCCGCCAGCCGATGAGCCACAGCGCGCCGCCCCCGCCGGTGAGCGGGTCCAGGGACAGCGCGATCGAGGCCAGCGTGAAGACCACGAAGCCGAGGTTGTAGATGCGGACCCGGCCGAACATGTCGCCCAGCCGGCCCAGGCTGACCACCAGCACCGCGGTGACCAGGAGGTACCCCATGATCATCCAGAGCAGGTAGCTCACGTTGTGCGGGTCGAGGGGGTCAAGGCCGATGCCGCGGAAGATGGCCGGCAGCGAAATGATCACGATCGAGGCGTCGATGGTGGCCATCGTCATGCTGAGCGTGGTGTTGGACAGCGCCGCCCATTTGTAGCGGTCGCCCTGGTCCGGCTGGTGCCCGTTGGCCACGGCCCGGGCTAGCCCGTTGCCAGCGGCCCGGCCTGGGCCGGCCGCGAGCCTCTGCTTGTCACCATCGCGCACGTGTCCCAAGCCTAACAAGGATTACTTGCTTGACCACAACTAGATATCGGGGAACCGGCAACGGGGCGGGGTCAGGCCAGGCCCTGGGCCAGGTCGATGAGCCTGGTGAGAACGGCGCCGTTACTGACTCGCAGGCCGTCGTGCTCGTACTCGCTGGTGACCCAGGGGCGCAGGCCGCGTATTGCCCCGGCGGTCGGCACAGAGAATTCCCGCGGGACGTACATGTCGTTGAAGTACACCGCTGCGGCCACGGGGACCTCGTTGGCGGCCAGGCGTGCCTCGTCGTACAAGGGGGGCCAGTCCTCGTGGCCGGCGAGGATGTCGGCGGCGGGGCGCATCTCGCGGAGGACGGGGTCTTGATCGAACATCCAGGGGTAGGTCATTTCGCCGGTGAACAGGAGTGGCTCCGTGCCGTCCAGGGCGGGGGCGGGGTCGAACTCACCGAACTCGGCGCGGATCCGCTGGGCGGACCACCGGGTGGCCGTGCCCTGCGCGTAACAGGGCTCGTGGAGTGCCGCGTACAGCGGCCCGGTGGCGAAGGTGAGGTGACCGTAGACGTCGTGCAGGAACGCGTCGCTGATCCGGCCGGATTCGAAGGCGCCCTCCAGCAGGTAGTGCAGTTCGTCGCTGCCGGTGCTGGAGCCGAGCAGGCGGCCGAGCGACTGGAGCGCCTCGACGGTGAGCCTGGCCCCGTCCGGGCGCAGCACCTCGCCGTCCCGCAGCCGCCTGGCCAGTTCCTCGTCACCGGGGTAGCGGGCGTAGTGCGCCAGCGACCTGGCCCGCGCCCGCGGGTACGTCGCCCGGTAGACATCGTCGGCGGTGGCCGCCAGGCCCGGCAGGCCCCCGGTGATGAAGGCCTCGGCGAGTCCCTCCGGTGCCGTGGACAGGTAGGTCACCGTGCAGAAACCGCCGAAGCTCTGGCCGAGCACGCTCCACGGTGCGGCGCCAAGCTCGCGGCGGATGAGTTCGGCGTCGGCCACGATCGCGTCGGCCCGGAATCTCGACAGGTACCGCGCCTGATCTTCCGCGCCGCCCCGTGCGGCCAGGCTGTGCCGGGTGACCGGGGTCGACCGGCCGGTGCCGCGCTGGTCGAGCAGCAGTACCCGGTACCGGTCCAGGGCGGCATCCAGCCAGGACCCCCGGCCAGACAGCCGCGGGCCGCCGAACCCGGGCCCGCCCTGCAGGAACAGCAGCCAGGGCAGGTCCGCCCCGGCCCGGCCCGCGGCCACCACCTCGCGGGCGTACACCTCGATCCGCTCGCCGCCGGGATCGCCGTGGTCGAGCGGCGCGGTGAAGACGTGGTCGGTGAGCACCACGCCTGGCTGGCGGTAGGGCGGGGTGGCGGGGCCAGAGCCAGCAGAGGACGGCACGAGACGACACCGTACGCGACCCGGCGCCGCACGTCACGGCCCGGCCGCCAGGTCAGTTGAGGAAGTAGCTGCTGCCGCCGCTTTGCGGGTTGGTGACCTGAGCGACCACGGACACCGGCCCGGCGTGCGCGAAGTCCAGGGTCAGCGTGATGTCCTTGCCGCCGCGCATCGGCCCGGCGCCGGTGATCAGCATCTGGACGCCGTTGGGGCGCATGGCCAGGGTGCCGTGCGCGGGGATGCGGACGGAGCCGATCGTGCTCAGCAGCGCGGCGCCGGGGCCGTGGGCCAGGCGGAACGTGACCCGGCCGCCGACGCTGGTGTGCGCCGCCACCAGCCGGTCCGCGTTTCCGTTGTTCCGTATCACCAGGTAGGCGACCGTGGTGCCAGGGGCCCGCGGGACCGGCACGAAGGCGGTGGCGACCACGATCGACTGGCTGGCGCCCGCCCGCACGGCGCACCCGGTCACCGCCAGGCCGGCCAGCACGGCGGTGGCGGCCGCGGCCGTCGCCGTGGCACGCCGGGCCAGTGCCCGTGCCTCTCGCATCCGTCCTGCCTCGTTTCCTGGGGTCGGCTCCACGATATCCGCGCCCCCGGTTCCCCCGTGGGACGGACCGGCCACCTCCGCCGCGCGGGCGATCCACGACGGCCGGGCCGCGCCGTACCATCGGGTCGTGGCAAGGCTGGCGGCGCGGGTGACCGGGCTCCCGCAGCAACTGGTGGCGCGGGTGGCCGCGCTGCCGCCGCGCCGCCAGGAACGGGTACAGGACATCGGCCTCGCGGTCGCGCTGGCCGCCGTCAACGTGGTCTCGCTGCTGCCCTACCGCGCCCAGTTGCATCCCTTCTGGCTCGCGCTGGTGCTGGTCGCCGCCCAGGGCATCCCGCTGGCCTGGCGCCGGGCCGGCCCGGTCCGGACCATGGTCGTCATCGGCGCGGCCCGGGTCGCCTACGACCGGATCGGGTTCGGGTTCGCGCCGCTGCCGCTCGGGCCCGCCATCGCGTTCTACACCGTGATCGACCGGCGTAGCGCGGTCTGGCGCTGGATCACCATCGCCGCCGTGGCCGCGGGCGTCACGATCTCGCTGACCTCGCCGGGCGGCGACCGCAACGAGCCGTACGAGGCCATCTTCCAGGCCATGATCTTCGCGACGGCGTGGGCGGCGGGCGTACTGAACAGGACCAAGCGGGCGAACCTGGAAGCGGCGGAGAGCCGGGCCGAGCACGCCGAGGCGGAACTGGACCGGCACGCCATCAGGGAGGCCGCGGCGGAACGCGCCAGGATCGCCCGCGAACTGCACGACGTGGTGGCCCACCACGTCAGCCTGATGGCGGTGCAGGCGGAGGCGGCGACGTCGCTGCTACCGGACAAGCCCGCACAGGCCCGCCGGTCGGTGGAGATCATCGGCGACACCGCGCGGCTGGCGCTGACGGAGTTGCGCCGGCTCCTCGGCGTGCTGCGCGGGCCGTCCGAGCGCCTGGAAACCGCGCCATCGGCCTCGCTCGGCGACATCGGCGGCGTGCTCGACCAGGTGCGCGGCGCCGGGCTGCCGGTGGACCTCGAGGTGGTCGGGACGCCCGGCCCGCTCGCCCCCGGGGTGGACCTGACCGCCTACCGGATCGTGCAGGAGGCGCTGACCAACACGATCAGGCACGCCCGGGCGGACCGCGCTGTCGTCACGCTGTGTTACGAGCCCGGCTACATCACCGTGACCGTGGCCGACTCCGGGCCGCGCCGGGACGGGCCGCCCTCCGGCCGGCCCCGGCGCAACGGGAACGGCAGCGCCGCGGTCAAGCCGGGCAGCCTGATCGCGGGGTCCGGCCTCGGCCTGGCCGGGATCGCCGAGCGGGTGGCCTCGTGCGGCGGGAACCTCACCGTCGGCCCGACCCAGTCCGGCGGCTTCGCCGTCACCGCCAGGCTGCCGGCGCTATGACCGCCCCGGCCCAGCCCGCCCCGATCCGGGTGCTCGTCGTCGACGACCAGGAACTGGTCCGCCTCGGGTTCTGCGTCATCCTCGACGCCGCCGACGGCATCACCGTGGTCGGCGAGGCCGCCAACGGTGAGGCGGCGGTGTCCCAGGTCGCCGCGCACGAGCCCGACGTGGTGCTGATGGACATCCGGATGCCGGGGATGGACGGGCTCGAGGCGACCCGGCTGATCACCGGCGGCCCGGCGGCCGCGCGCTCTGCTGGTTCTGGCCCCGCCACCCCACGCTCTGCTGGTTCTGGCCCCGCCACCCCACCCAAAGTGGTCATGCTCACCACGTTCGACCTCGACGACTACGTCTACGAGGCGCTGCGCGCGGGGGCCAGCGGGTTCCTGCTCAAGGACTCGCCGCGGCACGACCTCATCGCCGCGGTGCGGGCCGCCGCCGCGGGCGACGCCCTGCTCGCCCCGTCGGTGACCCGCCGCCTGATCGAGGCATTCGCCCGCCGTCCGGCGGAGACCTCGCCGTCGCCGTCGCGGCTCGCCTCGCTGACCGCCAGGGAGCGGGACGTGCTGCTGCTGCTCGCCCGGGGCCGCAGCAATGCCGAGATCGCCGCGGTCCTGTTCGTGAGCGAGGCGACCGTCAAGACCCACGTCGGCAACCTGCTCGCCAAGCTGGGCCTGCGCGACCGGGTGCAGGCGGTGATCCTCGCCTACGAGACCGGGATCGTGATCCCTGGCATGCCGTCGGAGTGAGCGGCCGGCCGGTCAAGCGCCAGCCGCCAGTCCTGCCCGACCAGGTCGTGGCCGAAGCTGTGGTGCGGTTGCGAGCCGGTCAGCTCGAACCCGGCCCGCTGGTAGATCCGCCGGGCGGCGTGCAGCACGTCGTTGGTCCACAGCACGATCTCCCGGTACCCGGCCCGCCGGGCGAACGCCAGGCACTCATCGACCAGCCGCCCGCCGATGCCCATGCCGCGCGCGGACGGCTCCACCAGCAGCAGGCGCAACTGCGCGGTCCGCTCGCTCTTGCGCATGCAGAACACGCAGCCGGCCCGTTCCCCGCCCGCCTCGGCGATCCACGCCGCCTCGCCGGCCTGGCCGGCCCGGGCCGCGTAGTCCGCGACGATCCTGGCGACCAGGGCCTCGTAGGTCTGATCCCAGCCGTACTCCGCCGCGTACAGGGCGCCGTTGCGCTGGACCACCCAGCCGAGGTCGCCGGGCCCGGGCGGGCGGAGCACCACCGTGCCGGCCGCGGGGCCGCCGGCCAGGATCTCCCCGATGCTGGCCATCGCCGCGGTCAGCCGGGACCTGCGGCCCGCCGGCATCGGGGCGAGCAGCCCGCGGATCTGCTCGCTGGCCAGCTCGTCGAGCCTGCCGAACACCGCCCGGCCGGCCGGCGTCAGGGCGATGACCTGGCGACGGGCGTCCGCCGCGGCGCGGGACTTGCGCACCAGCCCGTCCGCCTTGAACCTGGCCAGGATCCGGCTCAGGTAGCCGGCGTCCAGGTCCAGCCAGCGCCGCATCGCGGCCACCTCCACCTCGTCCTGCCGGGCCAGCTCGAAGATGATCCTGGCCTCGGTCAGCGAGTACGGGGTGTCCAGCAGCCCCTCCCTGAGCAGCCCGAGCACGCTGGTGTAGTAGCGGTTGAACTCGCGCACCGACGTGACGTCACCCTCGGGCACCGGTTCCGAAGTCGTTGACGGAGTCAAAGAATTATTTGACATAGGCAAGAGTATGACTCGCGACCGTGGCCAGGGCAAGCGTGCGGGCTCAGCCGCGGACGATCGCGGTGCCCATCAGGCCGAGCGGCGGCGAGCCCAGGCCGAGCAGGCCGGCGTGGAACCGGCGGAGGGTGAAGCCCGCGCCCCACTGCTGGCGCGCCTCCTCCCGCAGCTTCATGATCTCCAGCTTGCCCCAGGTGTACCGGCCGTAGGTCGGGTCGAACGTGGCGCGGCGGGCCTCCGACAGCGCGGCGGGCCCGGACAGGTGGGTGTCGGCCTCGAACCGGGCGGCGCCCTCGGCGACGGTCATGCCCGCCGAGTGCACCCCGATCGCGCAGGCCAGCCGGGTGATCCGGACCAGCGCCTCCAGCCAGACACCGATCTCGAACCGCGGGTCGTCGGCGGCGAACCCCTCCTCGACGCACACCTCCTCGGCGTAGTGCGCCCAGCCCTCGATGAACGCGCTGGAGTGCAGCGTCCGCCGGACCTCGGTGGGCGCGTGCCGCAGCGCCCGGCCGTGCGAGAAGTGCCCGGGCGCCACCTCATGCACGGTGATCCCTGGCAGCGTCGTCGCGCTGAAGACCTCGAGCCAGTCGTCCTGCTCCCGCCGCGGCCAGGACGGATCCGGCGGGGTGATGTAGTACCAGGACGGGCCCTCGGGCTCACCCGGCGCGGCGGGCGACATCATGGCCATGGCCCAGCGCCGCGACTCCGGCGCGAGCCCGACCAGGCAGTCGCCGTCGTGGTAGGGCACCAGGTCGTGCTCCCTGGTGAACGCGATCGCCCGCTCGGTCCAGTGTCGCGCGGCGTCAAGCACTCCCTCGGGGCCCGGGTGGTCGCGGACCAGTTCCCTGGCCACCGTCAGGGCCGGGCGGTCCGGGTCGATCCGGGCGCAGCTCTCGGCCAGCCGCGCGGCCAGCCGGTCCCGCTCGGCGTCGGCCCGCTCGGCGAGCCTGCCCAGGTCGACCTCGATCCGCTCGGCGCTGCTCATCAGCGCGGCGAGCGCCGGGCCGCCCAGCGCGGGGTCGGGATCCCCGGTGGCGGCGGCCTGGTTCACGTGGGCGGCCAGCCTGGCGTGCGCCGCCCGCGCGGCCTCGGCCACCTCGGCGGGCGCGCCGGGCGGTATCCCCTCGCGGAGGCCCTGGATCGCACCGGACAGCGCGCCGGCGACCGGGGCGCTGACCTGGTCTAGGGCGGCGATCGCGGCGTCGACCGCTTGCGGCCAGGCGGCGAGCTGTACCAGCCGGGCCCGGTCACGGTCGGCCTGCGGGGCGTAGTCCCGGTCATAACAGGCCAGGTCAAGCCCGCTCAGGTGGATCAGCGGGTTGCGCCGGTACAGCTCAAGCTCACCGAGCGCGACGCGGGCCCGGTCCTCGCACGCGGCCAGGTGCGCCTCGTCGTGCGCGTCTTCCAGGACCGCGCCGGACCCGGCCGCCCCGGCCAGGGCGGCCAGGCCGCCGCGCACCCCATCGGGAGACAGGTCCTGGACGACGCCGTCGTACTCATGCCGTCCGCTGTACTCGCGGGCCTCGGCCAATTCCAGGTCGCACACCGCGCGCAGCCGCGCCGACAGATCGCTCATGGGACCCGACGCTATCGTGCCCGGCGGGCGCCGCCGCCGATGACCGGGCGGCTACGGCGCGTGCCCGGCCTGGCCGGCGCCGGGCCGGACCACGTACACGCCGAGCTGGCTGCCCAGCTTGGCCGGTAGCCTGGCCGAACAGGCCTGGACGTCGTAGCGGGCGTAGATCGCGGTGGCCTGGTTCGGCGGGAAGATCTTCAGCCAGTGCGCGGTCACCGGGGTGCACGCCGACTGGCTGTAGTTGCCGGCCTCGGCCACCTGGAGCACGGCGTGTGCGATGCCGCCGGGGGCGAGCGTGACCATGGCCGGCGCGGCCGCCGGGTTCCTGGAGGCCGGGTCGCCGAGCTGGCCGCCCGTGGGACTGCGCACGAACGAGACGCCCGGGTAGCCGTTCAGCGTGCAGGCGCTGCCCGAGGTGTTGGTGAAGTCGATCGGCACGTAGGTGCTGCCCGCCGCGGCACCGCCCTGCGCTATGTCCACATATGCCTTGAGCGCGGACGAGGAACACCCGGACGTCACGGCGCTGCCGGGCGAGGCGGCCGATGAGGACGCCGGGGCCGCCGGGGCCGTGCTTGGCGCCGTGCCCCCGCCGGGCGAGGAGCCGCCTCCGGCGGCCGAGTTCCCGTGGACGGGACCACAGGCGGCGGCCAGCGCCCCGGTGGCCAGCAACGCGGCGGTGCCCAGGAGGTGACGGGTGGCGAGGGTCATCGGCTCTCTCCTCTGCATGATGCGAGACGTGAGATTCCGGTCACTGACTGTAGCCGGGAATCGCCGCTCGCGCACGCGCCTCTTGAATGGTCAGATAGAGCGATCGCCAGGTCGGCAGGAAGGCGGGATGCAGATGATGCCGCAAGGGTCCACTTTCACCACCCGGCCTCAGCTCGCGGGCACGTTCGGCATGGTGGCCTCGACCCACTGGCTGGCTTCGGCGGCCGGGATGGCGGTCCTGGAGCAGGGCGGCAACGCGTTCGATGCCGCGGTTGCGGCAGGCCTGGTGCTCCAGGTGGTGGAGCCGCACATGTGCGGGCCCGCGGGCGAGGTGCCGGTGATCGGCTTCGACGCCCGCGACGGTGCGGTTTTTGTGCTGAACGGCCAGGGGCCGGCACCCTCGGCCGCGACCATCGGGGCGTTCCGGGAACTCGGCCTGGACCTGGTCCCGGGCAACGGCCTCCTGGCCGCCTGCGTGCCTGCCGCGTTCGGCACCTGGATGCTGCTGCTGGCCGCGCACGGCAGCCTGCCGCTGCGCGACGTCATGCGGCACGCGATCGGCTACGCGCGGGACGGGTACCCGGTGGTGCCCGGGATCAGCTCCGCGATCGGGTCGGTGGCCGGCGTGTTCACCGAGCACTGGCCCAGCTCGGCAGAGGTCTATCTGCCCGGGGGCGTGCCAGCCCCGGGCTCTCGTTTCGCGAACGCCGTTCTGGCCGGCACCTACCAGCGGATTCTCGACGAGGCGGAGGCGGCGGGAAGCGGCAGGGAAGCCCAGATCGAAGCGGCGCGGCGGGCCTTCTACGAGGGGTTCGTGGCCGAGGCGATCGGCGGCTACCTGGCCCGGGCACAGGTCATGGACGGCACCGGCGAGCGGCACGCCGGCCTGCTGACCGCGGCCGACCTGGCCGCCTGGCGGGCCAGCACGGAGGCACCGGCCAGCGCCGACTTCGCCGGGCTGACCGTGTGCAAGACCGGCCCGTGGGGACAGGGCCCGGTATTCTTGCAGCAGCTCCGGCTGCTCGCCGGGCTGGGCCTCGGCGACATGGCACCGGGCGGCGTGGACCACATCCACACCGTGGTGGAGTGCGCGAAGCTGGCGTTCGCCGACCGGGAGGCCTGGTACGGCGACCCGGACTTCACCGAGATCCCGCTGGCGGACCTGCTGTCGCCGCGGTACGCGGCGCAGCGCCGCGCCCTGGTCGGCCGCGCCGCCTCCTCTGACCTGCGCCCCGGCAGCCCCGGCGGGCGGCGGCCCGCGCTGCCGGATTTCGTCACCGCGCCGCGCCAGGGCCCGGCCGGGGGCGCCTGGGCGGGCGAGCCCACGCTGGCGCACAGCGGCGACACCTGCCACGTCGACGTCGCCGACCGGTTCGGCAACCTGGTCGCGGCGACGCCGAGCGGCGGGTGGCTGCACAGTTCGCCGGTGATCCCCGGGCTCGGGTTCTGCCTGGGCACCAGGGCGCAGATGTTCACGCTGACCCCGGGCCTGCCGAACAGCCTGGCGCCGGGGAAACGGCCGCGGACCACCCTGTCGCCTGGCCTGGCGCTGCGCGGCGGCGAGCCGTACCTGGCGTTCGGCACCCCGGGCGGGGACCAGCAGGACCAGTGGGCGCTGTCGTTCTTCCTGAACCACGTGCGGTTCGGGATGAACCTGCAGGAGGCCATCGACGCCCCGGCCTTCCACACCCGCCACTTCCCGTCGTCGTTCTGGCCCAGGGAGTCCTTCCCCGGCACGGTGGACGTGGAGGACCGGGCCGGGCCGCGCGTGATCGAGGGGCTGCGGGCCCGCGGCCACGAGGTGACCGTGTCCCCGGCCTGGTCCCTCGGCCGGGTCAGCGCGGTCGCCAGGGACGGCGGCATGCTCTACGCCGCGGCCAACGCGCGGGGCATGCAAGGCTATGCAGCTGGCCGGTAAGCACTGAATGCGGCGCACGCCACTACGTACCTCGCGCGGGGCATGCAGGGCTACGCGGCCGGCCGCTAGCGCTCGCTCGCAGGCCAGCGGGGGGTTCCAGGGGGGTCGCCCCCCGGGCTAGCACCGCGGGGGGTTCCGGGGCGGCTTGCCGCCCCCGGGCTAGCACCTCACCAGGCCGGCCTGGAAGGCGAGGATGACCAGGTGCACCCGGTCGCGGGCGGTCAGCTTGGTCAGCAGGTGCCCGACATGGGTCTTGGCGGTGGCCTCGCTGATGGACAGCCGGGCGGCGATCTCCGAGTTGGACAGGCCGGTGGCGATCAGCGCGAGGACCTCGCGCTCGCGCCCGGTGATCGCGTCCAGGCTCACCGCGGGCGCCCGGATGGCCGGCGGCGGCTCCGGCTCCGGCACCCGCGGGACCGGGGCGGGCCGCCGGGTGAACTCCTCCACCAGCCGCCGGGTAACGCTCGGCGCGAGCAGCGCCTCGCCGGCCGCGATCACCCGGATGGCGTTCACCAGCTCGGCGGGCTCGGTGCTCTTCAGCAGGAAGCCGCTGGCACCCGCGTGCAGCGCCGCGTACACGTACTCATCCAGGTCGAACGTGGTCAGGATGAGCACCCGGGCGGCCAGGCCGGGTGAGCCGGTGATCTGCCTGGTCGCCTCGATGCCGTCCAGGTCCGGCATCCGCACGTCCATGAGCACCACGTCGGGCCGGGTACGGCGGGTCACCACGACCGCCTCCGCGCCGGTGCCTGCCTCGCCCACCACGGCCAGGCCGGGCGTGGCCGCGACGATGCCGCAGAACCCGGCCCGGACCAGGGCCTGGTCGTCGGCGACGACGATGCGCAGGCTCACCGCGCCTGCCCGGGCAGCGCCCGCGCGCCGAGCGCCGCGGCCGGGAGCGCCTCCCCGGCGGGATCCGGGGCCGGCCTCGCCCGGGCGGGCTGCGCCTGGGCGGGCTGCGCCTGGGCCAGCCGGGCGGGGAGCGGGAAGCGGGCCGCCACTCCGAAGCCCCGCCCGGGCAGCGGCCCGGCGCTGAATTCGCCGCCGCACAGGCCGACCCGCTCGCGCATGCCAAGGATCCCGTGGCCGGTGCCGTTCGGGCCGCCGTCCGCGCCGTGGTGCTGCCGGGCGGCCGGTCCAGTTGCTAGCCCGGGGGGACGACCCCCCGGAACCCCCCGCTGGCCTGCGGCCCCTGCGACTTCGTCGCGGGGGCCTTGCGCCTCGCCGCCGGGATCGGTGATCTCGATCCGCAGGCCGTCCCGCTCATAGCCGACGGTGACCTTGCACGAGGTGGCGCCGGAGTGCTTGACCACGTTGGTCAGTGCCTCCTGCACGATGCGGAACGCGGACTGGTCGATCCCGGGCGGGATGTCCCTGTTGTCCCCGGTCCTGGTCACGTTCACCCGGACGCCCGCGCCCGCCGTGGTGGACACCAGCCGCTCCAGGTCGGCCAGGCCGGGGGCAGGTGCGAGCTGCAACTGCCGCGCGGGCACCGGGCCGGCGGCCGGCCGGGCGCCGGCCGGCTCGGCGCCGGGCTGGCCGGCGCCGTCCTGGCGGAGCACGCCGAGCAGCCGCTGCATGTCGCTGAGCGCTTCCCGGGTGACGTGCTGGATGTTGCCGAGCGCGGCGCGTGCCTGCTCGGGCCCGGCCTCGAACACGTACTCACCGAACCCGGCCTGCACCGCGACCACCGTCATGCTGTGCGCCACCACGTCGTGCAGTTCCCTGGCGATCCGCAGCCGTTCCTCGGTCACCGCGGCGGTGGCCACCTGCTCGCGCACCCGCGCTGTGTAGGAGCGGCGCTGCTGCGCGCTCATGCCGATCATCCAGGCGATGATCAGGATCAGCGCCACCCCGGTCGCCGGGCCGGAGCCGCGGCCGGTCAGGCTCAGGATGACGCCCTGGATGACGAGCAGGGCCAGCGAGGCGGCGAGCGAGAGGACCGCCACCGTCCTGATCCGCGTGGCCGCCACCATGTAGAGCGTGAGCGCCAGCGGCAGGAACGGGCCGCGGTTGATCTCCCCGCCCACTGCGACGATCAGCGAGCAGCCGACCAGCGCCAGGATGAGCGCGCCCACCGGGTCACGGCGTCGCAGCCCCACCGGCAGCGCCACGATGAGGGCCAGCAGCGGCGGGGCCCAGTCACCGGCCAGCCACAGGCTCAGCGGGAACACGTAGATGCCGCGGCCCTTGAACAGGATGCCGTAGACCATCAGCGCGCATATCGCGGCCAGCGCCCAGTCCACCCTGGTCCAGGCACGCTCCTTGAACCGCATGCTTAGCGGTGGGCGGCCCGGCTCAGCGCTAATTTCACTGCCTCCCTCGCGGGCGCTTCG
>Ga0137380_10001361_pt1 | contig 19751 bp, 17 predicted proteins | sample SagtaG_17_FD_104809 | JGI IMG/M metagenome (GOLD analysis project Ga0137380, IMG submission 104809) | Vadose zone soil microbial communities from Sagehorn Ranch, Mendocino, California, USA - Sage2_L_100_16 metaG | ecosystem: Environmental > Terrestrial > Soil > Vadose zone | place: USA...
GGCCTGTACGGGCCGCTGATCGTGGAGGACCCGGCCGAGCCCGCTCCTTACGATCATGACTGGACCGTGATCCTGGACGACTGGATCGACGGCACCGGCTACACCCCCGATCAGGTCCTGGCCGCCCTGCGCTCCGGCATGGGCGGCATGGGCATGGCGGCCGCGTCCCCGTCGCCGGTGAGCAGCATGAGCGGCATGCCCATGCCGGCCGCGTCCCCGTCCTCCAGCGCCGCGCCGGCGTCGTCCCCGGCGGCGTCAGCGCCCCCCAGGGGGCCGGACCCGGTGCTGTCCGGAGCGCGCAGCCCGCTGCTCGGCGGCGACGCCGGCGATGTCCGGTACCCCCGTTACCTGATCAACGGCCGCGTCCGCGACGCGCCCCGGACGGCCATCGCGCGCCCCGGCCAGCGGGTGAGGATCCGGTTCATCAACGCGGGCGCCGACACCGCCTTCCGCGTCGCGCTCGGCGGCCACCAGATGACCGTCACCCACACCGACGGCTATCCCGTCGTCCCTGTGCGCGCCGGCGCGCTGCTCATCGGGATGGGGGAACGCTACGACGTGCAGGTCACGCTGGGCGACGGGGTGTTCCCGCTGACCGCGCTGGCCGAGGGGAAGAACTCCACCGCGCTGGCCCTGATCCGGACCGGGGGCGGGGACCCGCCGCCCGCTGACGTCCGGCCGGCCGAGCTGAACGGCGCGCTGGCGCACTACGCCGTGCTGCGCTCGGCGGAATCGGCGCGGCTGGCGCCCAGGAAGCCGGACGTGACCTGCCGGCTGCGGCTGACCGGCGGGATGGCCCGCTACGACTGGGGCATCAACGGCCAGGACTTCGACATGTCCCGGCCCGGCGCGCTGCGGTTCCTCATGGCCCAGGGCCAGCGGGTGCGGGTGATCTTCGCCAACGCCACCACGATGTACCACCCGATGCACATCCACGGGCACACCTTCCAGCTCGGCCCGGCCGGCCCGCGCAAGGACACCGTGATCGTCCTCCCCGGCCAGCAGCTGGCCTGCGACTTCGACGCCGGCAACCCAGGCCAGTGGATGACGCACTGCCACAACCTCTACCACGCCCCCCAGGGCGGCATGATGGCCATGCTCAGCTACCAGACCTGACGCCGGCTTGTCAGTGCTCCTGGACCCGGAGGAGGTCCTGTTCGGCCAGCAGCTTGTCCAGCCTGGCCTGGTCGACGCGGCTGATGATGGCGGCTTCCTCGTGGCGGTCACGGATGCACTTGGCCAGCGTGAACGAGGAGGTCACGACGTAGAGCAGGCCCAGCGCGAGGAAGCCGCGGACCCACCGGGAGTCGTGCAGGTAGCCGATGCCGGTGATCGTGACCGTCAGGGAGATGGCGAAGGAGACCGCGGACTGCACGAAGAAGGCCGTGGTGGTCCGGGGGCGCAGCGGAGTGCTCATGCGCCCTATCCTGCGCAAGCCGCCTGCCCGGCGCATGAGTACGGATACTCATTCCCCGGTGAGCTGATCAGCTTCCCCCGGTGAGCTGATCAGCCGACCGGATGCTGCACCGCCCGGCCTGCCCGGTGACGAACTCGTCGCCTTCCTCGGCCGCAGGCCGTTCCGCGGCGATTCCGAGAGGTCAGCCTGGTCTGTATAAGTAGGGCGCCGCATCGGGCAGCGCCGAACCGAAAGGCAGCATAGAGATGATCATCCATGGCAAGACGGTCCTGGTGACCGGGGCCAGTCGCGGCATTGGGCAGGCGTTGGTCGAGGAGGCCCTGCGACGTGGCGCGGCGCAGGTGTATGCCGCTGCTCGTCACCCGGTCGCTCACCCTGATGAGCGGGTCACGCCGCTGACTGTGGACGTGTCCGACGCGAAGCAGGTCCAGGAGGCTGCCGCCAGTGTCGAGTCGCTGGCCTTGCTGATCAACAACGCCGGCGTCCAGCCTGTCGATGACCTGGGCGATCCTGCCGCGCTCGAGCAGGCCCTGGCCGTCAACCTGTTCGGCCCCTACCGGGTGAGCCAGGCTTTCCTGCCGGCGCTGACTCGTTCCCGGGGAACGATCGTCAACAACCTGTCCCTGGCGGCCCTTGCCCCCGTGCCGTTCGCGCCGGCTTACTCGATCTCCAAGGCGGCTGCGTTGTCTTTGACGCAGTCGCTGCGGATGCTGCTGGCGCACCGCGGCGTGAGCGTGCACAGCGTCCTCACCGGCCCCGTCGACACGGAGATGACCCGAGGCCTCGAGATTCCCAAGGCCTCGCCCGAGTCCGTGGCGCGAGCGATCTTCGACGGCATCGAGAGCGGAGACGAGGACATCTTCCCCGACGCGCTGTCGCAAGCCCTGGCCGAGGGCTGGCGCGGGGGCGTGGCCAAGCAGTTCGAGCGCCAGAACGCAGCACTGCTGCCTCTCGCCGAACCCGTCGCGAGCTGACACCGGAAGAGGCCGTCCGCTGCTGTGCGGGCAGGGACCGCTACGCCAGCGGATCCCGCAGCACAGCAGCCCGGCTGCCGTCGCCGGAACGCCGCGCCGCCCGGCCGGATCCCGCCGGACGCAACTTACGGTACCGTAAGATACGGTATCGTAGGTTACAGTACCGTAGGTTACGGGACCGGCAGGAGGGAGCGCCCCATGCGAAGCGCCACGGGTACCGCAGGCGGAGCCGGCGGCGCGGGTGCCGCAGGCACCAGGGATGGCGCGGCCGGGCCGGGCGGTGCGAGCACCGCGATGCCCAGGCTCCGGGGCATGCTGCACGCCGGGGCCTTTCCGGCCGCCACCGTCGCCGGCGTCGTGCTCATCGCGCTTGCCCCAACTCAGCCGGCCAGGCTCGCCGCCGCCGTGTACAGCGTGACCTGCATGGCCTTGTTCGGCGTATCCGCGGCGTACCACCGGTCGCCGCCAGCCAGCAGGCGCAGGGGCCTGCTGGCCCGGCTCGACCATATGAGCATCCTGCTGGTGATAGCCGGCACCTATACCCCGCTAGCGGTGCTCGCGCTGCACGGCTGGACGCGGCTGAGCGTGCTGGCGATCATCTGGACCGGGACGGCAGCTGGCGCTCTGGCCCGGCTCGTCTGGCGGCCCGCCTGGCGGCCCGCGCCGCGGTGGCTCATCGCGTCGCTGTTCATCGCGCTCGGCTGGGTCGCGGTCTTCGTCCTGCCGCAGCTCCTGCGGGGCGCGGGAGCCCTGGTCGTGGCGCTGGTGCTGGCCGGGGGCATCCTGTACAGCCTCGGTGCCGTCGTCTACGCGCTGAAGCGGCCCAACCCGTCCCCGCAGTGGTTCGGATTCCACGAGGTCTTCCACGCGATGACCATCCTGGCCTATCTCACCCAGTACGCCGCCGTGTCGCTCGTCGTCTACCGGGCGGCCTGATCCCGTCGCAGCGCACAGTGATAAGTCAACACCGGCTACCAGGGCCTCGCCAGCCGGCCAGCTCGTAGCGGCTGAGGCGGGGCGAAGAACCCACGCCCGTTCGGAAAAAGAAAAAAACAATAATCCCGAACGGCCAGCGATGCGCGGAACCGTTACGCATCCGCCTTGGCGAAGGTAGCCGCCGAAATCCAGGACGAGACCAAACGGCTCACGTGCGCTGCGGCGTGACACGCGAACGCTGCCCCTGAAGGCACCGTCCGGATCGGCGGTGGCCTATGCAGACACGATCGTATAGGGCGGGTCAATACAGGTAGAGCCGGCATCGACTTTGCTACGGCGAGATTGTGAGGTGCACTGGCTGATGGGCGGCCATCCGCCGTCTCATGGAAGAACTGCCTGTTGATCAGGATCGAGGAGGAAGACGATGACCATTTCCGACCAGATAGACGCGTTGCAAAAGAGAGCAGCGGATCTGAAGAGCTCCTTCGACCAAAGCCGGCAGGAAACCAACGAGCAGGTCAAGGCGCATCTCAACCACGCCAAGGCAGATATCGCTGCCCGTCAAAGTGCCGTGAAGGAGAAGGCCGAGCAGGCCGCCGGCCGCACGCAAAGCCAGTGGAAGTCGATGAAAGCCGATGCCGCCGCGAAAATGCAGGCCATACAGGACCGCTTCGACAGCAAACGCGACGAGCATGATGTCAAAAAGGCGGAAAGAGACGCCGAGGCAGCGGAGGAAGACGCAGCCGATGCGCTGGATTACGCCAGCTGGGCCGTCGACCAGGCCGAACTGGCTGTCCTTGATGCCATAGACGCCCGCACCTGGGCTGACGAACGAGCGGCAGCATCGCCACCGAGATAAGCAATCAACCGGCGCCAGGTCCGGCCGACGGCGCATGGAAGGCAGAAGGGTGACAGGGGCGAGTCTGTTAGCCGGGCGGCGATCTGTCTGCCAGAACCTCGAACGTTTCGCCGCTGACCGAGTGGCCGGGCGCAAGCCCGTCCTTTAGGGCGGGGTTAGCCCGGCCTGCGGGCCGCCTGCTGCTGGGGCGGCCCTGGCGCCGACCCGGGCCGGTCCGGCGTGCCGTCGCCTACCGGCGCTATCGCCGACGCGAGTACCTGGGAGTTGGGCAGGTGGACCAGCCCCTCGGGCGTATCCAGCCGGACGTAGGTGATGCCGATCTCGGTCACGTCACCGCGAAGCTCGCCGCCCAGCGCCCCCGACCTGATCCACACCCGGTCACCGACGTCGACCGGCCGGGCGAGGAGCAGGACCATGCCGGCGAACACGTTGGACAGGCTCTGCTGCGCCGCGATGCCGACCAGGACACTGGCGAACGCGCCGCCGACCAGAATCTGGGTGACCGCGATGCCGAACAGCTGCAGGGCGATCAAGATCGTGGCCAGGCCGCCGAGCAGGACGATGGCGTAGCGGATGACGGCAGCGTGCGAGGTGCCGATCTTCGGCTGGAGGACCTCACGGGCCTTGCCTGCCAGCCCGGCCGTGGCCGCGGACGCGAGCAGGCAGAACGCCACCGCCGCGGCATCCGCGGCCGCCTCGGTGCCGGTGCGGCCGAGCGCCCGGAAAGCCGTCTCGGGGAAAGCCCCGCTGGCGGCTGCGGCCCGGGCCGAACGGGATACGGTCGCCATGATCACCGCGAGGACCAGGAGGACGATGGACCGCCACGGCCGGGCTCGCGCCTTGGCCTCCGCCACTTGCTGGCGCGCCGCGTCGAGCTGCCGCCTCTCCATCAGGTCCATCGTCGTGAGCCTCCCCGTATAAAGTCCACTCGCGCGGACGGCAAAGGCAAGGCGATGATGGCTGTCGTGATATAGGCCCGGGCTATTGCCCTACTTCACGGCGCTGGCCTCACGCCAGGAGCGCCCAAGAGCGTGAACACCGCTGAGGCTCAGCTCGGCGGCGTCTTCCTCGGCCGCCTCGGCTTCTCGTTCGGCCTTCTTGACGTCGCGCTCGTCTCGCTTGCGGACGCCGGTGTGCTCGCGTCCTGGAGTCGCTGGCGCAGCTCCGGCTTGGCGATCTTCCCCACGGCGTTCTTCGGTAGTGTCAGCTCGATGTAGACCGCGCGCGGCACCTTGTAGCGTGCGAGGGACTGGCGGCAGTGCTCGATGAGGTCCTCGGGCATCACATCAACGCCGGGCCGGAGCGTCACGAAGGCCGCCGGCTGCTCGCCGAAGACCGGATCGGGCTGCCCGACGACCGCGGCCTCGAGCACGGCGGGGTGGGTGTAGAGGACGTCCTCGATCTCCTTCGGGTAGATGTTCTCCCCGCCCCGGATGATCAGGTCTTTGACCCGGTCGACCAGGGTGAGGTAGCCGTCGTCGTCGAAGCGCCCGACGTCACCGGTGTGCAGCCAGCCGCCGCGCAGCACCTGCGCGGACTCCTCCGGCCTGGCCAGGTAGCCGCGCATGACGTTCGGCCCGCGGACGACCACCTCGCCCGCCTGCCCGGCGGGCAGCAACCGGTCAGCCTCGTCCGCCACCCCGACGTCGATGCCGGGCATCGGCAGCCCGACGCTGCCCGCCTTACGGATACCGTGCAGCGGATTGGCGGTGCAGCAGACGGTGCATTCCGACAACCCGTAACCCTCGACCACCGGAACGCCGAACCGCTGCTCGAACTCGCCGATCAGCTGGCGCGGCATCGGCGCGGCCCCGCAGATGACGAAGCGCAGGCTCCGGGTGTCCGGCCGCGCGCCCGGCCGCGACACCAGCAGCGCGTAGATGGTGGGCACGGCGGAGAAGAAGGTGGGCCTGACCTGTTCGACGGTCGCCCAGAAAGTGGCCGCGTGGAACCGCTCGGCGATGAACGCCGAGCCGCCGGCCAGCAGCGGGGACACGATGCTGACCATGATCCCGTTCACGTGGAACAGGGGCAGCACCAGCAGGCTGCGGGTCTCACCCGTCATCTCGAACCAGCCGACGATGATCTCCGCGGTCGCGCTGATGTTGGCGTGGTCCAGCCTGACGCCCTTGGGCCGGCCCGTCGTCCCGCTGGTGTAAATCAGCAGCGCGAGCGCGCCCGGGTCGGTCACCAGGGGGGGTGGTGCCGTCGGCGGGGGAGGGGCGGTCACCTCGGTCAGCCCGATGATCCGGTACGGGCCGTCGCGCAGCATCGCCGCGGCCGCCTCGTCGGCGACGACCAGGGTGGCGCCCGCGTCATCGATCTGGTAGCGGGCCTCCGGCGCGGTCAGCGCCGGGTTGACCGGCGTGACGGCGGCGCCGAGCCGCCACGCGGCGAACATGCTCGTGATGAGCTCGACCCGGTTCGGCAGCATGATGGCCAGCACGCCGCCGGGGCGCAGCCCGGCGGTGCCGAAGACGGCGGCTAGCGCGGCCACCCTCCCGGCGAAACCCGCGTTGTCGAGCGCCTCGCGCTCATCGGCGATGCAGGCCCCGCCGGGGTCCCGCCGCGCCCTGTCATCAGGGATTCTGGCTGCTGTCACGGCACTGCCTTTCCGTTCCAGCATGACGCTAGGGGCCGGGCTCTGCCCTGCCATCGTGCGTGCGTCACGAATCCTACGCCGAGCGTCGTGCCCGCACCACGATGCCCGGCATCCGCGGGTGTCCTTACGCGCTCGTCGTCATTTTGCGTCAGGGTATGCACCGCCGACGGGCCGCGGGCCGCGGAGCACAACGATCGAGCGGGGGCTGACGGTCCGCTGGTCGCCCGCGCGGAGAACGGCTTCGGCGGCCGGGCGCGCGGGATCGTAGGTGTCGATCGAGGGATGCCAGGCGAGGCCGTCGCGGGTGGCGGGGATGGTGAAGGCGATCGGCTCCCACCAGGCGTTGACCAGGACGAGGAAGTCGTCATCGATCAGCGGCGAGCCGTCACCGGCCCGGTCGGGATCATCGGATCCGTCGAGGCAGAGGGCCACCGCCCGCGCATCGGGGTAGGCCCAGTCCGCGCCAGTCATCGCGGTGCCTGCCGGGGTGAACCAGCCGAGTTCTGCCGCCTCGGCCCCGGCCAGGAACCGCTGCCTGCGGAACACCGGATGCGCGGCGCGGAAGGCCACCAGGTCCTTGGTGAAGGCGAGCAGGTCCTTGTCGGCGGTGTCCCAGTCGAACCAGGAGATCTCGTTGTCCTGGCAGTAGGCGTTGTTGTTGCCCTGCTGGGTGCGACCCAGCTCATCCCCGCCGAGCAGCATCGGGATCCCGAACGAGAGCAGCAGCGTGGTGAGCATCGCCCGGGACTGGCGCGCCCGCAGCGCGACCACGGCGGGGTCGGTGGCCGGGCCTTCGGCGCCGCAATTCCAGGACCGGTTGTCGCTGGTACCGTCGCGGTTGGCTTCGCCGTTGGCCTCGTTGTGCTTGCCGTCGTAGGAGACGAGGTCGCGCAGGGTGAAACCGTCATGGACGGTGATCAGGTTCACCGACGCCGTCGGCCGGCGCCGGGTACGGCCGTACAGGTCCGACGATCCGCAGAACCGGGACGCGAACTCACCGATGCCGACCGGCTGGCTGCGCCAGAAGTCACGCATGGTGTCGCGGTACTTGCCGTTCCACTCACGCCAGGCCGGCGGGAACCCGCCCAGATCGTAGCTGTCCATCTGGCCGACGTCCCACGGTTCGGCGATCAGCTTGGCGCGGGACACCACCGGATCCTGCGATACCAGGTCGAAGAACGCCGACCGCTTCCCGAACTCGCCGTCCTGGCGGGCGAGGGTGGGAGCGAGGTCGAAGCGGAAGCCGTCGACCCGCATCTCGGTCAGCCAGTAGCGCAGCGAGTCCATGATCAGCTGCAGGGTCAGCGGGTCACCGGCGTTCAGCGCGTTGCCGCAGCCGGTCGTGTCGACGTAGCGGCGCGGGTCGCCGGGGTCGAGCCGGTAGTATCCGGCGTTGTCCAGGCCCCGGTAGCACAGCGTGGGACCGGCGTCATCCGCCTCGGCGGTGTGGTTGAAGACGACATCGAGCAGTACCTCGAGCCCGGCGCGGTGCAGTGCGTCGACCATGGCCTTGAACTCCGCCACCTGGCCGCCGGGCCGCCCGGCCCGCACCGCGGCCGAGTATCCCTGGTGCGGCGCGAAGTACCCGATCGTGTTGTATCCCCAGTAATTGGTCAGCCCGCGCTGGACCAGGAATGACTCCGGCACGTTCTCGTGTACCGGCAGCAGTTCGGCGGCGGTTACGCCGAGGTCGCGAAGATGGCTGATGGCCGCCTCGTGCCCGAGCCCGGCGTAGGTGCCGCGAAGCTCGGGCGGGACCCCGGGGTGGCGCATCGTGAAGCCCTTGACGTGGACCTCGTAGATGACCGTGTCGGCGTAGCCGTGCCTGGGCCGGGCGCCGCTCCACTCGTAGGCGTCGTCGGTGACCAGACTGCACGGCACATGAGTCGCGGAGTCCAACGTGCTCGGCGTGTCCGGGTCGCCGGGCGCGTAGCCGAGCACCTCCGGGCCGAACCGCACCGACCCGGAGAACGCGCGGGCGTAGGGGTCCAGCAGCAGCTTCGCCGGATTGAACCGCGAACCAGAGCCCGGGTCGTACCGGCCCGCGGCGCGGTACCCGTAGGCCTGCCCGGCACCCACACCGGGAACGAACCCGTGCCAGACCCCGGCGTCATAGTCCGCCAGCGGGATCTGGCGTTCGGCACCCTCGCCGTAGAACAGGCACAGCAGCATGCCGTCGGCGGCGCCCGCCGCCACGGCGAAGTTCGTGCCGTCGTCGCTTACGGTCGCTCCCAGCGGATAGGCGCGGCCGGGCAGCGCGGGCGCGCTAGCGCGGCCCGCCGCCGGGGCCGCCACGGCGGGCGCGGTCATGGCTGCGCCTGCCTGTCCATGGCCCGGACGATGTCGCCGACGGAGCTGACCGCCCCGTGGCGGCGGCGGATCACGTCGGCGATCACACCCGTCCATCCGGTCTGGTGCGAGGCGCCGAGCCCGGCCCCGTCATCACCGTGAAAGTACTCGCTGAACACCAGATTGTCCTTCCACTGCGGGTCGTGCTGCAGGCGGTCTACCCCCCCGAAGCAGGGCCGCCGCCCGTCCGGGCCGACCAGGAAGATCGAGATGAGCCTGTCCTGCAGGTCCCGTGCGATGGCGTCCAGCGGCAGTCGCTGGCCGGAGCCCGCGGGGTACTCGACCGTGAACTCCTCACCGAAGAACTCGTGATAGCGCTCGAGCGCGATGACGAGTAGGTAGTTCAGCGGGAACCAGAGCGGCCCGCGCCAGTTGGAGTTCCCGCCGAACATCGAGGTGGTGGACTCGGCCGGCTCATAGTCGATCCTGAAGCTCAGGCCGGCGATATCGAGCTGGTACGGATGGTCGCGATGGTAGGCGGACAGCGCCCGCAGCCCGTACGGGGACAGGAACTCGTCGGTGTCGAACAGCCGGGAGAACAGCCTCTCCAGGCGGTCGGCGCCGGCCACGCTGAGCAGGAGCCGCCGGTCGCCAGGCTTACCGCGAAGCAGGCCCTGTTCGCGGAGCTTGCTAGCGTCGTCGAGGCCCCTGCGGTCGAGGAACTCGGCGAAGTTCTTGCCGAGCGCCAGTGAGCGGTCGATCATCGGCTCGTCGATGGCGGCCGCGGTAAGCACGGGGATGATGCTCACCATCGACCGGGTCCGGACCGGCACCGCGGTCCCGTCCGGGGTGAGCAGCCGGTCGTAGTACAGGCCGTCGGTCTCGTCCCACAGGCCTTCGCTGTCGATGGCTCCGGTGATCGCGGCGAAATGCTCGAGGAACTTCAGGACCAGGTCGATCGCGGGCCGGCGGCCGCTGCGCTGCAGGATGGCGGCGATGGCGGCCATGGCGATCGCGTAGAAGGCCATCCAGCCCGTGGCGTCGGACTGCTCCAGCGTGCCGCCGACCGGCAGGTGCGAGCGATCGATCGGGCCGATGTTGTCCAGTCCCAGGAAGCCGCCCTCGAACACGTTGTTGCCGCCGGGGTCTTCCAGGTTGACCCACCAGGTGAAGTTGACCAGGAGCTTGTCGAAGACCCTGCTCAGGAAGTCCAGGTCGCGGCCGCCGTCTATGGCGAACACCTCGAGCGCGGCCCAGGCCTGCACCGGCGGATTGACGTCACCGAAGTCCCATTCATAGGCGGGCAGCGCCCCGTTGGAATGCTGGAACCACTCCCGGCAGAGCAGGATCAGCTGGTACTTGGCGAATGCCGGGTCCAGGTGCGCCAGGGCGACGCAGTGAAAGCCCAGGTCCCAGGCGGCGAACCAGGGGTACTCCCACTTGTCCGGCATGGACATGACGTCGAAGGAGTCGAAATTGCGCCACCTGGCGTTGCGCCCGTTCTGGCGCCCGGCGGGGGGCGGCGGCTGGGCCGGGTCACCGTCGAGCCAGCGGGCGACGTCGTAGTTGTACAGCTGCTTGCTCCACAGCATCCCGGCGAAGGCCTGCCGCATCACCATCACCTCATCGGGGCTGGCCTGCTCGGGTGCCAGCTCGGCGTAGAACTCATCGGCTTCGGCCCGGCGCTGCCCGACGACGCGGTCGAAACCGCGGCCGAGCGCCGCCGCCGCGCCGCCTTCGCCCGCCGTCGTCCCAGCCGGCCGCAGGCGCAGCCGCAGTTCAGCCGTCTCGCCCGGCTCGATGGCCAGCTTGTACCACAGCGCGCACTTGGTGCCCCGCTGGCCCGGGTTGACGGTGGCCGCGCCGCTGACCACGTGGTCGTTGATCCCGTCCTTCGGGTACGGGGTCTGCGCTGGCGCGCCGAACAGCCGCGCGACGTTGGTCTCGTTCTCGCAGAACAGCGGGACCGGGACCGTGCCGTCCGGGCCTGCGCCCGCGAGCAGCTCGAGCGCGCCGACGAACGGATGCTCGATCACGATCGCCGAATCGCCGGCCATGGCCAGCACCGGCTTGGGCGCCTCCAGGTCCCAGGACCAGGTGTTGCGGAACCACGCGGTCGGCAGCACATGGACGGTGTCGGCGTCCGGGCCCGCGTTCGTCACCCGGATTGTCATCAGCACATCGGTCGGATCGGCCTTGGCGTACCACACCTCGGTGATCCAGTAACGATCATGGTCGAACACGCCGGTGTCCAGCAGTTCGTACTCCGGATCGAACTTGCCGCGGCGGCCATTCTCGGCCCGCAGGTCCTCATACGGGAAGGCCGCCTGGGGATAGTGGTACCGCCACCGGTTCCAGGCATGGCTCGGCACCGCGTCCAGGTACCACCAGTACTCCTTCACGTCCTCGCCGTGATTGCCCTCCGGCCCGGTCAGGCCGAAGGCGCGCTCCTTCAGGATCGGGTCGCGGCCGTTCCACAGCGCCAGCCCGAGGCACAGCCGCTGCTCGACGTCGCAGAACCCGGCCAGCCCGTCCTCGCCCCACCGGTACGCCCGTGACCGCGCATGGTCGTGCGGCAGGTAGTCCCACGCGCCGCCGCCCGCGCTGTAATCCTCCCGGACCGTACCCCACTGCCGCTCGCTCACATAGGGTCCCCACAGGTACCAGGGGCTCGCCTGGCGCAATCCCTCCTCGAGCCGCCCGAACCCGTCCACCCGCTCACGCTCTGCACCCATCACCGTTCCCTGCTTCCCTGCCTGCCCAGTCCCGGAGGCGGCTGCCATAAGCCCGGCTGGCCGGACGGGCGCCGACCGCCTCGCGGATCTACCGGGACAGCGCAACACGGATCGCGCTGCTAGGCCAGAAGCCGCTGTCTCCCCGGCCATTGATGCCGTCTATATCCCGCCTACGACCGCGAGGTCACCCGAGCCGAACGCGATCACAGGTGGGAGTGGCCCGCCAGAACGGTCGCCCGGCTGGTTGCCGACCAGCCAGATCGCGGAGCGCCCGAGCCGTAGGCTTGCCTGGTTGCCAAGGAGGCGGGTATGGGCGAGCCGGCCATCGCGGTGCGCGGGTTGCGCAAGAATTTCGGGGCGAAGGAGGCGGTGGCCGGGATCGACCTGGACATCGCGGCGGGTTCGTTCGCCGGGCTTGTCGGGCCGAACGGGGCGGGGAAGACCACGTCTTTGTCGATGATGACCGGCCTGCTGCGGCCGGATGGCGGCCGGGTCCTGATCAACGGGCTGGATGTGTGGGCCGACCCGCCCGCCGCCAAGGCCATCATCGGGGTGGTGCCGGACCAGGCCCGGCTGTTCGAGCGGCTTAGCGGTGAGGAGCTGCTGGAATACGCCGGGCGGCTGCGCGGCCTGCCGGTCGGCGAGGCGCGCTCGCGGGCCGCGCAGCTGCTGGATGTGCTGGACTTGACCGCCGATGCGAAGCGACTGGCCGCCGACTACTCCACCGGCATGCGCAAGAAGGCCACGCTCGGCTGCGCCCTGATCCACAACCCCTCGGTGCTGTTCCTGGACGAGCCGCTCGAAGGCGTGGATCCGGTCTCCGCCGATGTGATCCGCCGGCTGCTGACCCGCCTGGTCGGCTCCGGCTCGACCGTGCTGTTCTCCAGCCACGTGATGGAGCTGGTCGAACAGGTCTGCGACCACGTCTCCATCATCGACAAGGGCCGGATCGTGGCCACCGGCACCACCGAACAGGTGCGCGGCGGCAAGACCCTGCAGCAGGCGTTCATCGACCTGGTCGGTTCGAGGGCGGACGGCGGGGAGGGACTGTCGTGGCTCGGCTCCTCGTCCAGCTGAAACTGCGCTTGCTGCGCAACGCGCTGCGGTCGTCCGCGGGAGCCAAGGTCGGCTTCATTCTCAGCACGATCTTCGCCGGGCTTGCCGCGGTCGGCACCTTCGCCCTCCTGGCCGCGCTGCGCGGCAACAGCGCGTCGGTGGATCTGACCACGGTCGTCTTCACCGTGTTCGCGTTCGGCTGGCTGATCCTGCCGCTTCTCGCTTTCGGCCTCGACGGTACCCTGGACCCGGCCACGCTGGCCCTGTACCCGCTGCGCACACGCCCGCTCGCCGTGGGACTTCTGGCCGCCTCGGCCACCGGTGCCTGGCCGCTGGCCAACCTGGTCGGCCTGCTCGGGGTGACCGTCGGCCTGGCCCGGGGTGGATCCAGCCTGCTGATCGCGCTGCTCGCGGTCCTGCTGGAGGTGCTGTTCTGCATCACGCTGGCCCGGTTCGTGACCGCAGGCCTGGCCGGGCTGCTGCGCTCACGCCGCGGCACGGACCTTGCCGCCCTCCTTGTCATCCCGATCTTCGCCCTTTACGAGGTTTTCGCCCAGGTGGTGCCGAAGCTGACCGCCGAGGGCAAGCTGACCCCGGCGAGCTTCGCCGGCGTCGACACGTGGATGCGCTGGATTCCGCCGGGCCTGGCCGCGCACGCGATCCAGGACGCCTCGAATGGGCACCCCGGCACCGCGTTGCTGCGACTGGCGCTGCTGGCCGCCGTCATCGTCGTGCTCGGCCGGTTGTGGATCGGATCCCTCAGCCGCGGCCTGGTGACGGTCGATACCAGCACGCAGTCATCGGCGGTGCGCGGTGCGGCGCTGCCGTTCGGCCGGTACGGCCTGCCCGGCACGGTGGCCGCCCGGTTCTGGATCTATCAGCGCCGCGAACCCGGTTCGATCGTCTACTGGTGCATCACCGGGGTCGTCATGATCGCCGTGTCCATCAGCACCATCTTGACCCCGAGGTATCTCGGCGGATTGCTCGGAAGCGCAGCCCTCGGAGCCGCTCTCATCGCCGTCACCCACTCCGACTCGATCGGGATGAGCGGACCGAGCTTCGGCCTCGAGGCGATAGCGCTGACCGGACGCCGCGCCCTGCGCGCCTATTTCTCCGGCCACAACATCGCGCTCGGCATGATCGCGGTGCCGCTGCTCACGCTGATCTCCTTCGGCCTCGCGGCGGTGGCTAAGCATCCGGTGGACGGATTCCTGGGCATGGCGGTGGATCTCGCCGGGATCGGGGCGGCCTTGGCTCTGAGCAGCGTCTTCAGCGTCACCACGCCCTACCCGGTGGAGAAACGGGTCGGCAGTCCCACTCCCAGGCCCGCTGACGGATACATGGGCCACAGGCTCGCGGGCACCCTCGGCAGCCTCTGCGGCACGATGGTGGCGGTCATCCCGGTCGTGCTCGGCGCAGTGTTCACTCGCTCGGATGCGGCGGTGATCCGGATGCCGGCGCTGGTACTGTGCGCCGCCGGGTACGGCATCGCGCTGGCCTGGATCGGCGGGCGGATCGCCGCCGGCGTGGCCGAGCAGAAGCTACCAGAGCTCTACCAGATCGCCGTCCGCAGCAAGCTGTAACCGAATCCGAGCGCGCCGGTGAGGGCGTGCGCGCCAGATGATCGACGCGCTAGGCGCGAAGGATCTCACCACCGCCACCGCCACCGCCACCGCCACCGTCCGCGGCCTGCAGCCTCGGCGGCCAGGAACCTGACCACGCGCCCGATGAACCGGCGGTTCTCCACCACCGACTGGCGCAGCTGCGGCACCAGCGCAAGAAGTTTCTCGGCGGTAACCCGGTCGGCCTCGAAGTTGTCCTTGCCGCCGAGAAAGTAGTCATACATCCTGGCGGCGTTCGGGATGGACACATCCAGGCCCCGCACCGCCTCATCAGCTTGAGCCATCAATCCCATCATGACCCAGAACTGGCTCCGCCGCATCGCAGCGTGACCAACCCGCGGATCACGACCCCGGCCGGGCGCTGGCGGGGGCCAGCCGCCCGTTCGGTCGGCTGCGCTCGGGAGTCAGCGGGTTCTGGGGATCTCTACGGACACGTTCGTCGCCTTGACCGCGGCGACGGCGAGCATGCCCGGCTCCAGCCCGAGCTCGTCCGCGGCCTCCCGGCTCAGCAGGGACACGAACCTGTGCGGTCCGGCCTGGATCTCCACCTGCGCCATCACGGTGTCGCGGACCACGCGGGTGACTAGGCCGGGGAATCGGTTCCGCACGGAGTGAGCAGTGGCCACGCCGTCGTCCGGGTAGGCGGCCGACTCGGCGCGTTCCTGGGCCAACCTGGCCAGGGCGGCCCCGTCGACCGCCAGGCGCCCAGACGCGTCCGTAACCTGCTCGATCCGGCCCCCCTCGGCCCACCGGCGCATGGTGTCATAGCTGACCCCGAGCAGCGCTGCGGCTTCCTTGATCCGGAACGTGGACACGCGGCGACTTTAACGCAGGCACGGGAAAATAGCCCGCGCGGGCGGCGTCGGCCGGGTTCTGGAACCCGGGTCAGTTGCTGGTCGCGAGGATGACGTCCGACGCCTTGATCACCGCGGTGACCTGGCTGCCCTCAGCCAGGCCGAGCTGGCGGACGGCTTCGACGGTGATCGATGCCACCAGGCGCACCCCGCCAGCATCGAGTTCGACGTTGGCGATCGCTTCTCCTGTGTTGATGCTGGTGACGCGGGCCGGGATCTGGTTGCGTGCGCTCAGCTTCATGACTGGAACTCCCCCAGGTGGTCGGCGATCTTGCGTCCCCTACGCTAACCTATTCGAGCCGATAACCTGCGAGAGATATCGCAGGTGCCAGATAAATCGGCTGACAGTGCCGCGCATGCTGCCTACTGGCCGAAGATCAGTCGAATATGCATGATAAAAGGTATGGCCCGCAACACGTCGCCGCACACGGCGCAGATGATGACCGGCGCAAGCAGCCATCGGTGGCACGAGTTCCTGGATAACATCGCTGGCTTGCTGCCGGCCGGGACCGCGGCCGTGGTGATCGACGGTCCCGGCGGGCAGCGCGGGATTGTCGCCGACCGTCTCGCCGCGACCCTGCGCGCGGCCGGACGCCCCTGCTCGCGGCTGGCAAGCACCTCGCCGGCCGCCGCCCCCGCTGCCGGGACGGTCGTGCTGGCCGACGGCCCGGCCTGGCGAACCGCCCGCGACTGGGACGTGGTGATCTGGCTGCGCGCCGAACCCGCCGGCCGCGGCCGCCACCCGGGCGGCGAGGCCGGCGCCAGCATCGTCATCGACCTGCACGATCCGGCGTGGCCGGTGATCCGGCGCGTCGCCGGCCCCCTCGCCGGCCGCGGGCCATGGTACATCTCCGAGACCCGGGCGTTCTTCGCCGCCCGGGCCGCCACCTGGGACGCCAAGTTCGGCGACGACCTGCCCGCCTACGCCGCCGCCATCACCCAGGCCCGCATCCCCAGAAACGGCGTGGTCATCGATGTCGGCTGCGGCACCGGCCGGGCCCTGCCGGCCCTGCGCCAGGCCGTCGGCCCGTACGGCACCATCATCGCCGTCGACCTGACACCCGAAATGCTTTGCCACGCCCGCGCCAGGGGCCGCGCCGCGCACGCCACCCTGATTCTCGCCGACGCCCGGCACCTGCCCTTCGCCAGCGCATCGACCGACGCCGTGTTCGCCGCCGGGCTGATCATGCACATGCCCGACACGGAGGCCGGGCTACGGCAACTCGCCCGCGTCACCCGCCCCGGCGGCCTGCTCATCTTGTTCCACCCATCCGGGCGGGCCGCCCTGGCCGCCCGGCACGGCCGCATCCTCGAGCCCGACGAGCCGCTCGCTGCACCCCAGCTCCAGCGCTCCACCAGAAACTCCGGATGGCACCTGATCAACTACGACGACGCGGAACACCGCTTCCTGGCCATAGCCACCCGCCGCTAGCTCACCTCGGGTACTACATCGGATAGGCCCCCGGATCCTCCATGGGCAGCAGCTTGCGCTTCGTGACGCAACTGCGTGACACGCTGGCACCCCACGCCGCCACACTGCGGACGTCGGAGACGGCTTGTGAAATCATGCACAAAGCGCTTCCGCGGAAACGTCACGGACGTCGGCTGCCGGAGCCATAGTGATCCGGACCCGATGCCTGTCCGCGGCGGAAGCGGATGATTCACGCACGTCGGCGGTCTTCGCTCAGGATGACTCCGCCGTGATCCGAGATGCGGGACGGCATCAGGCTAGATGCGCTTCGTCACTCGTCCGGGTATTGATGCGGGAACCGTTCCCATGGTCGCGACGTATGGCCTCAGCCACACCGGAGGCATGTGACTTGGCTCCCGCAGCAGCTGCCGCGGCAACGGGCAGCCAACCACAAAACAGGCTCTGACCTGCGAGAACTCGGTGGAGCTGAGGGGATTTGAACCCCTGACCCCCTCGATGCGAACGAGGTGCGCTACCGGACTGCGCTACAGCCCCGAGAACCTGAGTCAGCCTAGCAAACACCGGGGCCTGTCCGCGCCACGGATCGCCTGGTGACAGCGGAGAGCTCCGGGGGACATCATGGGCATCATGCGCCAGAACGCGATGCCCGCGGCCACGGCCGGGCCTGGCTGCCCGGTCGAGGAGTCGTTCGACCCGCTGTCCCCCGAATTCCTCGCCGATCCCTACGCGGTCATGGCCAGCCTGCCCGGCGCGGCCAGGCCCGTCTTCTTCGCCCCGTCCATCGGCTACTACGTGGTCACCAGTTACGACGCCGTGGAGGCGGTGTTCAGGGACCCGGCTACCTACTCCGCAGCGGTGGCCCAGGCGCCGCTGACGCCGATCGTCCCCGAGGCGCAGCAGATCCTGCTCGCGGGCGGGTACAAGCCGCAGCCCAGCATGGTCAGCCTGGACGAGCCCGAACACGCCAGGCTCCGCAAGCCGGCCGCCCGGGCGTTCAGCATGAAGCGGGTCACCGCCATGATCCCCGCCATCGAGGCCACCACCGCCCGGCTGCTCGACGACGTCGGTGACACGGCGGAGTTCGACCTGGTCGCCGCGCTGGCCTTCCCGCTGCCTGCCAACATCGTGTTCTGGATGATGGGGGTGCCTGAGCAGGACTACGCACAGGTCAAGCAGTGGTGCGGGTACCGGGCCGCGCTGAGCTTCGGGCGGCCGGCGGCGCAGGACCAGGTCGAGATCGCGACCACCATGGCCGCCTACCGCAGGTACATGCGCGACCTGGTGGACGCCAAGGCCCGCGAGCCCGGCGACGACCTGGCCAGCGACCTGATCGCCATCCACCGCGAGGCCCCCGGGCGGCTCGCCCTGGACGAGATCGCGTCGATCTTGTTCTCGCTGTCGTTCGCCGGGCACGAGACCACCACCGGGCTCATCGGCAACACGGTGCGCCGCCTGCTCGAGGACCCCGGCCGCTGGGCGGAGATCGTCCGCCGCCCGGGCCTGATCCCGGCCGCGGTGGAGGAGAGCCTGCGCTACGACCCCTCGGTGGCGGTCTGGCGCCGGGTCACCACCCGGCCGGTCACCCTGGCCGGGGTGGACCTGCCCGCGGGGGCCAGGCTCTTCCTCTGGCTGGCGGCCGCCGGCCGGGACGAGGCCGCGTTCAGCCGGCCCGGCCAGTTCGACCTGCACCGAACGGATGCCGAACGTCACCTGGCCTTCGGCAAGGGCCTGCACTACTGCCTGGGCGCGAACCTCGGCAAGCTGGAAGCGCAGATCGCGGTGGCCGAACTCGCCCGGCGCTACCCGCACCTGCGCCTAGCCCCGGACCAGCACCTCACCTTCCACCCGAACATCTCGTTCCGCGGCCCCCAGGTCCTGACGGTCCGAACGCACCCCTGAACTCGCTGCCCGGCCCCCGCCCCCGGCCGGGCGGGCGGGGGACCAGTTGCTGACGAGACTGCCGTTACTCGGTCGGGGTCAGCTTGCCAGGGCACGAGCTAAGTCGCCCACGGCGCGCAGCTTGGCGTCCGCGTACTGGTCGTAGAGTTCCTCCTCCGGGGGGAGGGAGGCAGAGATGTCGATGACCTCCGCGTCCGGGGCCGGCGCCGGGGGAGCGGGCCGCGCCGCCGGGGCAGGCCGGGCCACGGCCGCGGAAGCCGAAGCAGAAGCCGAAGCGGAAGCCGAAGCGGGCACGGAAACAGTCACGCGGGCGCGAGCCAGTTCGCGTCGCTCGGCGTCGGCCTTGGCGGCCTCCCGGAGCAGGGCCAGGTAGCCCAGCAGCATGATCATCGGCGGCACGACCACCCACCAGGCGGCCAGCCGGGTGTACGCGAGCGCGCCGGATCCGGCGGCCAGGGTCAGCAGCATGCCGAGCAGCCGCCGCCGCGCGGCGAGCACCTTCTTGTGCTCCTGGCCGTCGCGGGGGAGTTCGGCGCGGCCCTCCCCGGGAAGCGCCTCGGGCCGCGCCGGGGGACGCGGCTGCGGGGCGGCGCCGGGCCGGCGCCGCGGCCGGGGGGCGGGCTCGTCGGCGACCGCCGGCTCCGCCGTGCTGCGGTCGTCATCCAGCTGGTCGGAGCTGGCGGAGGAATCTCGCCGGAGCCACCGGGGGATGAGCACGCCGGCCCAGATGGCGACGATGGCGACATACAGTATCGCGCTGCTCAACGATCCTCCCCTCGGCGTGGCCGGCGCCGGGCGGCCCGGCGGCGGATTCCACGGGCCTCGGGTGCGGGCACGCCGCGACGCGTGCCCACGTGACGCAAAGTAATAGCTGGCGACGGTTTAAACGAGCACCCCGAGCGGTGTGTCGCAACATTGGTCACGACAAAGCGGGTCTGCCCAGGTCAGCCCGCGTTCGACCCGGACGACAGCTGGTGGCTGCGCCACCTGGGCATCAGGCCCTGCGGCACCTCCTCGGCGGTCAGCGCGTAGCACACGTGGTCCCGCCAGGCCCCGTTGATGTGCAGCTGCCGCAC
>Ga0137380_10001362_pt1 | contig 19744 bp, 18 predicted proteins | sample SagtaG_17_FD_104809 | JGI IMG/M metagenome (GOLD analysis project Ga0137380, IMG submission 104809) | Vadose zone soil microbial communities from Sagehorn Ranch, Mendocino, California, USA - Sage2_L_100_16 metaG | ecosystem: Environmental > Terrestrial > Soil > Vadose zone | place: USA...
AATCGCGCGGATACCAGGCTTGGAGGGCAAGGTATTGACGGCGCTGGATACCGGAGGCTTTGCGGCCTTGGTGGAGCTGCTGACGGTGTATCACCTTGACAGCGAGGGCGGGTATTATCTGATGAAAGAAAGCGAGGGCTAACGATGGCTGGCATGATTGATCGAGATGAGATACTACGCGAGCTACTGCGGGCGGGTGTTGAGCCACCCGCCTGGTTGGATGAGTTTCTGGCAGAGCATGAGCAAGGGCTGCCTGAACCATGTGTCTTCCTGCCATCGCCACAAGGGCTGGTGCCGGTTCTCTTCTGGACGGACGGCCTCAAGAATGCAGTTATCCAGGCCATGAAAGGAGGTGAGGACGATGGCGGAGATCGTTGATTGGATGGAGCTAAGCAACGATCAGCGCGTGGAATTGGATGAGGACGGTAGAACGTGGCTGGTGCAAGCGCTCACGCCGGGCGGACAACCGGCGCAAACCATCAGGCTGGATGCGGCAGCCGCCATCAGGCTGTTCGATTTCCTGCTGCTCTATCAAGAGGATTTGGTCCGGTGGCGGGATGGGCATACGCCGTAGGGGAGACATGCTATGGATGAAGGCAGAGCGAAGCCCCATGGTAATCAGCCCCGGTCGCGGCGCCAGTTAGATATCGCCCGGATTAGCCTGGTGCTGTGTAAGTACGCTGAGCGCTTTGAGGCAGCCGAGAATGCCACGCCAGCCCAGACCGAGCCGGAGGTGTTAGCTGCGTGGCGCGAGCAGCCGCGTCAGCCGGTCGATCAGGCGGTCTAAGGTCTGATCATCGGTACATGTTGCGAAAAGGGAACACGTTCGAGTTTGTGTTCCCGGAAGATTGGGCGCTCGTCTTGAGCAACTTCCACCGGGCACTCAAGAGCACCGGGCATCTCTACTTCACCGTTGAAATCACAAGTGAAGAGGAGATTCGTAAAGTCTTTCTTGCTGGCAAACAACTGGGACTACCCATCGTTGAGGGTGAGCGTGCACACGAGGGAGGATACCATTACTATCCTCCAATTGAACAGGTTAAGAAATGGATATTCGAAGCGCGGTTCGATATACTTGAAGAGGCGGAAGGAGATGAGTATTATCACTTTCTGGTCCGCAAGACCTGATTGATTACCCAGATTGCTCCTTGCGAATGAACAACAGCAGCAAACCAGCCACAGCATAAGAAGCCGCCATCGTCAGGAAGGCCGCGCCAAACCCGAAGAGGTCAATCATCCAGCCAAGCACACCACTCCAAATAGACCCGACACCAAATGCCAACGTAAAGTAGAGGCCAAAGGCTGGATCACGCATCTGCGGAGTGGCAGAATCAGCGAGGTATGCCTGCAAGAGTGGGCTTTCAGCATAGACAGCGAAGCCCATCAGGAGCAACGATAGGGGAACCAGCCAGAAAGGCATGCCAGGACTGGCCACCAGAATAAAGAGGACTGTAGTCACTGCCGAAGCACCATAGAAGATAAGTAGCAACCGACGGCGTCCAGCACGATCTGAGAGACGACCACCGATCAGTGGACCAAGCACACTGCCGATCAATAGTATCGTGAAGAGGATAAAACCCGCGCTGCTCTTACTTTCAATGTGCAAGATGTTCTGCAAGTAAAGCGGAACGTATGTTGTGACGTTGCCGATACCACGTCCACCTGCTGCCACAATCGAGACGATGATGATGATAGCCAGGGTGCGGTTCCGTAATGGCTCAAACAGGCTCTTTAAGCCAGCCTTCCAATCTGCTCTGTGACTACCTTCAGACTGGTTATCAGCCACTTCAGATGGTCTCTTCGTTATCGTGCGACGGTCCAGCAGGTTTCTTTCTTCCAGCAGGATGAGTATGGCGATACCGATGAGAATACCTGGCAGCGCGGCTACATAGAGTACAGGACGCCAGCCCCACATACCAAGTAATGGACCGGCAATGAGTGGAACAAGAAGCGTACCAATATTGCCGCCTGCTACATGCCATGCCAGGGCATAGCCATGACGCTTACGCCCATAGCGGTCAGTCAGATATGAGCTGCCCACAGGATGCTGCGCTGACCCGGCAATCCGCGAAAGCATATTCCAGAGCATCAACGTCCAGAAGCCAGTAATCGTACCTGTAAAAAAGGTACTTAGCCCTACTAAAATATTTCCAAGCCCCAGCATCACCTTGCGTAGCAAATAACGGCTAAGCAACCCGAAGATGATCTGCAAGAGACCACCTACCGCATTGGGTATGGCGACGATCAGACCGATCTGTGTGTAGCTGAGGTGGTACTCCACCTGAATAATAGGGTAGATCAGCGGCATCAGCACCGTCATAGCATGAATGACCGCGTGAGCAGCACTAACCAGGGTGAGATCACGTCCTGCGCCAGGGATAGCGGTGACTTGTTCTTCAGAGGTATCCAGAGGCTGCCCTTGTGGTCGCCCAATTTCGGTTATATCGGTAGAGTTTTGTGTTGTTGAATCCATGCTGTCCCCTTTTCAGAAAGTTTACCATAAGAAAAGTGGCTAGTCGAGCGAGGAGACCAGGGCGGCAGGGCGATGTAAAAGTCCCCACAAAGCAGGAGTGCAGAGGGTGGCAGCCCTTTGCCGAAGTGCGAGGTGCCCTCGCTAAACCCTTCCTTCCCGCCGCCGAAGGCGGCAAAAAAGAACTTTTAAATCGCCCTGCCAGGGCGGATGCAGTTCGGTGGGCCCTTGCGGTCGCCCTGGAGGTGGGATTTAACTGGATACAAAAACGAGCGAGTGTCAGCGTCTATTGTATCAGAAGTAACAGCCTCAATAGGGTTTTCGTATGCTATAGAAGAATTGGTTGACTTCCCAGGAGAGCACTTGAAGATGGCTGACTATATAGGACAACAACTCGGCAACTACCGCCTGGTGCGTTTGCTAGGACAGGGAGGCTTCGCCGATGTCTACCTTGGTGAGCATATTCACCTGAAGACACAGGCTGCCATCAAATTGCTCCAGGTGCGCCTGGTTGGTAGTAGCATGGAAGAATTCCGCATGGAGGCCCAGACTATTGCCAGCCTGGTACATCCCAACATCGTGCGTGTACTGGACTTCGGAGTGCAGGAGGGCATTCCCTTTCTGGTGATGGACTACGCCCCCAACGGGTCACTACGTCAACGTCACCCACATGCCTCCCGCCTGTCTACAGGCATCATCATTCCCTACGTCAAGCAGGTTGCCGCTGCCCTCTACTATGCTCATCAGCAGAAGTTAATCCATCGCGATGTCAAACCAGAGAACATGTTGCTGGGGCGCAATAATGAAGTTTTCCTCAGTGACTTCGGTCTCGTACTGCCAGCTCACAGTTCCGGGTCACTGGCAACACAAGAGATGGCTGGTACCGTTCCCTACATGGCTCCCGAACAAATCCTGGGGAAGTCACGTCCCGCCAGTGATCAATATGCCCTGGGGATCGTCGTCTACGAATGGCTAAGCGGACATCGCCCCTTTCGTGGTTCAACACCTGAGCTTTACGGTCAGCACCTGCATGCTCCTCCTCCCTCCTTGCGTGCGAAAGTACCAACTATTTCTCCTGATCTCGAAGGAGTAGTTTTGACAGCCCTCGCCAAGGAGCCACAACGGCGATTTGCCAACGTACAAGCCTTTGCCAATGCTTTGGAGCAGGCATCCCAGATACCACAGGTATACCAGTCCTTTCCAAAGATAACCGCCCCTTTCTATGCAATTCCGCCGCAAAGCACGTCGTCACAATCTAGCAGCTATACAGTCACTCCTCCAGATCAATCATCAGAGTCTACGTATGTAGTTCCTCCGTTGGGGCAATCATCCCAACCCACTTATGTAGTTCCCGCTCCAGGCCAATCAGGCGAGTCCACATACGTGCGGACCCCATCAATTCAGTCATCAGGCTCTACCTACGTGCCCCCAGTATTAGATTCGTCTTCCCAGGCGACCCTGATAAATACCTCGCAAAATCAACCTCAGTTACAACCTTTTGTAAGCTCTCCAGAGAATCAGCACCAGTCTTCACAAATGCCCAATGTGGCCACTCCCATCCCAGCAGATTCCTCCATTGCAGTGCCTCCACCTGCGGTGCCTCAGCCATCCGGCAGAAAAATCTCACGACTTACAGTCCTGGCTTGCCTGGTAGGACTTGTAGTCGTTAGCATCACTACCTGGCTGGTGTTCTCGCAGGGCATTATTTCTATTCCCGGACCAACTTCCCCTGCTACTGCCACTACTGCTCCTGATTTTGCCACAGCTACCTCTGCCGCCAGCCCCGGGGCTACTTCTGCATCCAGTCCGACTACTGGAGCTTCCCCTCCTGCTACTCCCAGTCCGACTTCTGGCGTTACGCCCACCGCAACACCCAGCCCGACACCCACTCCCAACCCTACTACCACTCCCACGCCAACTCCTACTGCTACTCCGACCACTACGCCGACACCTACGCCTACGCCCGGCCTTTCGCCTACGCCTGATCCGACTCCCTGAATATTACTCATACTCCCGACACCCAAAACCCCTAAACCTCGGTGTGGTACAATACTTTAATAACATCTACCTGAAGAGGCCAGCATCTTTCGTGGTTGGGTAGGGGCGACCCTCACCCTCTCTGGGGGAGAGGTAATAGTCGCCCTGGGTCTCTAGAACCTCAACGAGGAGGAGCCATTTACTATGCTTGATCAAAAATCACCAGAGACAAAGCAGCCTGTTGTCGAACAAGGCACACTGTTTGATAAAGAAGAATTAGAACATCTGAAGAGTGAGCGGAAGCGCTGGGAAGAGACGACCGTCAGGAAATCACTGGAACGCATGCCAGAACGCGACAACCTGATGACCACGTCCAGTGTCCCTGTTAACCTGATCTACACACCGCAAGACAATGAGAACCTGGACTATACCCGCGACATCGGCCTTCCCGGCGAATATCCCTACACTCGTGGCGTGCAACCAACGATGTATCGTGCAAAGCCCTGGACAATGCGCATGTTCGCAGGCTTCGGTACCGCCGAAGACACCAATGCACGTTTCAAATATCTGCTGCAGCAGGGACAGACAGGTCTCTCGACAGCCTTTGATATGCCTACCCTCTACGGCTATGACACTGACCATCCACTTGCAGCGGGGGAGTTTGGCAAATGCGGCGTTGCCATCTCTTCACTGGCAGACATGGAGATACTCTTCGATGGGCTGCCCCTCGACAAGATTACCACCTCGATGACGATCAACAGCCCTGCCGCAGTGATCTGGGCTATGTATATCGTCAATGCTGAAAAGCGTGGCTATCCCAAGGAAGTGCTCGGCGGCACGCTGCAAAATGATATTCTCAAAGAATATAGCGCTCAGAAGGAATTTCTCTTCCCGCCCGAGCCATCGATGCGCTTAGTGACGGACACTATCGAGTATGGCACCCGCTACATGCCAAAATGGAACACCATTAGCATCAGCGGCTACCACATTCGTGAAGCAGGAGCCACAGCCGTTCAGGAGTTAGCCTTCACCATTGCCGATGGCCTGGCTTATGTAGACGCCGCCCTGAAGCGTGGTTTGAAGATTGATGAGTTTGCCCCAAGGCTCTCCTTCTTCTTCGATGTGCATAATGACTTCTTTGAGGAAATTGCCAAGTTCCGCGCCGGGCGGCGTCTGTGGGCTAAATTGATGCGAGAACGCTACGGTGCCAAAGACCCACGCTCCTGGATGATGCGCTGCCATGCCCAGACAGCAGGCGTTTCTTTGACAGCCCAGCAGCCCGAAAACAACATTGTTCGCACAACCATCCAGGCTCTGGCCGCCGTACTTGGTGGCACTAACTCGCTCCACACTAACAGCCTGGATGAAGCCCTGGCCTTGCCCACAGAGAAGGCTGTCCTGATTGCACTCCGTACGCAGCAGATCATTGCCAGCGAGAGTGGTGTTGTCAATACAGTTGATCCCATCGGCGGCTCCTACTTTATCGAAGCTCTGACTGATCAGACAGAACGAGCAGCAATAGACTATATCAATCGTATCGACGAGCTGGGTGGAGTCCTGGCCTGCATCCTGAACGGCTTCTTCCAGCGCGAGATTGCAGAGTCAGCATATCGCTACCAGCAGGAGATCGACCAGCATAAGCGCACCATCGTGGGTGTCAACAACTATACCATGGACGAGGAGATCAAGGTTCCAACACTCTACATCGACCGGGTAGCTGAAGGGAAACATCTTGAACGTCTCAACCGTATACGCCAGGAGCGAGACCAGGCCGCCGTCAAGAAAGCACTGGATAATCTGCGCCGTGTTGCTCAGGGAACAGAGAACACAATGCCTGCCATCATTGAGGCAGTCAGGGTCTATGCCACCCTGGGCGAGATCATGGATGTCTTCCGAGAGGCGTTTGGCGAATACATGGAGCCAGCAGTTTATTAACGTGGGGGCCGATTTATCGCGCCCACCGCCGATTTATCGGCTACCCGAATACTGCGGATACAGGCGGCAAAGCCGCCTGTATCCGCAGTATTCGGGAGAATTCATCTATCGCAAGAAGAAACGAGAAAAATAATGCCTGACAACAAACAAGGCGTCATCAAAAAGCAACAATTGACGACTGACGAGGTTCGGGAAATCCGAGAACTTATGAATATTTGCAATGCTTATGAGGGCCTGGACTTAAAATTAAGCCCAAAGGAAGGATCAACTGGCTCAGGAAATGAAATCAATGACTTCTTCTATTATAGAAATGGGAAGCTCATCGGCTTTCTCGCCCTCGATAGGTTTGGCTCTCAAGACCGAGAAGTGGCCGGGATGGTTCACCCTGACTATCGCCGCAAAGGCATCTTTCGCACTCTTTTGATGGCAGCAAAAGAAGAATGCACACAACGAGGTATTTCCCGCTTGATCCTGATCAGTGAAGCTGCCTCGCCTGCGGGGAAGGCTTTTGCAGAAGCGATGGGTGCTTCCTATGATTTCTCGGAATATAGAATGGAGCTGGCAGAAGTTCGGCAACAACGTGTAGGGGTGGGGGCCCTTGTGGCCGCCCGTCTTGCTCGTGAACGCATTCAGCTTCAGAAAGCCAATGCAAAAGATATTGGAGTGCTTGCACATATCACAGCAGCTGCTTTTGGAAGCACTGAGGAGAGGGTGCAGGAACATATTTTGACCGATCTCCGTGAGCCAAACTGCCAATTTTATATTGGAAAACTTGGTGAAAAACCTGTTGGGTGCTTCAAGCTCTACGAGAATGAGAAAGAGGTCGGCATTTATGGCTTTGGTGTCCTTCCAGAGTACCAGGGAAAAGGTTATGGGAGGCAGATGTTAGAGCAAATAATCTCCCAGATTCGGGTCCAGGGGCAGAAGCGTATCACACTCGAAGTGGACATCGACAATACAAATGCTGTCGGCCTCTACCGCTCCTGTGGATTTAAAGAAGTAACCACCTACGGTTACTATACACTCAACATCTAGGATTTATGCATAATGCGCTGGTTAGAGTTAACAGTACAAACCCACCCCGAAGCCATCGAATCCGTAAGTGAACTCTTAAGTCGGCACACTCCTGGGGGCGTCGCGATTGAGGAACCGATTGAACTGGTTGGTGAAGGGCAAGAGTACCGCGTGCTGACAGGCCAGCCTGTCCAGGTGCATGCATACCTTCCCATGGACGGCAGTGAAGAAGAGGCACGCCAGCGAATAGCAGAAGGACTCTGGCACCTGTCACGCCTGGGACCACAGTTCGTGGGAGAGTTGCAAACGCGCATTGTCAGCGAAGAGGACTGGGCCAATGCCTGGAAAGACTACTACCATGTCACTCACATTGGCAAACGGCTCGTTATTCGTCCATCATGGCGAGAGTATGTGCCTGAAGACGATGAAGTTGTCCTGGAACTAGATCCTGGTATGGCCTTTGGTACGGGGCTGCACCCAACAACCCGCATGTGCCTGGAACAGGTTGAACAACGTACTCGACCCGGCATGCGCGTCTTTGACGTAGGAACTGGTTCAGGCATACTGGCGCTGGCAGCCGCCAAACTTGATGCTGCAAGTGTCTATTGTATAGATAACAGTAGCGTCGCAGTGGAGAGTGCTACAGTCAATGCCGCAGCTAATGGCCTGAGTGATCGCATTAGCGTGGTATTAGGCGAACTCAATGAGGTAGAAGCAGCACGACTGGCAGGACAATTTGACCTCGTGTTAGTAAATATTCTTGCTAGCGTGATCGGCTCGCTTGCTCCCTACCTTGCAAAGGTGCTGGCTCCTTGCGGCCTGCTGATTGCCGGCGGCATCATAGAAGTACACCGTCCCGAAGCAGAACAACCTTTGTTAGATAGCGGCTTGCGAGTGATCGAAAAGGCTATGATTGATGATTGGGTGACGTTAGTCATGAGGATCGGCAAAACGTAGGGGCCGATTATGCAGATTGACAAACTACCGCGGCCAGACCGTAGTGGCCTCAGCGGAGCGCACTCCTGGCAGCTTGCCTGACTGCGACAGTATGCCTTGCAGCTTGCCTGACTGCGAAGCAGTAGACGCGCTAGCGTCGTTGGCAAGCTGTCTTAGTTCAGACGCGCTAGCGTCGTTGGCAAGCTGGCTTGGTTCAGCGGAGCGCGTATCAATTTCTTCGCCGCCCACCGCCGATAATGGTTTTTAACAACCAAGACTGGTAATAATCGCGGGTCGCTTGTCACCCTGAGCGGAACTCAGCCTTTAGCCCTGAACGAAGTGAAGGGGAAGGGTCTGTCTCGATGGGCGCACAGAGGCTTCGCTCAGAGCCTGCCCTGAGCACAGCGAAGGGATGACAGGGCTGGAGCGTGCGGCTTCCGTTGATTCAAGCCATCGGTGAGAATGATTACCGGTTTTGGTCGGGAAAAATCATAATCGGCTAGTGGATGTCCGATTCTTTTATCAATATCCATTATCGTCCAGGGGATGCAGAAATATGCACCGCTTTTTTATTCCACCAGAACTACTATCAAGAATGGGGACCATTGCTCTCCCAAAAGATATTGCCCACCAGGTACGCGACGTACTGCACCTGGCAGTCAGTGAACAATTGGTACTACTTGATAATAGTGGCGACGAAGTGCTGGCACAGGTCGCCAAGAGCAGCCGGACCGGAGTAGAGGTTGAATTACTGGAGCGTCGAGCTGGCAAGCGCGAATCCCATGTTCGGATTATCCTCTGCCAGGGATTGCTCAAATCGGCTCGCTTCGAGTGGATTCTGGAAAAGGGAACAGAGTTAGGGGTAGCAACCTTCGCACCCATTCTTTGTCGTCGCTCAATGACCGGCCTTGAGGACGCTGGCTCATCAAAGACGCAACGCTGGCAACGCATCATCAGGGAGGCAGCAGAGCAATGTGGGCGCTCACGCCTGCCAGAACTTCTGCCTATTCGCCCCCTGATGCATGCCCTTAATGATATTCCTCCAGGAGCGCTTGCTCTGATGCCATGGGAGGAGGAACACGCACGTAGCCTGCGCGACTGTCTTCGGATACCGCTGTCAGACCCAACATCAACCGTAGGGGCGGGAGTGGAGAGGGGTTGGGAGGGGGCCCTTGTGGCCGCCCGTGGGGACCCTCGTGGTCGCCCTCGTCCTGCAGGTACTTCTCCAACAATAACTATTGTCCTGTTCATCGGTCCAGAGGGTGGCTTGATGTCCGAGGAAGTGAAGCTGGCCCAACGACATGGTGTGCAGGTGGTGACATTGGGGCCTCGAATTCTCCGTGCCGAGACTGCCGCATTAACCACTGTGGCAAATGTGATGTACGAGCTGGAGTAGAATGGGTTCTGCCAACAATCAGGGGTTGAAATCTTCGGAGTACCAAGAGGCGGGAGGAGCGAAACTGTAGTTGGGTAGGGGCGAGGGCGGCATGGAGAGGCAGGGAGCGGCTTGCCTCCGCCCTTGCGGTCGCCCTGCCATAGCTCATTGACCCCATGCCCACATCATGTTATCATAACGTCACATAAGTTAACCTGTCGTCCCCTGGTAGGGTTGCACCCTTGCGGTCGCCCTTGTAACTCGGACAACGTATATGGTCGATGTTGTACCCAGCGCACTACAGCACCTGCGAGCGGCAGATATTATCCGCATGGCGGGGCTTTCAGTAGCAGCATTGGGACAAGAGTATTCTCGTAGAGGTGCAGTACATACAACGAATCGTCAAGGGGCACGTCTCAGTGGCATCGTTGATGTATCTCCTCGAGTGTCCAGAGCAGCCAACGAAGTGTCAGAGAATGGATTCTCACAAGAGACATCCCCTGGTACCGTTGATAGGGCGGTCACGGCTCGTGAAGAAGCAGCATCACCGACAAAAAGTGCTCAGGAGATAGAACACGTAGAAACTGAACGCCGCCAGTATCACGTTGAAGTTGAGATTCATAGTTCTACCTCATGGAGTACCAACTGCCCTTGTGGTCTGACCTCTCCCTCCCTCTGCCAGCATGCAGCAGCCCTCCTGTATCAATGGGTGAACCATCCCACCACCTTTGTACCACCCTCCTTCATTTCACCAACAGGGCCCCTTTCTTTTTCTGCTTCTTCTAAAAACAATGGAACACCATCTCCTTCTATGGAGCAGAGAAGACGGATAACTGCCCCATTGAAACAGGGGCAACCACAGGGACAGGCGGAACAGAGCATCACTGAGATACTAGGCTTACAAGGAGTGAGCGACCTGCGGGGGATCGCGAAGGAATATGACATTAACACGACAGGTCTGAGTAAACAGCAACTTTTAGATGCAGTATCGGAAACTCTTCGACGACCTGAAGCAATCAAACGAGTAGTAAGTACACTGGAGAAACCACAACGCCAGTTGCTGGCAACTCTGGCGCTTGCAGGCGGCTCAATGAATGACGAAGACCTGCGAGGACTGGCTGAACGTTTCTCACTTGGCACTCCCGCTCAATTGCAGAATATGCTCGCCACCCTCCAAAAGAAAGCATTGATTTTTCGGACAAGCGTAGGGGCCGATTTATCGCGCCCTTTGCAGAGAGCCGGAGTGACTGGCATAGGAACAGCATTCGATGTGACCTGGCACATTCCGTCGGAGGTGCGTAACACATTGCGTGTTACCCTACCGATTACACCTTTTGATGTGCAGAAAGGCGCTGGCGGGAAAACTGAGGCACCAATTGTGCAGCAGGTAGAACCCTATGGCCTGCTAGCTGATCTGCTGTTAGTGGCACGAGCACTTAATGGCCAGCAACTTGAGTACGAGAATCCAGGGAATCTAGAGAGCCAATTCATTGCGCTCCCTCCTGGAGGGCGGGGTGGGGAACACCAAAATGTAGCGGCACCCCTTGTGGGTGCCGTGGGGGGAGCTGCTCGTGATGGCTCGGCCGCGATCCCTCCGCCAGAGGAGAGACCTGCGGCCTCATTTCTCAAATCCTTACAGACCATCGTTCCACGACCTCTTCCATTTCTCCGCTTTGCCATCCGCCTCCTACGGCTAACGGACATCCTTTACAAAGAGGAAGGAGCAACATCCTCACTACCCTCACTACCCTCACTACCCACACTTCGCACCCTCCCGAATGCAGCGCAACTATTGCTTGGCCCCGAACGGACAGAAGTAGCAGATGATCTGTTTGAACTCTGGCTTACTCAGCCCACCTATGAAGAGTTGTTTGACCTGCAAGAAGAAGGCCTACGGCTACGCTGTCGCACCACCTTGACCAACCAACCGGCACTTCGTCCAACCGAACTGGCTGTGGAGAATAGTGAGGCCCGGCAAACACTTATAACTCTGCTTGCACAGGCTCCCTTGAACCAATGGATCAGTTTCTCCGCATTTGCGCGTTTCATCTACCGCCTGAACCCGACATTCTTACAAAAGAAGCAGCGCCTCTTCCTCACCCCTCACTGGTGGCTGGAGCAAGAAGAAGGACGACCGCTCCGTCCCACTCAGTTCAATGATTGGCAGCGAGCAGAAGGACGTTACCTGACTCAACTCTTACAAGGCCCTCTACACTGGTGGGGTGTATGTGATCTTGCCGTTTCGAGGAATGGAGACTTGCTGGCATTTCGACTGACTCCCCTGGCAGGTCTGCTCCTGGGGAGCACATCCATCGATGAGCAACATCTCCGTAGGGGCGGGAGTGAAGTGGATGCGGGGTGGGGACCCTTGTGGCCGCCCGCGTCGCTAGACATGTTACCAACAGTAGAAGTGTTGCAGAGTGGTGAAATACTGATTCCTTCCACCCCCGCTGCATGGCCACTGATTGAACTGATCGAAGTTTTCGCCGAAGTACATGGAGTCCGCGCTGGTCAGCTCTGCTATCGGCTGGCCCCAAAGTCGCTGAGTGATGCTCTCAGTCGCGGAGAGCATCCAGTTGCTTTACTCGACTTGCTCCGTCACACCACTGGAAACGTAGGGGCCTCAGCGGCGCTTGATCGTCCCCCGGATGCGCGGCTTGCGGAGCGCGTATCAATTCCTTCGCCGCCCACCGCCGATTTATCGGCCATGCGTTCCGCCCCGAGCGGAGCGCCTTTCAATTCCTTTGCGCCCAAGGATAGTCCTCTTGCTCGCCTGTTAGCACAACTTGAAGGCTGGACAGCGAATTATGGACGAGTTCGCCTGTATACAGGTGTAACCTTGTTGGAAGCTGCCGATACCCTGGTCATGCGGGAGCTTAGCGCCACCACTTCCCTGGAAGAGCAGATAGTAAAAACCATCCATCCAACACTGCTGATTCTCAAATCGCAAGGAGCAGAGCGCATCATCGAAGAACTCAAGCGCCGTGGCCAGAGTCCTCTCGTGCATGAAGAGGTAGACGATGCAACAGAGTGACATCGAACTGCTATATACAGTTCCCCCCTACCACCTGCAGGCATTAGCCAAATTACGACACTTGCCGCTTTCTTTCAAGGGAGAAACCTTCACACCGTCTTCGATCCCACCTTTAGCATTGCTCACGGAGATTGCAGAGCAGCTCTTCAATCCTGCCGCCCTCAGTGAATCAATCCAGAATCTGGGCGAACCTGAAGCCCTGATTCTACGTGAACTAGTAGCCTGTGGTGGACGTGCCAACAGCCGTGACCTTGCCCTGTACCTGGCGAGTAGCGGATTGATTGGACGCGAGAAAGGAACAGAAGTACCACCAACAAGCTATCAAAGCAGCTTGCTCTACCCAAACCCTCATCCACATGGCCCTTTTGAGCAAGCCTTACGTCGTTTGTTACTTCAGGGCCTGCTCTTCTGGGGCCGACAAACGAACTTTGCCGGCCGCGACTACACAAGTGGCGTTTATGATGGAATACTCATCGTTCCCCAGGCAGTGATGGATGTAGCCAACAACGAGTGGGCCAAAAAACATGGAGAGGCACCCACAGGGGATGTCGTGGCAGGGAGTGGGGAACACCAAAATGTAGCGACACCCCTTGTGGGTGTCGTGGGGGGAGGTGCCCTGGCTTTGCAGCGCACACTCTATCTCTACTGGTCGCTGGTGGAAATAACACGCGAAGGATTACAGATAGTTAGCAGCGGCTTACTCTCACGCTCTGCCCTGCGCCTGGTGGTAGGGCAATTGAGCCCCAAATCATCGCTTGAGCAGATACGAGCAGAGAATGAAGTGCCCCACCTGTTATTCATACGCCTGCTGATGCTCAAATTGGGGCTGCTTTATAATCGCCGGGGAGCGCTGTATGCCGCCCCTGCTGAAGATTTCTTTAGCTTGCCACTGCTGGAGCGAGCCCGTCGTTGTTATCGTCTCTGGCTGGAGACCCCTTTCTGGAATGAATTATGCTATCTGCCAGATGTGATTGTACGTCCGTTGCCCAACCCTCTTGACTCTGCACACGAGGAAGTTATCCGCTCCCGACAAGCAATAGCGGAACGAGTGCTCTCCGAGCAACCTGGAGCCTGGTGTGAATTTCCGGCGTTTATCGCCCGTACCAAGTTGTATATCCCCTACCTGCTCTTCCCACGCCAGTACGGTTCTCGTGCCGACCGCTATTCTATAGGCAGTAACCCCTATGGCTACGACTTTCGCCTGCGCCGCGGTTGGCTAACTCATCGCGAAGGCTGGCACATGGTAGAGGGAGGCTTCATCCGTGCTGTAGTAGGAGGGCCATTGCATTGGCTAGGACTGGTAGAGACGAACAGCATGGAGAATCCGGGTGCTTTTCGGCTGATACCAGGGGCGTCACTTATTACAAGCGAGACACCCTCAGACATTAATGAACCGCCTGGGGGTCGGCTGATTGTACAACCAAATTTTGAGTTAGTGGCGCTGGCACCCGTTTCTGAAAGTCTCCTAATCAAGCTGGATCGGTTTGCCGAGCGCACACGACTGGAGCATATCGCACAGTATCGTCTGACGAAGGCCAGCGTCACCCGCGCCATTACTCTGGGATTGCATGCAGAGACCATTCAGCAGACCCTGGAGCAGGCTGCTGGTGGGGAGATTCCTCAGAATGTCCAGTATTCGCTAGTAGAATGGGAGCGGCAGGCACGCCGTATTGAACTATGGCGTGGAGCTACACTACTTGAAGTAGACGACCCGACTCTGCTCGACGCACTTTTTGCCGACGAAGGGACAAGTTCCCTGCTGGGCCGTCGCCTGACCCCCTCTTTAGCAGAAGTTGCACCTCATGGCTTATCAGCCGTACAAGAAGCCCTCTGGCGACGTAACTATCTGCCTGCACTTGCACCCGCGCCGATGCATGATAATCTCCTTGAGAGTGGGCATCTCCTGGCACGAGAAACTCAATGGCGGTTCCACGAAGATGGCCTGCTAGAGCCTCTTCATGCCGTACTCGATCTCTACCTGGTAGCGGAGCTTGAGCGGCTCAGTGAACTCAACGAAGCAACAGGCTGGCGGCGTATAACACCATCTGCGATTCAAAGAGCACGAAGCACTGGCCTCTCACTGGAACATATCGTGCACTTCCTCCAGAATTACTGTGAGGGTGGCATCCCTCCTTCATTCCTGATTCGCCTCAAACTCTGGGGAGGCGGATACGGTGAGCAATCCACAATTCGGGTAGAACATGCCCCGCTCCTTAGTCTCTCAACCCAGGCCCTGCAGGACCTTCAAGCAGATGAAGAGTTGAAGACACTGCTAGGCCCAGAGGTTGCTCAAGGAAGTCGGCTGGTGCATGTAAATGCAGAGAATATAGAGCGAGTAGTGGAGTTGTTGAGGAAGAGAGGGTTTGTGGTAGAGAGCCTGTGACTCATCTTTATTGACACATTATGCCGCACTTGCTATAGTATATTCATATGCATTACAGGTGCAAACCAGCAGTAACTCTATCTCTTCTCTTGTGAGGGAACCAGCGTGGCAAGTGGAAATGACTACATCGGTGAGCAAACAGGAGGCGTTACAAGCATACGAGCAGGTCATTCGATTGGATTCTGGCTATGAGGAGGCGCGTGTTGATAAGGCGAATGTATTAAAACGCCTGGGGAGGTCAGGATGAAAAACTCTTCCCAAAAACCTGACCTCCCCTTCATAAATCGGGGCACCCTGTCTGGGGGACAGGTAATAGGGGCAGAGCCCTTGCCGGAGCGCGAGGTGTCCTCGCTCTCTCCCTCTTCCCGCGGCGGGCCTACGGCCCGCCCGAAAAATTCTGAGGGGACGTCAGCAAAAACCTGTTGACAATTCCATCAGAGTATGATATCTTTATGGTGCAAACGTAAACGCAATGCGGGAGTGGCTCAGTGGTAGAGCATCTCCTTGCCAAGGAGAAAGTCGCGGGTTCGATCCCCGTCTCCCGCTCCCCTTCCTGATCTGGCGGATTCAACTGGGCGACGTCGCCAAGTGGTAAGGCAGAGCTCTGCAAAAGCTCCATCCAGCGGTTCGAATCCGCTCGTCGCCTCCCAACCAAAGTCCAGGTAGATGATCATGGCACCCACAAGGGGTGCCACTACTATGTCACGGGATGTCTTGCGAAGCCCATTCATAGTAGTGGCACCCCTTGTGGGTGCCATGTAGTAAAATGTAAGATACCAGGAAATAGTCGTTTCGTCAGGACACTCACCTATGCGACAGCAACATAGTTACTCCACCGAAGCCATCGTTCTCAAACGCACCGACCTTGGTGAAGCCGACCGCATCTTAACCCTCTTTACACCCGCAAAAGGCAAAATCCATGCAGTCGCTAAAGGCACACGCCGCCCCATCAGTAAGCTAGCCGGGCACCTGGAACTACTCAGTCACAGCCAATTACAAATGGCTCTTGGTCGTAACCTGGATATTGTAACCCAGGCCGAAGGACGTGAAAACTTTCTCCACCTGCGTACCGAACTCTGGCACATGACCTGCGGATTCTACCTTGCAGAGCTGGTGGACCGTTTTCTCGAAGAGCATACACAGCACATCGACATCTATAACCTGCTGTTGGAAACGCTTCGCTTACTGGATGCTCATGCCGTAAAGCTGCAGGAACTACGTACAAAAGGAACAGCGCCTGCTGATCAGGGACGTGGACGTCTACACCTCCTCCTGCGCTACTTCGAGATCCACCTGCTCTCCTCTATCGGTTATGAACCAGCCTTTCGTAACTGTGCACATTGCGCAAGCGAGTTACGCCCGGAAAAGAATGGCTTTAATCCCTCCCTGGGAGGAGTCTTATGTCCGCAGTGCTCGCGTTTCTGGGTTCGCCCAGTGTCACTGAATGCACTTAAAGTCTTACGGCTACTCCAACGAAGTAAATGGTCCGAAGTGCCACATTTGCGCATTGATACTTCTCTACAGACTGAATTGGAAGCCATCATGCATGGCCTACTCCGTTTTCACCTGGAGCGTGATCTGAAGTCGTGGACTTTTCTTGAGATGCTGGGGCAGAAACCGTAGGCCCGATTTATCCAGCCCCTACACATTTTCCCTCTTCCCTCTTCACACATTGTATGGTACAGTTGATACACAACGCTGTCGGGTCTCGGTCTCGTCGTTACTAACCCTTTATTCACCCTCTTATTCAGGAGGTATTCATGAGTGATGTCGCTCCCCCTGCCAAAGCTGGCCTGGAAATGCCAAAACATATTACCAGAGGATACGCTTCTTACATCTTCTTCATCATGTTCAGCATCAATTTACTGAACTACCTGGATCGCTACGTATTTATTGGCGCTTCCGATATCGTTGGCAAGGAACTTCATTTTGGGATTCAGGATGTTGGCTTCCTTGCTTCAGCCTTTCTGATTGTCTATACCCTTGGGACACTCCCACTAGGTATCTGGGCTGACCGTGCAAAACGCAAAAATGTCGTGGCCCTCTGTGTCACAATTTGGAGCCTGGCAACCGCCTTTACTGCCCTGGCAAACAGCTACTTCACCCTCTTTATCTCACGTATGATCCTTGGTATTGGCGAAGCCGGGTACTTCCCGGCCGGTACTGCACTGATGAGTGACTACTTCAGCCGCACAAAACGCGCTCGCGTCATGAGTTGGTGGAGCACAGGGCAGTATGTTGGCTTGATGATCGGCTTTGTTGCTGGTGGTATAATCGCAGGTCTCTACTTCGGAGCCTGGCGATTGGCTTTTATTTTCACTGGCATCCCCGGTCTTATTCTAGCTTTTCTTGCCTGGCGATTGCGTGAGCCACGCCGCAACCAGGCCGACGAAGAAGCAGCAGAACTTGAATCCTACTCATTCGCTCGCGAGGCCCAGGGAGCCACAGAACTTGACTCCCAGGCACTTGTTAATGAGCCTGAAAGAGCAGAAACTCCATACGCCTCACATACTGTCCCGACAAATGTACTTCAGCAGTTTGGAACATTGTTGCGTATCAAAACCCTGGTAGTATTGATCGCCATGCAAGTCTTCGCTTTCTTTGTCCTGGGAGCAAATGTCGTTTACTTACCCATCTATTTACAGCAGAAAAATACTTTTGGTCTCACTTCGGGGCAGGCAGGCACTTTTTCTGGTGCAGTGATTGTGCTCGCTGGCATCATAGGTATCGTTATCGGCGGCTATATGGCAGACAGACTCAATCGTCGTCATCCAGGTGCGCGTGTCCTGGTATGCGGTATCGGCTTCTTACTGAGCGCACCCTCTTTTGTACTGGCAATTACTCTTCACAATTTCATCATTTTCACCATGTTTTTTGTTCTCACCGTACTGCTTCTCAGTATTTATAATGGCCCCAGTACTGCCGCTACGCAAGATGTTGTACCATCAGCGCTACGAGCCTCGGCTGTAGCAATCTCCCTACTCCTGGCACATCTACTCGGTGATGCCTTTGCCCCTGCGCTGGTAGGCATCCTTGCCGGGGCCTTTGACCCAACCGGAACGCACTTTGCAAAAGACCTGGCCGGTCAGGACCTCAGCCAGGCACTGCTATTTACCTGTCCTCCAGCACTCGTTATCGCTGGCTTGATCGGTATCTTCGGCGCACGCTGGATGAAGGATGATATCGCAGCAGCAGACCGCGCTGACATATTGGCAAAAGCAGCAGCTTGAGAATGACAAATATGAGTCATCCTGATTTTGATCCCGTTGGCAAAGTGCCCATGAGCGGCGAGCGAAGCGATGCCGAGTGCGTAGGTCCGCTTGTTAAATATGTTGAGCTAGGGACATCGAACATGAGCGGCGAGCGATGCGATACAGAGTGCGCAGGGGCCCGATTATGTAGATTGACAAAATACTCCGGCCAGCGCGTCGTGGCCGAAGCCTGGCTTGCGGATGGTCATTCTGAGCGAAGCGAAGAATCTCTGGCTGAGTGATCGCCGCCCACCACCGATTGATCGGCCAGTCGCTGTCCGATTATTTTATCAACATCCATTATCGCGCCCCAAGGGTGGGGGCAGACACCCAGTTCGCCAACGGTATCGAATTTGGGATAAGTCATATAGGCTATTACCAGCTTCGCACTAAGACTGTGCATTAACTACTGGCATTTATGAGAGAATATGTTATTCTCTCCCCTCTCCTACCCCATCAATCAGCCTCTAGAGCCACTTTATAAGGCCAGACCACATTACTAAATGCGAAAGTAATGTGCCCTGAGAATGAGAGAAAGAACCTGGCACCCGCTCACATAAAAAACTGCTCAACCCGTACAGGCAACCCTGGTACTACTCGTGAGGGAAGCGTTGCCCGTCCAGTGAAGATGCCAGGTGAACGATACTCCCCATCCTCTAACACGAACACTTCAACCGTCCGGCTCTCAGGTTTGACAATCCAGTACTCTGGTACCCCGGCATGAGCATAGACAGCGTACTTGGCAATCCGATCCATCACTCCACTGCCAGGAGAGACCACCTCAACGACCAGATCGGGAGCACCAATGATTCTCCTGGCCGCTATTCTATCCAGATGAGCATTGAGGATAACCACCACATCAGGCTGAAACACTTGCTTTGGTCCCAACTCCACATCAATAGGAGAGGGCAATAATCTCCCGATACCTGCAAGATCGACATGGGGAAACATGTAGTAAGCTATTCGTACTGCAATTGACTGATGTTCTGGCGTCGGGGCAGGAGCCATAACGAGTACTCCATTCACGATTTCATAACGCTGGCCATCATCTGGAAGAGTAGCATAGTCTTCGTAGGTCCAGGAGCCTTGTGGTGGCCCTGGAACCCAGTCAGCAGGAGTCACGAAGGAGAGTTCCTCAGTTGTTGTTGCCATTGTAACCCAGCCTCTCTTAGGAAAAAGCACCATCTCTTCAGAAAACAGACGTTACTCAATCTCCTCTAAAGGTACCACACTTTGAACTGCTCCATTAAATGTGGTAAAACGAGTTCACCGCATTCTTTGTTGTTCCTGCTTCACTGACAGTTGCCCTGGGGCTTGCGCCTTACGGTCTTACACCATCTCGACAGGCGGATTTAACGTCTTGGTCCGA
>Ga0137380_10001365_pt1 | contig 19723 bp, 17 predicted proteins | sample SagtaG_17_FD_104809 | JGI IMG/M metagenome (GOLD analysis project Ga0137380, IMG submission 104809) | Vadose zone soil microbial communities from Sagehorn Ranch, Mendocino, California, USA - Sage2_L_100_16 metaG | ecosystem: Environmental > Terrestrial > Soil > Vadose zone | place: USA...
CCGTCGTCCGTCCACTCGGTGAAGCGCACCTCGGCCACCAGCTTCGGCTCGACCCAGTGATGGCCGCGTCCCGTCGGTGTGCCGACGTCGAACGGTGACTGCTCGCGGGCCAGCGGCTTGAGCGTGTCCCGGATTCGCTTGAGCGACGTGGCGTCGAAGCCCGTGCCGACCTTGGAGACGTACACCAGCCTGGCGCCGGCGTACACGCCGAGGTGAAGGGCGCCGAAGTACGCGCGGGCGCCCTGGGGATCGGTGTAACCGCCGATCACGAACTCCTGCCGGCGCTGGCACTTGATCTTGAGCCAGTCGCGCGTGCGTCCGCTCCGATACGGCCCGTCGGCCTTCTTGGCGATGATGCCCTCGAGGTGTCGGGCGTCGCAGGCGTGGAAGAACTCCTCGCCGCGCTCCTCGACGTGAGCGCTGTACCCGAGGACGCCGGTGCCACGAGGGATCAGCAGCTCCAGGAGCTGCTTGCGCTCGGCCAGCGGCACGTCCCGGAGGTCGTGGCCGTCGATCTCGAGACAGTCGAAGAACACGGCGCTCACGGGAACCTGCCGGCGCCCGGCCGCGACGTCGCCCGCGTGCGACAGTCCCATGCGGCCTTGCAATCGCTGGAACGAGCTGCGGCCGTGCTCGTCGAAGGCGACGACCTCGCCATCGAGCACGGCGCGCTCGACGGGCAGCGCCGCCAGCGCCTCGACGATCTCGGGATAGCGCGCGGTGAAGTCCTGGCCGCTGCGGCCGGAGAGCTGCACGCGCTTGCCGGCGCGCTCGGCCAGGATGCGCACGCCGTCGTACTTGATCTCGAACAGCCACCCGCGGCCGGAGAAGGGCTGATCGACGAGCGTCGCCAGCATGACGGGCTGGCTCGCTGCGTCCACGTGGCGGCGGGGCGCTCCCAGCGACTCCAGCCGCTCGCGCAGCGCGTCGGTGGTCACCGCAACACCTTGTGGGCCGAAAGGTTCGAGAACCGCGTCGTCACCGGTGGTACCCTCTGGCCCATACTATGCCCCCACATTCCGTCGGCTCCGGGACGATCTCCTTCGGACTGGTCTCGATTCCCGTGCGACTGTACACGGCGACGTCGTCGCAAAACGTGTCGTTCAACCTCCTGCACGCCAAGTGTGGCTCGCGCATCCGCCAGCAGACGTTCTGCCCGGTGGACAACACGACGGTCGATCGCAGCGAGCTGGTGCGCGGCTACGAGTTCGCCAAGGATCAATACGTCCGGGTCAGCGACGACGAACTGAAGGCGATGGAGGGCGAGGCCTCCCAGGTGATCGACATCACCGAGTTCGTCCCCCTCGCGCAGGTCGATCCCATCTACTTCGAGCGCACGCACTATCTCGGGCCCGACAAGGGGGGTGAGAAGGCCTACCGATTGCTTGCCGAGGCGCTCGCCCAGAGCGAGCGGGTGGCCCTGGCCAAGTTCGTCATGCGCGGCAAGGAGAGCGTGGTGCTCATCCGCTCCGCCCAGGGCGGTCTCATGCTCCACACCATGTACTTCGCCGACGAGGTGCGCGATTTCGGTGAAATCGACAAGGGCGCGTCAGCCAAGGTGCGCGAGAACGAGCTGAAGCTCGCGCTCCAGCTCGTGGATGGCCTCGCGTCCGAGGAGTTCGAGCCCAGTCGCTACGAGGACGAGTACCGACAGCGCGTGCTGGACCTCATCAAGAAGAAAGTCGAAGGCCAGGAAGTGACGACGGCGACGCCCGCGCCGCCGCGTGCCCAGGTCATCGATCTCATGGAGGCGTTGAAGGAGAGTCTGGCCAAGCGAGTTCCGTCCGGCGAGCGCAAGCCTCCTGCGAAGGCGGCCCCCAAGCGCGCCGAGCCGGCGCCGGCCCGGGCAGCCGCCGCGAAAAAGGCGCAAGGCGGCAAGAAATAGCTGTGACGCGAGCCGTCTGGCTCGTCTTTCTCGTTCTGCTCATCGCCGTGCTCGTCGCCATTCCCTTCGGCATCCGCCAGCGCTACGAAGGCTTCTCGGTTCCCTCGGCGTCGATGGTACCCACGCTGCTTCCCGGCGATTACATCCTCGTCGACAAGTCCGTGCGCGATCCCGCGCGCGGCGACCTCATCGTCTTCCAGGATGCGGACGACGCCACCCAGCAGCTCGTCAAGCGCGTGGTGGGTCTGAGCGGCGAGGACGTGCACGTGGCCGGACGGCAGGTGTTCGTCGGCTGCGATCCGACGGCGGCCGGCTGCCAGGCGCTGCCCGAGCCCTACGCCGATTTCTCCGACAGGCCGGTCGCGCCCGACAAGTCGGGAATGTGGCACGTGCCGGCCGGTCGCTTCTTCGTGATGGCCGACAACCGCAATGCGGGTGAGGACAGCCGTCACTACGGCACCGTGCGCTGGCAGCAGATCACGGGCCGGCCGTTCCTGATCTACTGGTCGTCCGATCCCGGGGGTGGTATTCGCTGGGGCCGCATCGGACGAATTCACTAAGTTGGGGGACCCGTTCCGCTTCCCCCAAACCCCCTCTTGAAGTTGGGGGGCCCCGTTCCGCTTCCCCCCAAACCCCCCTCCTTCACGCGAGGGCACTCAAGCGGCGGGAACCTCTGTTACGATCCGCCCGTGATGCTGGATGACGGTTCCACGCGCCATCTCGTGAACGGCCAGGTGGCCAGCTCGTGACGACGCCGGCCAGCCTTCGCGGGCACGCGGCGATCGTCACCGGCGCCGGCCGGAACATCGGCCGCGCCATCGTGCTGGCGCTGGCCGCGCGCGGCTGTGACGTCGTGGTGAACACCGCGCACCGGCGCGCCGACGCCGAGGCCGTGGCCGTCGACGCCCGCAAGCACGGCGTGCGCGCGGTCGTCGCCGTCGGCGACGTGGGCCGGCGGGACGACGTGAGCGCGATCGTCGGGGCGGCCGGCGAAATCGGGACCGTCGACATCGTCGTCAACAACGCGGCCATCCGTCCCCGGGCGCCGTTCCTCGAGATGACGGACGCGGAGTGGCAGCGTGTCATCGACGTCGACCTCAGCGCCGCGTTCTACATGGCGCGGGCGTTTGCGCCCGCGATGGTGGCGCGCGGCTGGGGCCGCATCGTGAACATCACCGGCATGAATGCGATGCAGGGGACACACGACGGGCGCGCGCACGTCGCCGCCGCCAAGCACGGGCTCTGGGGGCTCACCAAGGCGCTGGCCCGTGAGCTCGGCCCGAAAGGGGTCACCGTCAACGCCATCTCGCCGGGGCCGATCCTCGGCGAGCAACAGGAGCACGCGGCCTACATCGCGAGCCAGCTCGGCAAGATCCCGCTGGGGCGTCTCGGGACGCCCGATGACATCGCGCGCCTCACCGCCTTCCTCGCCTCGGACGACGGCGGCTTCGTCTCGGGCCAGATGATCGGCGTCAACGGCGCCGCCGCGACCTGATCGAGCCACAGGGAGCCTCGATGATCGACTACAAGGAATACCAGCACCTGCTCTTCGAGCGCCGCCCCAACGGCGTGCTGCTCATCACGCTCAACCGGCCCGAAGTCCTCAACGCCACCAACGATCGCCTGCACTGGGAACTGACCCAGATCTGGCTGACGATCGACCGCGACAAGGACACGCGCGTGGCGGTGGTGACCGGCGCCGGCCGGGCCTTCTCGGCCGGCGGCGACATGGACATGGTGGAGCGGAACGCGACCGATCCCCGGAGACTGGCCAATACCGTCCGGGAGGCGTCGGACATCGTCTACAACATGATCAACCTCGACAAGCCGGTGATCTCCGCCATCAACGGCGTGGCCGTCGGGGCTGGCCTGGTCGTCGCGATGATGGCCGACATCAGCATCATGTCGGAGACGGCGCGCTTCACCGACGGCCACACCAAGCTCGGCGTGGTGGCCGGCGACCATGCCGCCATCCTCTGGCCGCTCCTCTGCGGGATGGCCAAGGCCAAGTACTACCTGCTCACCTCCGACTTCATCGACGGCAAGGAGGCCGAGCGCATCGGGCTGGTCAGTCTGTGCGTGCCGGCCGCGGAGCTCCTGCCCAAGGCCTTCGAGGTCGCCGACAAGCTGGCCCAGGGAAGCCAGCAGGCGATCCGGTGGACGAAGAAGAGCCTCAACAACTGGCTGCGCATGGCCGGGCCCATCTTCGACCAGTCCATCGCGCTGGAGATGTTGACCTTCATGGAGGAGGACGTTCGGGAGGGTATCAAGGCCATCCGCGAGAAGCGACCGCCGCGCTTCCCGTCCGCGCGATGAGGGGGCTTTCGCGATGACGGGGCTTTTTGAGGTGCGGGGTACAATGGACCTGGACCCAGCATTTTCATGCCCAGGACGCCTCTCGAACCTCGGTTCAGCGTCGAGTACCTGTCGATCCTCGACAGCGACGGCAACCTCGATTCCGCCCTCGAGCCCGATCTCTCCGCCACCGAGCTGAAGCGGCTCTATCGCGCCATGCTCCTCGGGCGCCGGCTCGACGAGCGCATGGTGCGTCTGCAGCGCCAGGGCCGCATCGGGACGTTCGCGCCGATCAAGGGCCAGGAGGCGTCCCAGCTCGGCTCCGTCTGCACGCTGCGCGAGTCGGACTGGATGGTGCCGTCGTTCCGTGAGACGGCGGCCATGCTGTGGCGAGGCTGGCCCATCGAGAAGTTGTTGATGACGTTCGCGGGCCAGCTCGAAGGGTGCCAGCCGGCGCCCGAGCAGCACGACCTGCCGATCACCATTCCGGTGGGCACGCAGCTCCCGCACGCGGTCGGCCTCGCCTATGCCGCCCAGTATCGCGGCGACGACGTCGTCGTCATGGCGTACTTCGGCGACGGCGCAACGTCGGAGGGTGACGTCCACGAGGCGCTGAACTTCGCCGGCGTCTGGCACGTGCCCGTCGTCTTCGTCTGCCAGAACAACCAGTGGGCGATCTCGGTACCGCTCAAGAAGCAGACCCACTCGCGCACGATCGCCCAGAAGGCCCTGGCCTACGGGTTGCCCGGCCTGCAGGTCGACGGCAACGACGTGCTGGCCGTGTACGCGGCGACGAAGGAAGCCGTCGATCGCGCCCGCGAGGGCAATGGCCCGACCTTGATCGAGTGCGTGACGTACCGCCTGGGCGTGCACACCACGGCCGACGATCCCACCAAGTACCGCTCCGAGGAGGAAGTGCGGGAGTGGGAGCGGAAAGATCCGCTCACGCGCTTCGTCGAGTACCTCAGGAAGAAGAACCTGCTGGAGGACGGCCTCGAGCAGGAGGTGGACGCCGAGATCGCCGCCGCCGTGAAGCGCTTCGAGGCGATGGCGCCCCCCGACGTGCTCACGATGTTCGATCACGCGTATGCGGAGAAGCCCCCGGAGCTCCTGGCCCAGCGCGAGGAGGTGGCCTCGCGGCTGCGCAGCCCCGACGAGAGCACGGCCGCGCCCGAGCCGCCGCCGTCACCGCCCATGCGTGGCCAGCGAAAGACGAGCCGATGGCAAAACTGAACATGGTCAAGGCGCTGAACCTGGCGCTGCTCCAGGAGATGGAGCGGGACCAGGACGTCGTCGTCATCGGCGAGGACGTCGGCGTCGACGGCGGCGTCTTCCGCGTGACCGAGGACCTCCATCGAAAATTTGGTGGCAAGCGGGTGATCGACAGCCCGCTCGCCGAGTCGGCCATCATCGGCACGTCGGTCGGGATGGCCCTCTACGGGCTCAAGCCCGTCTGCGAGATCCAGTTCTCGGGCTTCGCCTTCCAGTGCTTCCACCAGATCGAGAACCACGCCGCCCGCTATCGCATGCGCACCCAGGGGCGCTTTCACTGCCAGATGGTCGTGCGCATGCCCTACGGTGGCGGCGTGCGCGCGCTGGAGCATCACTCCGAGTCCGAGGAGCAGTTCTACGCTCACATCCCGGGGCTGAAGATGGTGATCCCGTCGGGGCCGCGGAATGCCCGCGGGTTGCTGGTGGCGGCGCTGCGCGATCCCGACCCCGTGATCTTCTTCGAGCACAAGGCGCTCTACCACGCGGCCAAGGAGGACGTGCCCGACGAGATCGAGGCGCTGCCGCTCGGCCACGCCGACGTCGTGCGTGAGGGACGGGATTTGACGATCATCGCCTACGGCGCGATGGTGCGCGTGGCGCGCGAGGCTGCCGAGACGCTGGCGAGCGAGGACGGCGCCGAGTGCGAGGTGATCGACCTGCTCACGGTGTCGCCGCTCGACCGCGAGACGATCGTGGCCTCCGTGCAGAAGACCGGACGCGCCCTCATCGTGCACGAAGCGCCCAAGAGCTTCGGCCCGGGCGCCGAGATCGCCGCCTCGATCGTCGAGGGGGCCTTCCTCTCACTGGAGGCGCCCATCCGTCGCGTCACCGCCTACGACGTCCCCTTCGTCGGCTTCGCTCGTGAGCGCGCCAGCGTGCCCGACGTCGGGCGCGTCCTCGCGGCGGCGCGTGAGACCCTGGCGTATTAAGAAAATGGGGGGCCTCCGAAAAGGCCCCCCAAGCCCCAATTCCGAGCGCCCCGGCGCAGCCGCGGGCGCTCCTCTATTCGATGCAGACTACTAAAGCGATTTCAGGTATTCGACGAGGTCGTTGGCCTCCGTGCTGCTCAAGCCGAGGTTGAAGACCTGATTGTAGTGTCCCACGACAGCCTTGTAGTCCTCGAAGCGACCATCATGATAGAAGCCGCCCTTCGCGCGCACGAACAGGCCCTTGAGCGGCGTGGTGCGATAGAACTTCTTGTCGGGTGAGCGGCTCGCCTGAAAATCGTCGACACCGATCTCGCTCGCCGCGTGCATCGGCCAGCCGGGCTCGGTGAACAACGGCGGGACGTGGCACGTGGCGCACTTGGCCTTGCTCTCGAACAGCGCCTTGCCGCGCTGCGCGGCGGTCGCGTCGAACGCGCCCGCCGGCGGCTCGGGCGCGGGAATCGAGAGCTGGTAGAAGTGCAGGGCGGCCAGCTTCGACGTGATGAGGTCCGGCGTGTCTCGCTTGTTCCAATCACCGGATTTCACGGCGAGCGGAAAGCGCTGCGCGTCATTCATGCGCGGGTCGAAGAACGTCCCCTTTCCGTGCATCTGGGTGTTGGCCACGTACGCGTTCCAGTGGGTGACGGAGCCCCAACCGGAATAAGTGTGCAGGTTGACGCCGGCCAAGCCGAACGCTGCCGGCATCACCGTCGTCGCCGGCTTGCCGTCGGGGCGGAACGGCTTGCCGTCTTGGTTGAGCTCGGCGTCGTAGCGGCCGGGCCCCCAGCTCTGAAGGACCTTGCGTACCGTCGTCTCGTCCACTCCGAGCAGATCGGAGAATGGCGTCAACGTCGGCGCCGAGGCCACGATCGCGCCCACGTTGAGATCACGATTGGGCCAGCCGTCCAGGCGGCGGCCAATGCCCCTGGCGAGCGAGTCGTCCACGGTGGAGTGGCACAGCGCACACTGGATGCCCATCGCGGTCATCCGCTTGTCCTTGTCGAAGAAGCCGGTGACGCCGACGACGGCGTTAGCGCGCAGCAGCTCGAGGGTCGTTTCGACCTTGTCGAGATCGACCGAGCGCCCACGGATGGCCTCGACGAGGATTTTCGGCAGAGCACCGATGTCGACCTTCAACCCGAGCTGGAGGGCCTGACGAGCGGTGACGCCGGGGCCCACACCGCCGTGCTTTTCGCCCGCGATGGCTTCGTGCAGACGGAGCTTGCCGCCCCAGAACTCTTCACTGCCGAAGGTGTCGTACCTGAAGATTTTCCTGCCTGCTTTGAGCATTTCATTCGAATGTCGCTCGATTCTCGAATCGAACGAGGGCTCGGGCGCTTGCTGGGCGAGCGCCGCAGGGTTCGTGTCCACCCCCTGGGGCTTCGAAACGCACGCCGCAGTGGCGCCGGCGAGGAGAACCACGGTCAGGCCGAGCGGCTTCAATCGCCTCGTCATGGCATTCACTCCTTGGCTAGGCTCGACGGTTGCCGAGCTACTTTAAGGTGCAAGAAATATGCGAGCTGAGAACGGAAGATCTTTTTGATGGCGACGAGGCGATGGATGTTGGCAGCGCTGCTCGTTGGTCTCGCCGCCGCGGCGCCGGACTGTGTGGCCGCGGGTCCGCCGGTACGCCTGCGCGTCGTGACGTTCAATCTCTTCCATGGCGGAGCAACATCAGGGCTCTGGGGCGACGACCGCCGCCTGGAACAGCGCCTCGCCCTCGTCCTGCGTGAGCTCCGCGCGCTCGATCCCGACATCGTTGCGCTCCAGGAAGCGTCCGCCGGGTGGGGCCGCGGCAACGTGGCCGCACGGGTCGCCGCCGACCTCGGCTTTCACTACGTGTTCGCGCCGGCCACGCCGCGCGTATTGCCGGTGCTCGGCCGCCTCGCCACCTGGGTGATGAACTTCAGCGAGGGCTCCGCAGTGCTGAGCCGGTTTCCGATCGCGAGGTATGAGGTGACGGATCTGCCGCGCTGCGTGAAGTTTCTCGACCCGCGGATCATGCTGCAGGCGGAGGTCGACGCCCCGTGGGGCCGCATCGGCATCGTCTCGGCGCACACGGCGCGCGCCGACTGTCAGCTCGAGCGCATCGTCGACGTCGTGCAAGCCTGGCCGGCCGACCGCCCGGCCGTCGTCATGGGCGATTTCAACACCGGCGAGGCCGCGCCCGGGCTCGGCGTCTTCAGCCGCGCCGGCATGATCGACGCGTTCCGTGCCGCCAATCCCGACGGCGACGGCGCCACCACGTGGCAAAACGTCGTCGGCCCGGCGCGCACGGCGAGGCGACGTGTGGACTACGTGTTCTTGAGATCGGCAAACGGGCGGCAGTGGCGCGTGGTGGCGAGCCGTCTCGTTCTCGACGAGCCCGAGCGCGGCGCCGACGGCGCGACGCTGTGGCCGTCCGACCACTACGGCGTGCTCGCCGATCTCGAGCTGGGGCCGGTACAATGACGGCGATGGCCCGCGACTTCCGGCTCCCCGATCTCGGCGAGGGACTGACCGAGGCCGAGATCGTCAAGGTGCTCGTCCACGAGGGCGAGGACATCCGCGAGGACGCGCCCCTGCTGGAGGTCGAGACCGATAAGGCGCAGGTCGAGATTCCGTCGCCGATGAGCGGTCGCGTCGATAAGATCCACGTGCAGGCGGGCCAGACGGTGAAGGTCGGACAGGTCCTCGTCTCGTTCGGCGAGGCGTCGGCAACGCCCGGGACGAAGACCGCGCCCACCGATGGCCGCGCTCGCCAGGCGACCCCGGCAGCCGGAACGCGCGCGACACCACCACCCGCAGCGCGCGTCACCGAAGGGCCGGTGCCGGCCACGCCGGCGACGCGACGGCTGGCGCGAGAGCTCGGCGTCGATCTCCACGCTGTCTCCGGCAGCGGATCGGGCGGGCGTGTCACCGACGAGGACGTCCGCGCCGCGGTGGCCGGGGCAACCAGGCCTGCCGCCGTGGCGCCGCGTGCGCCGGCAGCTCCCGAACGCCACGAGCCGGGGCGTCCCGCGGCCGAGCGCGGCCCGGCGAAGCCGCTGGCCACCGTCGGCCTGCAGGCGCCACCGCTGCCCAGCTTCGAGCAGTGGGGCCCGATCGAGCGCCAGCCGCTCTCGCACCTGCGGCGGACGATCGCCGAGCGAATGACGCTGTCGGCGACGGTGATCCCGCACGTCACCCACTTCGACAAGGCGGACATCACCGACCTCGACGCGCTGATTCGCCGTAACCTCGAGGCGGCCCGGGCCCAGGGCGTGACGCTGACGCTGACGAGCTTCCTCATGAGGGCGGCGGCGCTGGCGCTCAAGGCTCACCCGCAGTTCAACGCGAGCCTCGACCCTGCTGCCGGCGAGCTGATCGTGAAGCGTTACTGCCACCTCGGCGTGGCCGTGGCGATGGAGCGCGGGCTCATCGTGCCCGTCATCCGCGACGTGGACCGAAAGCCTCTCCTCGAGATCCAGCGCGAGCTCGGCGCGCTCGCTCAGCGTGTGCGAGAGGGCAAGGCCACGCTCGACGACTTGAAGGGTGGCACCTTCACGATCACGAACATCGGCGCGCTCGGCGGGACGGGAGCCATCCCGATCATCAATTACCCCGAGGTGGCGATCCTCGGTGTGGCGCGCGCCCGGGAAGAGGCCGTCGTCCGCGAGGGGCAGATCGTGCCGCGTCTGCTACTGCCGCTGTCGCTGACCTTCGACCACCGCGTGGCCGACGGCGCCGACGGCGCGCGCTTCGCCGCCGACATCGTCCGCCGCCTCGAACACCCCGACCAGCTCCTGCTGGAGCTCTGACGTGCGTGCTCGGACAGCGTCCCGTAGGGTCGCGACTCTGATCGCGCAAACGATGAATCACCGACCGTGGTTGCGGAGGGGCACGGGCGTGGCGCAAGCCCGGGTGCCCGTGCCCAGTGGTGACGCCTGGACAGCGTCCCGGGGAGTCGCGACTCTGATCGCGCGAACGATGAATCACGCACGGTGGTTGCGGAGGGGCACGGGCGGGCCTACGGCCCGGGTGCCCGTGCCCTGTTAAATGGTCATGGGTGATCTCGTCCGCGAAGTGGACGTCGCCGTCGTCGGTGGCGGTCCCGGCGGCTACACCGCGGCGTTTCGCTGCGCCGAGCTCGGGCTCGAAACCGTGGTGGTGGACGCAGGCAAGCGGCTCGGTGGCGCCTGCCTGTTCGAAGGGTGCATCCCGTCCAAGGCGCTGCTGCACGTCGCGGCCGTGCTCGGGGAGGCCGAGCGCGCCAAGGAGTTTGGCGTGGACTTCGGCGAGGCACGCGTGTCGCTCGATCCACTTCGCAAGTGGAAGAGCGAGCGTGTCATCGGCAAGCTCGCCCGCGGCCTCGCCGGCGTGGCCAAGGCGAAGAACGTGGACGTCGTCGCCGGCCGCGCCGTGTTCGAGGACTCCCGGCGACTGCGGGTCGAGGGCGACGAGCCGCAGGTGGTGGTCTTCAAGCACGCGATCATCGCCACGGGCTCGGCGCCCAGCCCGTTGCCGGGGCTGACGCTCGAGAGCGACCGAATCATGGACTCGGCCGCCGCGCTCGAGGTGCCCGACATCCCGGATCGGTTGCTCGTCGTCGGTGGCGGGTACATCGGCCTCGAGCTGGGCCAGGTCTACGCGGCGCTCGGTAGCAAGGTGAGCCTGGTCGAGATGACGGATGGACTGCTCCCGGGCGTGGACCGCGACCTCGTCCAGCCGCTCGCCCGGCGTTGCGAGAAGCTCTTCGTAAACATTCGGCTGCAGACGAAGGTGACGGGGCTGCGCGAGACGAGCGGAGGCGTGGAAGTGCGGCTGGGCGACGAGACGCTGCTGTTCGATCGCGTGCTGGTGGCGGTAGGCCGTCGCGCCCAGACCCAGGGATTGGGGCTCGAGACGACGCGCGTGCGAGCCAACGAGCGCGGCATCATCGGCGTCGACGACCGGTGTCGCACCGACGATCAGCGGATCTACGCCGTCGGTGACGTCACCGGCGAGCCCATGTTGGCCCATCGAGCCATGAGGCAGGGGCGCATCGCCGCCGAGGCGATCGCGGGCCGGCCCGTCGCGTTCGACAACGTGGCGGTGCCGGCGGTCGTCTTCACCGATCCCGAAATCGCCTGGTGCGGGCTCACGGAAGCCGAGGCCCAGCGGACGAGCCGCCCGGTGAAGGTCGCGAAGTTCCAGTGGGCCGCCTCGGGCCGCGCCGCCACGCTCGGGCGCTCGGACGGCCTCACGAAGATCCTGGCCCATCCCGACTCCGGGCGTATCGTCGGCGTCGGGATCGTCGGCCCCGGCGCCGGGGAGCTCATCGCCGAAGCGGCGCTGGCCATCGAGGCGGCGCTCACCGCCGAGGATCTCGCGGCGACCATCCACACCCATCCGACGCTCTCCGAGACCTTGATGGAGGCGGCGGAACACCTGCTGCACTGAGAGGCTGCCATGGATCTCTCGCCCGCCGATCTCGTCGCCCTCATGCAGAGCGCCACGCCGCACGCCGTCCTCGACCTCCGCGAACGGGCCGCGTACGAGCGCGGGCACATCTTCCGCACGACGTCGCTGCCCAGGCGGCTGCTCGAGTTCCGACTGCCCGTGCTCGTCACGGCGGCAGCGACGCCGATCGTGCTCGTGGACGACGATGGCCGGCTGGCGGCGCTGGCCGCGCCAACGCTCGCGGCGCTGGGCTACCGCGACGTGAGGACGCTCGCCGGTGGGCTCGCCGCGTGGCGGGCCGCCGGGCTGCCGACGGTGCAGGGGATCAACGTGCCGAGCAAGGTGTTCGGCGAGCGTGCTCTCCACCAAGCCAAGACGCCTCAGATCTCGGGCCCCGAGCTCGCCGCGCGAATCGCCAGGGGCGTGGAGATGGTGATCGTCGACTCGCGGACGTTCGAGGAGTACGCGCGGGGCTGTGTGCCGGGGGCGATCAGCGTGCCGGGCGGAGAGCTCGTCCTGCGCATCGGTGATCTCGTGTCGCGCCCGGACACGCCGATCGTCGTCCACTGTGGCGGCCGCACGCGTTCCTACATCGGCGCCGAGTCGCTCCGTCGGATGCGTCTGCCCAATCCGATCGTCGCGCTCGAGAACGGCACGATGGGGTGGGACCTGGCCGGCCTGACGCTCGAGCGCGGGGCCACGCGGCGTGCACCCGCTCCGTCAGCCCGCAGCCGAGCCGCGGCGTCGCTCGTGGCCAAGCGGGTCGCGAGCGAGGACGGGATCACGTTCACGACCGCCGCCGAGCTCGAGGCTCTGATCGAGCGCCGGAGCCACGACAACGTCGCGGTGCTCGACGTGAGGACTTCCGAAGAGTATGCCGGGGCGCACGTGGCCGGCGCCGTCTGGGCGCCCGGCGGGCAAGCCGTGCAGGCGACCGACGAATACGTCGCCGTGCGCGCCGCCGCCATCGTGCTCGTCTGCGACGGCTTCGTCAGATCGGTCATGACGGCTTCGTGGCTCAAGCGAATGGGCCTGCCCAACGTGAGTGTTCTGGCCGGCGGCTTGCCGGCGTGGAAGGAGGCTGGCGGTGCGGTGGCGACGGGACATCCCGCCGTCGAGCCGCATGGCGGTCAGCGCGCGCTCAGCTCAGTTTCCAGCGTCAGCACGGGTCGGTTGGACGGCGCGACCATCCTGAGCGTGGACACGAGTGACGTGTATGCGCGCGGCCACGTGCCGGGCGCCGCGTGGGTGTGTCGCAGTCGTCTCGAATGGCGCATCGCAGAGATCGTGCCCTCGCGCGCAGCGTCGATCGTCACCACGTGCACCGACGGATGGCAGTCGCGCCTCGCCGCGGCGACGCTGCACGGGCTCGGCTACACGGGCGCGCGCGTGCTCGAGGGTGGCACGCGGGCGTGGCAGGAGGCGGGTCTGCCCGTGGAGACCGGCGCGACGAAGCTGCTCGACGAGGCCGACGACGTGGTGCTGAAACCGTACGACAAGGGACGCGCCGCCATGGAAGCCTACTTGCGCTGGGAAGAACAGCTCGACGAGGACGGGCAGAGCCCGCACGCGCTCAAATGAGCCTGCCCACCGTTGTCACGACGGAGTGGCTCGCCGCGCACCTGGGTGAGCCGGATCTGCGGGTCATCGACGCGACCTGGTACCTGCCCACGCTGAAGCGCGACGCGCGCGCCGAGTACGTCACCGCGCACGTCCCCGGCGCGGTGTACTTCGCCATCGACGCCATCAAGGACACGAGCAATCCGCTGCCGCACATGCTGCCCGACGCCGACAGCTTCGCCGCCGCGGTCGGTGCGCTCGGCATCGCTGCCGGTGACCGCGTGGTCGTCTATGGCCAGAAGTATCTGATCGCGTCCGCGCGGGTGTGGTGGAGCTTCCGCGTCTTCGGTCACGATCAGGTCGCCGTCCTCGACGGCGGCTTTCCGAAGTGGAAGGCGGAAGGCCGACCGGTCGAGTCCGGCGCCGTCACGCCTCAACCCCGCCGCTTCGCAGCCCGCCTGCGCCCCGAGCTGGTGCGCGATCTCGGCCGCATCCGCGCCAACGTCGACACGCGACGCGAGCAGGTGGTGGACGCGCGCAGCCACGGCCGCTTCGTCGGCACCGAGCCGGAGCCGCGCGCCGGGATGCGCAGTGGACACATCCCGGGCAGCGTGTGCCTGCCGTACGACCGGCTCTTTCGCCCCGAGGACGGCACGCTCCTGCCCCCCGCCGCGCTCCGCGAGGTGTTCGGCAAGGCGGGCGTCGAGGCTGGCCGGCCCGTCGTGACGACATGTGGCTCCGGGGTGAGCGCCGCTGTACTCGCGCTCGGGTTGCACGTGGTGGGACGGCCGGAAGTGCCGGTCTACGACGGCTCGTGGGCCGAGTGGGGCGGCCGGACCGATACGCCCGTCGAGATCTAGGAGGCGTCGATGGCGACCACTCAGTACGCGCTACCTGATTTCATCGCCGACCTCGACCGGATCACCCGAGACGAGTCTTCGCCTCACGTCATCACCGAGAAGGTGGAGCCGCTGCTCGGCCGGCTCATCCGGAACCCTGCGGCGCTGCCCGCCGAGTACCGCACGCGCGGCCCGGGCGGCGGGCGCGGGCGTTACATGCTGCACCGTACGCCCCGCTTCAACATCACGGCAGTCGTGTGGGCTCCCGGCGACGTCGCCGCCGCCCACAACCACGACACGTGGGGCGTCATCGGCGTGATCGAGAACCGTATCGAGGAGACGCGCTATCGGGTGACGCCCGACACGCCGGGGCACGCGCGCCTCGAAGTCATGCGGGTGATGCGCCACCAGCCCGGCGCCATTTCGCGTCTGGTGCCCGGCGACGAAGTGCACCGCATGCACAATCCGACGTCCCACGACACCGTGGAGATCCACGTGTACGGCAAGGACCTGGTCGGTCTCGAGCGGAAGACGTGGAGCGAGGACGGCGCGGAAAAACGGCTCGTGACGTCGAAATACTTGAACTGCTAGGACGGCGCGGACGGCCCGGTCAGCGGACTATGCGATCGGTTGCGGGTCGATGTCGCGCGGACGGCGGGGACGACGACGCGCCAGGCGTGGAGCGTCGCGATGCAGGAGCTGACACCAGAGGCGGTTGGCGTCGCCGCCCGCCTCGGCACTGCCGGAGAGAAATGCTTCGGACCTCACCGTGCCGTCGTCGCTGCCGTCGCGGTGGGGCAGGTGCGCGTCGCACCAGCGGACGTCGAGGATTTCAAGCGTCGGGTCGGCATCGGGCTCACAGCCGGGACAAAACGAACGACCTAGCGCCGGCGTTTCAGCGACGAACTCTGTCACGGCCGCAACCATGAACGGCGCCACAGGTGGTTTTCATCTAAATTCCACTCTAGCAGCCGAGCCACCCCGCCCAAGAATTTTTTCTCGGACGGTGCCCAAAACCCGGGCGGCTAAAGCGAAAACACCTGGGCCAGGAGCTCGTACGAGCGCAAGCGCGCCTTGGGGTCGTGGGTGATCGTCACGATCACGAGCTCGTCGACACCATAGGCACCCGCCATGGCCACGAGCGGCTCGTGCACCTGCTCGGGCGTGCCCACCACGCTCCGCGCGCGAAGCGCCTCGGCCAGCGCCGCCTCACGCGCCGTGTACGGATAGCTCTCGGCTTCTTCGACCGACGGGTACCGTCCGGCGCGGCCGGTGTAGAGCCGCAGGAGGAAGAGCTCGCGGCTCCGGGCCAGGCGCTGCGCCTCGGCCCGAGTGTCGGCGCAGACGACGAAGATCGCGGCGCTGGCTCGAGGAGCGTCGAGCGTCGCTGAAGGCTGGAACTGGCGCGTATAGGCGCGGGTGATCTCGGCGCCGCCGTCGGCATTGATGAAGTGAGCAAACGAAAAGGCGGTGCCGAGGCCGGCGGCGATCGCGGCGCTCCCGTCGCTCGAGCCGAGCAGCCAGATCTCAGGGGCCGTCGGCCCGGTCGGCATCGCCTTCACGGAGCAGAATCGATGATCCGCGGGCACCGCGTCGTGGAGGAACGCGACGAGATCGGCGACCTGCTCGGGAAAACGGTCGAACCCGAAGACGCTGCCGCTTTCCTGGAGCGCCCGCGCCGTGATCTGGTCGCTGCCCGGCGCTCGACCGATCCCGAGGTCGATCCGGCCGGGGAACAGCGTTTCCAGCACGCGGAAGTTCTCGGCGACCTTCAGCGGGCTGTAGTGCTGGAGCATCACGCCGCCAGAGCCGACACGGATGCGACGCGTGCGGGCCGCAACCTGGCCGATGAGGATCTCGGGGCTCGACCCGGCCAGCCCGGGTGTCGAGTGGTGTTCGGCGAGCCAGTAGCGGTGATAGCCGAGGCGGTCGCAGGCCTGGGCGAGCTCGAGTGTTTCCTGGATGGTGTCGGCCGGTGTCCCGCCGCTGCGCACCGGCGACTGATCGAGCACGCTGAGCCGGAGCATCAGCTCAGCAGCGTACGCGTCGCGAGGAGCGCCTCCCGTGCCACCTCCGCCGGCGGTCGCGCCCACGCGGCGGGGTTCGGCGCTTCGTAGCTCACGTAGCCGCGATAGCCGGTCGCAGCGATCGCGCGGAAGAACTCCTTGAACGGCACGACGCCGTGGCCGGGCGGAAGCCGGTTCAGGGCCTTGCCGGGCTCGAGCCCCGTTGCCGGCACGTCGCTGAACTGCACGTACCCGATCTCACCCGCGCCGAGGCCCGCGACGTCGGACGGCGTGCCGCCGCTGCGCGTGAGGTGATAGGCGTCGATCAGCAGGCCACACTGCGGATGGGCCGCCTGGGCCAGCACCTCACGCAGTCGATCGAGACGGTTGAGCTGGCCCGCCTGCGAGTTGAACTCGACGGCGAGCCGCACGCCGTGGCGGGCCGCGATGTCGCCGACCTCCTTGACGCTGCCCGCGGCGGCCTTGACGTCGCCCGCGCCCACGTCGACGGGACTCATCATCGTGGCGCAGCCCAGACGGGCCGCCCGTTCGCATTGCTCGGCGAAGACGCGGAGCAGGCGGCGCCGCACGTCGCCATCCGCCCACATCCATCCGTGCTCGACGCCGACACACGCCACCGGCAGGCCGCTTTTCTTCACGACGTCGATGACGGCGTCGGCGTCCATGCCCTGCTCGGCCGCGCGCACGAAATCGATGCGGCGCAGCTCGACGGCCTCCCAGCCCGTCTCGCGGGCCGTGCGCAGCGCCTCGGCGAGCGGGGTCGTGTCCAGCGTCCACGTGTGAAGGGCCAGTCGGAAGCTCACGGCCGGTATTGTACGTGGCTTTTGTCACGTCCGATGGAGCCGTGTTTGCACCCTCGGGGCAGCCGCCCTCCGCGTCACCGTCGACGAGCGCCGCCGACAGCGCCGGGTACCAGCGGGTTCACGGGTTCGTGCGCCGAGCTCATCCGGAAGGATCGTTGACCGCGGTCGCGCGCCGGACGCCGGCGGCCAGGATGAGGGCCAGCACCGCGAGCCCGAAGCCGCCGGCGCCGGCCAGCGCAGCGCGAACGCCCCACGTCTCCGCGGTCGCACCCGCCAGGAACGCGCCGAACGGGAACACGCCACCGAAGATCAGTGTGTAGATGCTCATCACGCGTCCGCGCAAAGCGTCCGGGGCCATCATCTGGAGCGCGGTGTTGACGCCGGCCACCGCAACGATCGAGGCCAGGCCGACGATCAGCAGCACGAGCGCGGCCAGCCACACGCGACTCACCGCCGAGAGGACGCAGAGCCCGGCACACGAGACGCCGGCCGCGGCGGCGAGCAGGGGAAAGGTCGGCTCGGCACGACTCGCGGCACCGAGAGCGAACGCGCCCGTCATGGCGCCGATCCCGATTGCCGCCATCAGCAGTCCGAACGTCCCGGGTCCGGCCGCGAGCACGTCGCGAGTCAGCAACGGGATGTAGACGGAGAAATTGAAGATCGTGATGGTCACGACGAAGAGCACGCCCAGGAGCCGGCGCACGCGTGGGGTGCCGCCGGCGTAACGCAGCCCCTCGAGGATCTGCTGGCCGAAGGAGGCGTCGCCCCGGGGGACACGCGTTCCCGACGTCCCCACCGCGGCGAGGGCGAGCGCGCCGACGAGACCGGCGAACGCATTGAGCAGGAACGCCGACGACAGCCCGAAGGCGCCGATGAGCACGCCGGCGACGGCGGGCCCCACGATCCGGGCGCCGTTGAACGCGACCGAGTTCAGCGCGATCGCGTTCCCGACGTCCTCGCGGCCGACCAGGTCCACCAGGAAGGCCTGACGGGCCGGAGTGTCCAGCGCGTTGACCAGGCCCCACACGACGGCGATCGTGGCCACGTGCCAGTAGCGAATGGACCCGGAGGCCACCAGCGCCGTCAGCGTCAGGCCCATGGCGCCCTGGATCAGCGCCGACGTCACGACGACGCGCCGCTTGGGCAGGCGGTCGGCCACGGCGCCTGCCGGGATCGAGAAGATCAGCATGGGCCCGAACATGAAGGTGGTGATGAGGCCGAGCCGGAACGGCGAGTCCGTGATCTGCAGGACGAGCCACGACTGGGCGACCGACTGCATCCAGTTGCCGACGACGGTCAGCGTCTGCGCGGCGAAGAAGACGCGGAACTCGCCGTGATCGAGGGCTCGGAGCGCGCGCGGAAGAGCCAGCTCAGTTGATCCGCTTGGCCTGGCCCTTCCACTCCTTCTCGCGCAGCACGAACTTCTGGACCTTGCCCGTGGAGGTCTTGGGCAGGTCGCCGAACTCGACGGCCGCCGGCGCCTTGAAGTGGGCGATGTGCTGCTTGCAGAAGTCGATGATCTCGCGCTCGCTGGTCTGGTGCCCCGGCTTGAGCGTGACGAACGCCTTCGGACGCTCGCCCCACCTCTCGTCGGGGACGGCGACGACCGCGCACTCCATCACGGCGGGGTGGCGGGCGACGCACTGCTCGACCTCGATCGTCGAGATGTTCTCGCCGCCCGAGATGATGATGTCCTTCTTGCGGTCGCGCAGCTCGATGTAGCCGTCGGGATGCCACACGCCGATGTCGCCGGAGTGAAACCAGCCGCCACGGAACGCCTCGGCCGTCGCGTCGGGCTGCTCGAAGTAGCCCAGCATGACGTTGTTGCCGCGCATGACGACTTCGCCGAGCGTTTCGCCATCGCGGGGCACGTCGTCCATGTGGGTGTCCACGATGCGGACGAGATCGAAGTTCGCGTAGCCCTGGCCCTGGCGCGCGGCCAGCCGGGCCTGCTCCTCGGGCGGTAGCGCGTCCCACTCGGCGTGCCACTCGCACACCGTGTGCGGGCCGTACGTCTCGGTCAGGCCGTAGACGTGGACCGGGCGGAAGTTCAGCTCCTTGAGCCGGGCCAGGAGCGTCGGTGACGGCGGCGCGCCGGCCACGGTCACCGTCACCTGGCGGGCGAGGCGATGCGCCTTCGGGTGGTTCACGATCCCGATCTGCACGGTCGGGGCGCCGTTGTAGTGGGTGATGCCGGCGTGGTCGAGCGCATCCCAGACGGTGCCGGGATCGACCTTGCGGAGACAGTGATGCGTGCCGCCGACCGCGGTCACCGCCCACGTGAAGCACCAGCCGTTGCAGTGGAACATGGGAAGCGTCCAGAGATAGTGCGTGTCCCACGTCATCGCGGTCTCGAGGATCTCGCCGATCGCATTCACGTACGCGCCGCGGTGCGAGTACATGACGCCCTTGGGCCGTCCGGTCGTGCCCGAGGTGTAGTTGATCGCCAGCATCTCTTCTTCGTGCTCGAGCCACGAGTCGACGGCCTCGGGAGAGCCGCTGCCGAGAAAATCCTCGTAGGGATCGCCGGCCGCGCCGGTGTCGTCCACACGCACGAGCGTGAGGCCATTCGGATCGAGCGGCTTGATCAGGCTCTCGAGCTCGGCGTCGACGAAGACGAACCGGGCGCCGGAGTGCTGGAGGATGTAGCCGATCTCATCGGTCGAGAGCCGGATGTTGATCGCGACCAGCACGCCACCGGCCATCGGCACGCCGA
>Ga0137380_10001372_pt1 | contig 19685 bp, 27 predicted proteins | sample SagtaG_17_FD_104809 | JGI IMG/M metagenome (GOLD analysis project Ga0137380, IMG submission 104809) | Vadose zone soil microbial communities from Sagehorn Ranch, Mendocino, California, USA - Sage2_L_100_16 metaG | ecosystem: Environmental > Terrestrial > Soil > Vadose zone | place: USA...
CGTGCGTAGCTCAGTAACCAGGAGGTCGCTCAGTTCGGTCGTTCGATCGGCTGGCTCCCCACGTGATCGAAACGTTCGAACTCAAGATTGCTTCGAACCTGGGGTGCAGGTGTATGCATGCCTAGATTAACGTCCGAATTTGGCTTGGTTCGAACCAGGGATCGGCTGAGGGTTCAGGTGATGGAAGGCTCGAACTCGGGTGCCCCGGACCATCGAGCCCCCATCACGGGGTCCCATCGTGGCGTTTTCCGAAGTCGGAGGCCCGCATCACCGATACACCTGCGCGGCCCGACCTCCCGCGCCTGACGAGGCCTCGGTCTTCGTCGCGAGGAGCACATCCGTTGGCAGTCCGCCTCGCCTGCCTGCAGTAGCGAACACGCAGGCCTCTCTCGATGAAGATCGGGCTCCCAAGAACACGTTGCAGTACGCCTGATGGACCTTCTTCCCGCCATACAGAATTTTCAGTAGGGACATCAGCCAAGATCCGGAATCTCTGACGCCAGGCTTCCCAGCAAGTCCTTTCCTCTCAGAGGTATGGCGCTGTCTGTCGCCAGACGTTTGGTCTCTCGCTCCGGCTTCCGAGCTGGTCAGGATCACCCACTGAGATTCCTGAAGGACCGCCTTTTGATTCATGCACTCGCTCTAGAGCCATGGCCAGTCGATTTTAATTGCCGTGGCGTGGCTCTTTCGTGATAGGATCTTTCAAAGTTCTCGCACCTGCACAAGGAGGCGACATGGCTAAACTGCCGGAGGTGGACAAAACGAAGGCTTTAGCTCATCTTGGGAAAAAGATCCTCAGGAGCGTAGGGATTGTAGGACGTGCAGCTCTGACGCTCGGCATAATGCAGGCGTTCATACCTGCACATGCGTCCACGCCGAAAGTTAAGATCGCCAACGCCACAGTGAGCGCAAAGCAGGGACCAGCGCCCTTGGTCTTCCAGGCTCCGGATGCTCTGAATGCGCAAGCACCGAACGCTCTACACGCGAGCCACTCCTCGCATTCGTCCCATTCATCCCACTCTTCCCATTCTTCTCATTACTCCTCCAGCTTCTAACTAGCTGGGCGGTGTTGGAGAGGAATGTGGAAATTGTCGCGGAGGAAGGATCCGCCCGACTTCTAGTCGATCGGCGCGTATACAGCAGGGAAGCTCTTCTGCAAGCATGCTATTGGTTCACTGACCGCGCCTATCTCCTGATCGCCTCCCCAAACGAAGAGAGCTACGAAGTCCTCATCCGCACCAAACCCGGCCAGGATGTCACCCCCTCTACTGTCGCCGGCGAGTTGGCAAACGCCCTGATCGATTCAGAACTCCGGCAGCTGGTCACGAAAGAGACTGGGCGAATACGAGAGTTGATTTTTGCAAAGGCTTTCGCCGAGGGCGGCCTTCTAGCCGATCCCCCGGCAGGCGATGACAGGGATCCTGTCGAACTCCGCAATCCTTCCCCTGCGACAGCAACGGAGACACTAGGCCGCCGCAAGGTCACCGATAGACTTCCGTGACAGCCCCGACGCTACCTCGCGAGATCTACTCTTCTACCGTTCTGAGCCAGGCGATGAAAGACTACGCGTCCATTTGCGATGTGCAAGTCGTCGAAACCACATCGTCGCGCATCACCTTGCGTGTCACACCGAAGGATGGGGTCCCTTCTGGGGACGGTCAGGATCTCGCAGCAGAATTCTTTAACTATGTTCTCGACCTGGCTGCGCTTGAAGCCCAGTCGGACGCTCGTCCATGAGCCGAAAGTTCCTGCCTCCAGGAGCATACACGGGTGTACGACCCTACGAGGTTCTGCCGTTCCGTTTTATGGTTCTCGACAACGGCAAGGAATTGCTGACCACCGACTGGGGTGAGTGGCTCGTCGCACCGAGGGGGACTGCTGCAAGACTGATTCGCCGAGACATCCTTCCATCCGAGCCGTCATATAGAGCCCTACGGGCGAAACAGATCCTTCACGATACGAGTTCCTCTGCTCTTCTCGATATTGCAGCGACGAAGCTGCGGACCAAGAAGAGTTTTCTGAACGGCTTCACGAAGCTGCACATGTTCGTGGTGACCCTCCGATGCGAACATTCATGCCTCTACTGCCAAGTGTCGCGCCAGACCGAGGACAGGGTGCGTTACGACATGAGTCGCGAAACGGCAGACAAGGCATTGGACATCATGTTTTCTTCACCTTCCCCGTTCCTCACCCTGGAGTTCCAGGGTGGTGAACCGTTTCTGGCTTTCAGTTTGATGGAGTACGTCGTTGCTGGAGCCAAGGAGCGCGCGGCTAGATTCAACAAGCAGATCGACCTGGTCGTTGCGACCAACCTATCTGTCGCTACAGATGACCAACTTCGTTGGTGTCGCGATGAAGGCGTGCAGGTCTCAACCTCACTCGATGGGCCGCCGTTCATTCATAATGCGAATCGGCCGCGCCCTGGTGGGGACTCGTACGATCGGACCATCTCGGGAATCAAGAGGGCGCGCGATTTTGTGGGAAGGGACAACGTCTCAGCGCTCATGACCACAACAGCACTATCGTTGGCCCACCCACTTGAGATCATAGACGAATACGTCAAACAGGAACTGCGCTCGATCTTCCTTCGCCCCATCAGTCCGTACGGATTTGCGGTCCGCGTACGCCGCAACTGGACGCTTTACGGGACGGATGAGTTCCTGGCTTTCTATATGAAGGGGTTGGCTCACATCCTAAACCTGAACAAGAACGGCACGGATCTGGCTGAGGTGTATGCGAAGATTCTTCTGACGAAGATTCTTACTCCCTTCCCAACGCGCTACGTAGACTTGGATTCACCATCGGGGGCAGCGATAGCGGGGGTCATCTATAACTACGATGGTGACGTGTATGCCGCAGATGAAGGGCGAATGCTCGCAGAGATGGGTGATCGAACATTCAAGATCGGCAACGTTCACCTGGATGATTATCGTGGCATCTTTGGAAACGAGGTCGTAGCGGGTGTTGTGGCAGCGGGCACTGCAGAAGCGCTCCCGGGCTGCAGTCTGTGTGCCGTACAGCCGTTCTGTGGAGCCGATCCGATATTCCACCACAAGACGCAGGGTGACCCTGTGGGGAACAGGCCACTGAGTGGGTTTTGCCGGAAGAACATGACGATCATCAAGCACTTGCTCGACCTCATTTCATCTGATGACCCGGGGATCGAGCGGACCTTCATGGCTTGGATAAGGGGCAAGAGCCTCAAGGAAATGATCGATTGGGGACCATGTGAAACTCACGACTCGGGGAAAGCCGCTCGGAATTAGAGCCAGGATAGTTGCCCGGGTTTCGCGCGAGCCGGTACTAGAGGCAACGCTCCGCCCTGAGACAGTTTTCGTTCCGGCCGATACTCTCCCATTGTCCGAGTGGAACACCATCGAAGGTTATCGAGCCATCCTGAGCCATGCAGAAGCCCACGAGGTGGCGGCAGCGCTTACACCTTCGGTAGTTCCAATGGTTCATTCGGCCGATGTAGATCATCTTCGGACAGGGGATATAGTCACCCTGGCCGCTGATGGATTTGTACGAACAGTGTATCGACCGGACTCCTCCTCCAACACCTTGTTCGCCACGGACAGATGCAACTCAAACTGTCTGATGTGCAGCCAACCACCGAAGGACGCGGATGACTCGTACCGTATCGAAGAGAACATAGAAATTATCAGGCTCATCAAGCCCCAGCCAGAGTATCTGGGGATTACCGGTGGGGAGCCAACCTTACTCGGTGAAGGCTTGTTTCGACAATTGGAGGCCCTGCGCGGCCACCTACCCGGGACCCACGTGCACATACTCACGAATGGCCGAAGGTTCGCGTGGCCCGACTTTACTCAGAGATTCGCTGAAATCGGCCACTCATTGGTCTCACTGGGGATTCCCCTCTACGCCGACAATGCGGCGGACCATGACTACGTTGTCCAGGCGTGCGGAGCGTTTGACCAGACGATGATCGGCTTGCATCGTCTAGCAGAGCATCGCCAGAACGTTGAGATCAGGGTGGTCCTGCATGCTCTGACGATTGGAAGGCTCAGGGCGCTGGTTGAGTTCATATATAGGAATATACCATTTGCGAATCATGTGGCCCTCATGGGCTTGGAGATCACTGGATACACTCCACATAACATGGCTTGTCTCTGGGTTGACCCATACGAGTACCAGAGCGAGTTGCTGTCGGCAACGGCGTTTCTTGCGAATCGCGGGATGAACGTATCGATCTACAACCACCAGCTCTGTGTTCTTGAGCCTCAACTGTGGCCATTCGCACGTCGCTCGATCTCTGACTGGAAGAACATTTACGTTGAGGAATGCGAGCTCTGCCTGCTTCGTTCAAAGTGCGGGGGGTTGTTCAAGTCCTCCCAGGAACGCCACAGTGCGCACATCAGACCTTTCCTCGATGCTTCCTACCTTTCACCCTGAGAAACACGTAGACCGCGCGTCCTGGGACGCATGCCTTCATCGGCAGGCTGCGATTAAAAGACCCAATCTGGCGTGCGAGTGACGGTGCCTCGCTCCTGTCCGAGGGCAAAGCCTTGCACCCCGGGGTGTCCCAAGGACCAACACGATAACGCTGGAAGATGACGATGCGAAGACTTCTCGCCGGATTAACTTTGCTGCTGCTCGTTACCGTGGGGGCAAGTCTGGCGGCCGATCAGCCGCTGACCCTGGCTGCCGCCGAGGCCGCTCAGCACGCGGGTGAGGTCGCCAAGGTCTGTGGGGCCGTGGCGAGCGCCAAGTTCGCCAGCTCGAGCCGCGTGGGGCCGACCTACGTCAACCTCGACAAGGCCCACCCGAACCAGGTCTTCACGATTCTCATCTCGGGGGAGAATCGTGCTACCTTTGGGGCGCCGGAGAAGGATTACGCCCGCAAACGGATCTGTGCGACCGGGAAGATCGAAATGTATCGCGGGAAGCCGGAAATCGTTGCCCGGGAGCCGGGGCAGGGTTCCACCGAGTGAGATAGTCGCAGCCGAGAAGCGGACATCGTCTGCCGTTGTTCCCAAAACCGTAAAGCCCTACCCGCGCACCCGCGCTGCCAACTCCTCGCCTGGAAGCATCCCCCGGTGCACGCAGGTTTCGGTCGTGTTCAGTTACAACGAGCACACGAAGCGATACACGGCCGTGCAGCTTCCACCTGAAGTCGCTCTCCTCGAGCTGCCCGGTTCAGGATCGCCCAGCAGCCCACGGACCACCAGCGTTGCTCCCGCACCCCCTCGCGGTACACCTTCCACTCCCCTGAATGTGGCTGCCATGGCCAGCTACCCAGCTGTTGACAGCGGTCGAGAAGGGCGGTTAGAGTACCGGAGCTCCCAAACCCGATACGTCGTCAACTAGTCGAAGTTTTCAGGACACTTTTATGAATTGGTGGATTTGGGTTCTGACAGGCCTCGCACTCCTTGTTGCTGAGGTTGCCCTCCCAGGCGGCATCATCATGGCCTTCTTTGGCGTTGCAGCCTTGATTCTCGGAGCCCTGGTCGCAGCCGGTTTGGATGGGCCGCTCTGGTTTCAGTTACTGCTATTCTCCGCTCTCTCGATCCTATCCCTCGCTACGCTGCGCGGTCCCATCCTTAGAAAACTGAAGGCTAGCCCACAGGAACCAGATCCAGTGGACTCTCCAGTCGGCGAACTCGTGGTGCTCCTTGAGGACCTGCCTCCGCTTTCCGAGGGGCGCGCAGAATTTAGGGGGACCTTCTGGACCGTAAGAAATGTGGACGATGGGGTTCTTACCAAGGGCCAGCGCTGCGCCGTCACGAAGGTGCAAGGCCTCAAGCTCTTCATCAGAGCGTCATAGTTTGCCTGTTTTGTATGCCAGAGGAGCCATCCCATGTCCGCATTAGCCATCGTCTTCACGGTCGTTGCGGTCCTCGTCATCCTTGTTATCCTCAAATACGCTATCGTAGTTCCACAGCAGGAAGCATATGTTGTGGAGCGCCTTGGGAGGTTTCACAACATCCTCGGCGCAGGATTTCACGTCCTCCTTCCCCTCTTTGATGTCGTGAGATACAGACACAGCTTGAAGGAAAGGGCCGTCGATATCCCCGAACAGATCTGCATTACGCGTGATAACGTTCAAGTTGGCGTGGACGGAGTTCTCTACCTGAAGGTTATGGATCCTCAGCGCGCATCGTACGGGGTCAGCGATTATCTCTTTGCAATTTCACAGCTCGCCCAAACAACCCTGAGGAGCGAGATTGGTAAGATTGATCTCGATCGAACCTTCCTCGAGCGCACGCAGATCAACCTCTTGGTCGTGAACGAGCTAGACAAAGCGTCTGAGCCCTGGGGGGTCAAGGTACTTCGGTACGAGATCAAGAACATTACACCACCGCAGGACGTCCTGGCAGCGATGGAGAAGCAGATGCGGGCGGAGCGGGAGAAACGAGCTATGATCCTTACCTCCGAGGGTCAGCGTGATGCCGCGATCAACGCTGCGGAAGGTGAAAAGCAACAGGTGATCAAGGCCTCAGAGGCAACCAAGCAAAGGCAGATTAACGAAGCCGAAGGCGAGGCCTCCGCCATCCTCGCCGTAGCCAACGCGACCGCAGAGGGAATCCGCAAGGTCGCGGTTGCTACGCAAGTTGCTGGTGGCTTCGAGGCAATTCAGCTACGTGTAGCAGAAGACTACATCGCCCGCTTCGGAGAACTCGCCAAGGTCGGTAATACGATCGTGGTGCCAGCCAGTGTTGCCGATGTCGCTTCGATGATCGCCCTAGCCATGAACGTGATCCGGCACTCTGGAGGCGATGACGGCAAAGCAGTGCCGCCGCGGCGAGAAGCTTAAATCTCCGACGTGGCTAATATAGCTGCTATTTCTCTTCGGCTTTCTTGTGCGGATCGTTATCTGGATCGGCCGGAGTAGTAGTCACGACGCCCGTTGATGTGACCTTGGCCTGCCATACAAGCTCAGCCTTCCACAACTCGAACCAGGCGGCACTTTCATCGCCCGTGCTGAGCGGTGCCACCGGCCAATTAAGCTGTTGGCTCTTTAATGCATTCACCACATGCTCCCTGAAGTTTCTCCCTCTCTTCCGGCGAGAGAGAAGGTTTTTCTTTGTACATGCCCTCTAGGGTTTTGAAGAGCTTGTCTTCAACCGTACAGATTTTCCCACCCTTGATGACAGCCATATCCGTAAGGTTCCCGACTCCAGGCGCGACCTCGGCTGCTTTCTTCGCTTCAAAAACAGAATGAACCGTCTCGACTAGGCCAACCGCCTTTGTATGCTTGCTGAGGGTGATCCGAACGGATGCATGAATACCTCCGCTTCCGATAGCCGCAAATCCCATCGTATCCATCGCGACTGAAACTCCAGGATGAGTCACCATGTAAATATGGGCGCCCTTATCGTCGGCGCCAGCTATTAGAGCATCAAGCTGGAGGTTGTGCTGGACGATCAACCCCATCATCTGGATTAGGATGGCCGATGATGGTGATTGACTGACAAGGGTCTGAAATTGTGCAAAGTCAACTCCCAGCAGCGGTCGCAAGATCGTTTCCTCTACTCTCGACCGCTTATGCTCGATATAGGCGATTTTGACGGCTTCGGCAACCTTGGCGATGGGCGGTTTTGCCCCGCTGGCCAATTTCGATAGAGTGCGGCTTATGAGCTCTTCCCCGTCCGGCATGGACCCGGAAAAGAGCAAGACGGACTCAGGCGTCAAGGGTGTAATCTTCCTGAGGGTCGATGGTTCAGTCTGGAGCATCATCGGCGGGCCGAACGTGACCATCTTGTCGGCTGCGACGACGACAGACTTACCGCCATCGCAAAGTGCTCCGACGCAAACTGTCATGATGCTCCCCAAGGCATGGCTGTTAGACTAGGAATATACCACATTCCCCAATCCTGGGTCGTCAAACTTGACCACCACCCCCGGCCGCCCCCTGTTGACCCGCCGGCAGGTTCGGCTATGGATCCAAGCTGGCTGATTTTAGCGCTTGTCCGTTACTAATAGATATATTATTATTCCGTACATGAAACCTCGAGAGGAAGACATTCTGGACCGCTGCGTCGAGCGCCTCCGCGAGTTGCCCTTCGTCAAGGAAGCGGTGCTCTTGCCGCCCCTGGGCTGGGACGTTGAGCCCTTCCGGCTGGCCGAGGGGCGACGCGGAGCGCTCTGGGATGGCAGGGTTCGGATCGTCACGCCGAATGCCACGGAGGAGTTCGCGATCGAGGCGAAGCGAACCCACCTGACGCGGACGATCGTGGACGGTGTTCTGGCGCGGGCGGCCCGCACCAAGCCGAAACGCCCGTGGATCCTCTTCGCGCCGCACGTCGGGCGGCCACTGGCCAGGTACCTGGACGAGCAGGGCGCGAACTTCGTGGACCTGGCGGGAAACTGCCGCCTTCAGATCGGCCGCCGACACATCGCGAAGATCGAAGGGCGCCCTCCCGAACGCCGGCCGCAGCAGGGCCGTGGCACGGGCGCACCGGGTCAGCAGATCCTATTTGCCTTGCTGGTCCAGCCCGAGCTGTTGAACGGACCCGTCCGTAACTTGGCCAAGGCCGCAGGAGTGGCCCCGGCGACAGCAGCCGATCGTATCGCCCGTCTCCGCAAGGAGGGGGTCGTCCACGAGGCAAACCGTGAGAGACGGCTGACGGCACCCCGCCGTTTATTGGATCTCTGGATCAACGGTTACGAGACGCTAGTCCGCCCGAAGCTCATGATAGGCAGATACCGCGCTCAGGAGACGGATCCCGAAGCTCTCGAACACAAAATCGAACAGACACTCGACGACAAGGTGACGTGGGCCTTCGGTGGCGGCGCCGCCGCCCACCGCCTGACCGGCTACTACCGCGGGCCGGACACTGTCGTCCACGTGCAGCAGCCTGGCTTCGATGTTGCCAAAGGACTGCGCGCCCTGAGGGCGGACGATGGTCCGCTGATTCTCCTTCGGGCACCCGGTCCGCTCGCATTCGAGGGCACGAAGCCCAGAACAGTCGCACCGCTGCTCGTCTACACCGAGCTCCTGTTCACGGGAGACAAGCGGGCGCGGGAAGCGGCCGGGGAAATCGAGCGGAAGTACCTGGGGCATCTAGCATGATCCCCTTTCCGGAACGACACGCCCTCGCGCTCCGCACGCTGCAGAGGATCTGGGACCCCGGGCGGTTCATCGTCATTGGAGCAGCCGCGATCGCGCGCCACCTGAGCTTCCGCTGGCGCGGGACAATTGACCTTGACCTCTCGGTCGCCTAGGGGCTCGACACCTACGCCCGGGATCTCGAGAGCCTGGGTTGGCGCAGAGAGAGAGGTGCTCCCCAACGCTGGATCGTGCCGCCGGACGACTTCTTGGTGGACGTCGTGCCGGGCGAGCCTTCCCTCATCAGTCAGGGCGGCTTCACCTGGCCGGACGGAAGCGCGCACCTGAATCTCGTGGGCTTCCGGCTCGCCTTCGCTGACGCCGTGTCGGTTGAGCTCGCTCCCGGATCCGTCGTACGAGTCGCATCGCTGCGATCGCTCGTGTTGCTCAAGATCCCGGCCTACATCGACAGACCTTGGGAACGCGACACCGACCTCGACGATATCGCCCACATCTTGTCCGAGTACGTAGGGGCGACCGCTGACGGGAGGTGGAGCGACGAAGTCGTCAACCTCGGTCTGGACTTCGATGACGTAAGCCCATTCATGCTCGGAAAGGAGCTCGCGCCGCTCGTCGACCAGGCGGAACGGGGTCTGGTTCAAGACTTCCTTGCCGCGACCGAGGATCCTTCCGACCGCCTCTTCACTCTACAGCGCATGGCCCGCCGTGCTCCGGCCGCATGGAAGGACCCGGAACGGTTGCACCTGCGTCTTCTCGCCTTCCGCCGCGGGTTTGAGTCACCACGTCGATAACTCCCTTCCTCGATTCCTCCTCTGCCGCGCCAAGCGCGCCACTCTGACCGACGAACGGACGATCTTCATCGAGGACGACGCTGGCGCATCCCGCCGCGCCCGCTCGTGGTCGCCGACGCGTCTCGCGGTGCAGCCCGTGTATCAGCGCGTTACACGACGAGGGAATGTCATCCAGGCTCTCCGGCTTCGCATACTAATCATCTATTGACATTACGTCAACTATCGATATGATCTCCCCTTGTGATCGAGAGCCCTTGAGCCCGCCGGACGCCAGGCGGTTGGTTCGCGAGATCCTGATCGCTGGCGAAGTCGTGTCATCGTGGCATGCCGCCAAGGAGGCCCATGCGATGAAATGCCCCCAGTGTGGCCACCCGATGAAGACCGCCCGCGAGAACTATATGTACAGAGAGAGCGGCCTGCCCAATGTCACGCTCGTGGGTATTGAAGTAAGCCGATGCTCCTCCTGCGGAGAGCATGAGGCCGTCATCCCCAGGATCGAGCAGCTCCACCGCGCCATCGCAACGACGATAGCGCTGAAGGCGCCGGGGCTGACCTCGGCGGAGATTCGCTTCTTGCGGAAGTGCCTCGGGTGGTCGGGGGCCGAATTCGCGGCGCACATGGGAGTTTCGGCCGAGACGGTCTCTCGCTGGGAGAACGGTTCGGCCACCATGGGGTCGGCCGCGGAGAGGCTCTTGAGGCTGGCCACCCTGACGCGGGAGCCGGCGGGCCATTATTCACTCGAAGTCCTGAAGGACATGGCCCGGACGAAACCGTCTGCCCAGCGACTGCAAGTGCGCGTCGAGAAGGGCCGTTGGAACGCCGAGGCGGCGTAGTTCATCGCCCGGCCGACTCCCGCCTCGCGTCGCGCAGCTCTCCGCCCTAGAGCCGCTTCCCCCGCTGCTTGCGCGCGCTCCTCCCCGGCCACATCGGCGGCAACAACTTCCAGGCTGGACAGCTGCCTCGTAGAACAGTATATTAAATGTGACATACGCCCCAGGAGGCCGCGTGGCAGTCTGGCGGACGAAGTGCGGAGGGGCGCGCATCTGGATCAACGAGGTCGACCACCCGCCACCCCACTGTCACGTGCTCACATGAAACGCCGAGCCAGTTCGGGATCCGCTGTCTCAGACGGCCTTTACGTCGATTTGACTCGCATCGGCGCCGTGTCGTTCAGGAAAGCGATCAAGCGGGAGCTGGTGAGTCTTGGCTACCAGCCGAAGCCCTTCGCTCATTTCTGGGCGTCCCTTGACTCGGGCCATGCCGGCGCGATCCCGGCCAATCTCGTCGTGATGGCGGACCTGTCGCGCCTGGCGGAGGCTTTCGCAGGGGCAGGTCGCAAGGTTTGGCGAATGTGCGTTCACCAGAGCCACGTGCTCCTCGTGGCGTTTCTGCGCGGCCGCTCCGACGTTCGGTGCGCCGACACCGTCGATGACATTCTGCGCGCCTCGGAGGGCCGACTCCGGGTCTGCACGGCTCGCAAGCCCCTGTCGAGTCACTTGAGGCGACATCTGGCGGATGCGCTCGAGTTCTCCGATCCGGAGACCCTCGTCGATGTCCGGTTCTCCGAGGCCGACCGGACCGTCTGGCTCGAGTTCGCCGACGGACTCAGGCGCGCGCTTTCCTGGCGCACGCTGAGCTCCGCCCTGGACCTCGATCGGGAGCGGCCGGCCCTGCGCCCCGAGACGATTCGCATCGGCGATCATCCCGAGACGCTGGAGCTGCTCGATGTCAGGGGTCGAGAGTTCCAGATCGATTCCGCGGCCATTCGCGCGCTCCTCGACACGAGGCTCGCCAAGGACGTCTATGCGGCGTCCGAGGCCGCGGCAGCGAGCCTCGGTGACCGCCTGCGCCGGGGACGGGAGACCGCGAGATTGACGCAGTCACTGCTCGCGGACCGCTCCGGCCTCACGCAGGAGATGATTTCGAACCTGGAGCGCGGCAAGCATCAGCCCCGGTTCGAGACTCTGGAGAAGTACGCCAAGGGGCTCGGGCTCTCGGTCGCGGCACTTCTGGCGGGCTGAGGATGCGACGGGGAGCTACCCGAAGGCCCGAGCGTGATCGCCGCGCTCGGGACCAGCCACCTCTCTATCCGAAGCGGCACGTTGCGGGCTCGGATTGGAAGCCAGAAACGCTGTCCGACCGGATCACCTGACGGCTTCGACAAGCCTCGATACGGCCGCATGAATCATCACCTCGTTCACTTCGGGCGCGCGCGGGTCGCCCTCACGGGCGGCTCGACCAACCCTCACGGCGGACACGGGGCCTTCGGCCTGGGGGGAGGCGAACAGCCTCTGGATTGTCTTCACGAACCGACGCTTCCAGGCGGCCGGACATTTCGCTTCGATCTCGGGCATAGCGCCGGCCACCCGGTCGAGGACGTCCCGGAAGACCACGGAGACTTCGTAGATGTAGTAGCAGTCCTTCTCCTGTTTGGCCGTCGGTCTCCCCTGCTCATCCCTGGCGAGTACCTTCTGCACTAGGTACGCCAAGGGATTGGCGATCCGCACCGGGGGCAACGCGGACACCGCCTCGAATCCCGGCACGCGCCTCAGCGAAATCTCCCAGGGCGCGATGAGCAGGAGGTCCAGGTATCGAAGCGCCTGGGCCGTCAGGCCCGATCCTTCTATCTCGACGGCGATGGTTTCATCACCCCGCCGGTCCTGTCCCGATCCCTTACGTGGGCAGAGGAATTCAAGGTCAACGCCGTCCGGCGTGTTCTTCGAAGTGAACTTGATGATGGGTGGCTGGGCGTGGCCGTAATGGTGAATTTCCAGACCGGCCGCCCTGAGCAAGTCCATGAGTGGCCGGCGTCCATGGCCGATGAGTCGCGTCGGGCACGCCACATCCAGATCTCTGGTCCCCGGCCTGGCGATGAGGCTTTCGGTGGCCAGTGGGTGATGGCGGTACAGAGCATTGGCGCAGCCGCCGACGATCACCATGTCCGGCAGGTAGGGCTCCACGGCCCGGACGACCAGGCGCAGGAAGGCGTCGAACTCTCTGTCGATCAGAGCCACCCCTGCCTCCTGAAGTGCGGCTCCAGGACCCTTTCCTGGATGAACTCGCTCTGTTCCGCCCCCCTGGCCGCCGACTGGCGCAGATCGAGATAGCACTGCAGGACGTCGGCCACCTGGACGCCGCGGACCGGGACGCTGCCCTCGAAGACCGACCCCTCGGCCCTCGGCTGCACCACCTCGACGAGCGAGGAGCCCTCCTCCGCAGGGACGAGGTCGAGGCTGTTGACCAAGGCGTGCACCGGCCGATCGACGTAGAGACGGATGGAAGCGACGTTGGACCGGCTCAAACCGAGAAGACGGCACCCGTGATGGCCGCCCACCACGACTCGCATGGCTTCGGCGTCGCCGGCTCGGCGCCGGCCGGAGGCCACAGCCCTCTTGATGATTCGCGAAATGACCTCGTCCTGCGATCGGGATGGATAGATCGGCCGCGCCTTGATCCCTCTGTCCGGCCGCAAGCGGAGCGCTGCCGACCAGTCCTCGATGAGGCGAAGAACACCGGGAAACTGGAAGCGGCCCCTCTCTCTACGCACATACCCGAGATGCTCCAGGAGCGCCACGAGGTTCCAGGCATGCGACTGCGCCACCCGGGCGAACGAGGCCAGTTCACTGATGTTTGCCGGCTGTCGGTCCGGGCCGCGCCAATATTTTCCATCGATCCCCGCCAGCAGAAGGAGCTTGAGCATCCATTGATAGCGTGGCGAGAACGGGTTTCGTTTTCCCGGACCCGCCTTTGGTTCCACCGGCTCGGCCAGCGCCGGCTTCAGCGATTCGCCATCCTCACCGTTGATCCTCCACTTCACCCACCCGCTCGAATCCATCATGAGCCAGTTCAAGTCCTCGGCGTGTCTCTCCAGATACTTGACGAACTCCGGAGCAGCGCTGGGCTGGGCCCTGTCGACCCACACCGCCAGCAAGGGGGCCCAGGAGCGCTTCTTTTTCAGGAAGCGCAGTTGGAGAATGGCGTTGGCCACGGCGCCGAGAAACTCTCCCCGGCGGAACGGGGCCTGCGCCTTGACCTCGACGGCGTACCGGTCCCGGCCCTTGCGCGCGAGCAGATCGACTCTTTCCCCCTCCACCTGGATTTCCTTGTCTTCGACGCGGAACCCCAGATCTTTCAGAGCCCGACTAACCTTCGATACAGCGCTCTGCGCGAGTGTCATGCCTCTCACCGATGTCATCTCTGCACAGGAATTTATCTCTGCACAGAGATATTGTCAAGATCCTGATCCGGGGCCCCTCGGGGGTCGGCTGCGACCTCAACGTGGTCGTTCGCGCGAAGAGCGCGTGACCAATCGGATCCGCTGCCCGTTGCACGAACCTTTGACTTCCCCGCCGGCCGGGGGTAAAAAGGTAATCCATCATTCTTGAATGGAGGATCTCCGTGCAGAGGATTCTGGGCATCGCGGTGCTTGTCGGCGCCTTCGCGGCGTTCCTTCCCCCGGATCTGCAGGCCTCGGGCGGGTCACAGATGCCGCGGTCTCCCGGCGCCTCGTCCGTCGTGCCGGCGCCCCGGAGAACGCCGGAGGAAGTAGCCATCGATCTCTACAACGCTGGCCTCAAGGCGCGGGACAAGGCCATAGACCTCCTGAAGGAGGCGGCCCAGGTCGGCAGCGAGAAGGAACGGTCGAAGCTGGAGGGCAAGGCTCAGAAAGAGTTCGGGAAGGCGATCTCCCAGTTCCGATCGGCGACCGAGATGAATCCAAAGTTCCACGAGGCCTACAGCGATCTGGGGTTCGTCCTGCGGAAGACGGCGGATTACGCCGGCGCCCTGGAAGCGTACGACCGGGCCATCTCCCTGGCGCCGACCTACTCGCCGGCCATCGAGTACCGGGCGGAGGCGTACCTGGGACTCGACCGGGTCGAGGACGCCAAGCAGGCCTACATGGCGCTCTTCCCGGGCGATCGGGGCCGGGCCGACGAGCTCCTCAAGGCGATGAAGGGTTGGGTCGAGAAACGCCAGGCCGAGCCGGGCACGTTGCCTCCCGACGCGGTTCAGGAGTTCGCACACTGGGTGGCGCAGCGCGAGGAGCTGGCCGGTCAGACTCCCAGCGTGTCGGAGCTGCAACAGCGGAAGTGGTGACGCCGTCGACGCCTCCGCCGGCCCCGGCCTACGAGTGGCGGCTGCCGTCCGGTTTCCCGGTGCCAAGGGTTCCCGCCGACAACCCGATGACCCAGGCCAAGGTCGAGCTGGGCCGGCGCCTCTTCTACGAACGCGCCCTGTCCGGGAACGGCACCTATGCCTGCTCCTCCTGCCACCGCCAGGAGCTGGCCTTCACCGACGGCCGGGCCCGAGCGGTCGGCTCCACCGGTGAGGCGCATCCCCGCAGTGCCCTGAGCCTGGCCAACGTCGCCTATGGCGCGACGCTGACCTGGGCCGATCCGCGCCTCACCCGGCTCGAGGAGCAGGCCAGCATCCCGATGTTCAACGAGCATCCGGTGGAGCTCGGCCTCTCCGGACGCGAGGACGAGCTCCTGCGCCGCCTGCGCGCGGATCCCTACTATCCGCGGATGTTCTCCGCGGCCTTTCCCGCGGACCCGGACCCGGTGAGCCTGGCGAACGTCACCCGGGCGATCGCCTCCTTCGAGAGGACGCTGATCTCGGGCGATTCACCCTACGACCGCCTGGTCTACCGGGACGAGGCCGGCGCGCTCTCCGAGTCGGCGAAGCGCGGCATGCGGCTGTTCTTCTCAAAGCGCCTGAACTGCTCGCGCTGCCACGGAGGGTTCACCTTCTCGGGGCCGATCGCCTTCGAAGGGGCCCGTCCCATCGCGCCCACCTTCCACAACAACGGGCTGTACAACCTGGGGGGCGACGGGAGGTATCCCGCCGATAACCCGGGCCTCTTCGGGATCACGGGCCGGACGGAGGACATGGGCCGCTTCCGCGCCCCCACCCTGCGCAACGTCGAGCTGACGGCGCCCTACATGCACGACGGCAGCATCGCGACGCTGGCCGACGTGATCGAGCATTACGCGCGGGGAGGCCGGCTCGTCCCGGACGGTCCCTTCGCCGGCGACGGTCGCGGCAGCCCGCGGAAGAGCGATCTCATCCGGGGGTTCGACCTGGACGATCGCGGCAAGGCCGACCTCGTCGAGTTCCTGAAGAGTCTCACCGACGGGTCGTTCGTCAGCGATCCTCGCTTCGCCGCTCCTCGCTAGTCCTCGTCGTCGATCTGGCCGCGGATCTCGCCGCCCGGGTGGTCGTTGGTGTGGACGTTGGCGTAGGTGACTCTCCTGTCGATGGCGCGCAGAAGCTCGGCGAATTCACCCGGAGCGAGACCCTGCCCCGTCGGGCCGACGATCTGGGCCCCGGTCGCCGTTCCACTCACGGTTCCCGCCCGGGGTCCCGGGCAGGCGGGTGTCCCTGCCGGCCCGTTCCCCAGGTTCGTGCAGAGGAACACGGCGATGCCTCCGGCCACTCCCTTCTGCCCCAGGTGTATGTGCGACTGCAGGACATCGCTTTCGAGACCTTCGTACGTGAGGGTGTAGCTGAGGGAGGTTCCGTCCTCGGAGATGGTCGCTCGGAAGGTCCCGTGCCCCGTCGAGGAGATGGCCGGGGTCTCCTCGAACCCCTTCAGCGTGGCGCGGAGCGTCCGCGCGCCTGCATCCTGATCGTCAGCCAACGCCGGCACGCCCAGGGTCGCGACGGCGGCTATCCCTGCCACGAGCAAGACCGTTCCCGCATGCTTCATCATGCATGCCTCCTCTCCGCTCCGACGAGCGATGGAATTTGTGCTCCCTGCAGCCTCTCCCCGGCCGGCCTCCCGGGTCAGTGACGAAAGTCACATCCGGGCCGACCGGGCGCCCGGAGTAGGAGTACCCGTCCGCCCCGAACGGTGCTAGGATCCCTGTCTATCCACCAAGCGTCGAAGATGGGCGGCAAGACAGTGAATTCGCGCTACACGATCAAAGAGGCGTCGCCGACGAGCTACACGTTCAAGTGGGAGATGCAAGGCGACGACGGCGCCTGGCTGACGGTCATCGAGTCGAAGTCCACCAAGACATCGTAGGAGCCATGAGCATCACGGTCCTCGTTCCCGGCCCGCTGCGCGCCTTCAGCGGGAGCGCACCGGAGATCGCGCTGTCCGCCTCGAGCGTTCGCGCCGTCCTCCAGGAGCTCGAGCGGAGCCATCCGTCTCTCTACCGCAGCATCTGTGACGAGACGGGCAAGGTGCGCCGCCACGTCAATCTGTTCGTGAACAAGCATCACGTGCGCGACCGGGAGGGGCTCGATACGCCGCTCGCGCCGGGAGACGTCATCACCATACTGCCCGCGGTCTCAGGAGGTTGACCATGCCGGAACGCGTTTTTCTCACCATCGGAACCAAGAAGGGCCTCTTCGTCGCCGAGTCGCCCATGACCAGGCAGAGCTTCTCCCTGCGCGGTCCCTTCGGGCCGGGTGTGGGCGTCTACGCGACGCTGACCGACACGCGCGGCAAGCCGCGCATCTACGCCTCGAGCTGCAACCCCTTCTTCGGCATGAAGGTCCTGCTCTCGACCGATCTCGGCAAAACCTTCAAGGAGACGAAGTCGGCTCCAGCCTTCACGAAGGAGGACGGGCGCGCGCTCATCAACATCTGGTCGCTCGAGGCGGGCGACGACAAGAACGATCTCTTATGCGGCGTCGAGCCGGCCTCGCTCTTCCGGAGCAGCGACGGCGGCGATTCCTGGGAGATGGTGCAGGGCATCAGCAACCACGAGCACGCGCGGAAGTGGCAACCCGGGGCCGGCGGGCTCTGCCTGCACACGATCCTGCGCGACGGCAACCGGGTGCACCTCGGCATCTCGACCGGCGGCCACTACCTGAGCGAGGACGGCGGGAAGACCTTCAAGGCCTCGAACAAGGGCGTCGGCGCCGGCTTCCAGCCGGATCCCTACCCCGAGTTCGGCCAGTGCGTGCACAAGATCGCGGGGCACAAGGACGCGCCCGGCCGGCTCTACATGCAGAACCATGGCGGCTGGGCCGACTGGACGGGGCCTGGGGGTCCGCGGCCGAACATCGGCGTCCTGCGCAGCGACGACCACGGCCGCTCGTGGCGGTCGATCGCCAAGGGGCTGCCGTCCGACTTCGGCTTCCCGATGGTCGTGCATCCGCACGAGGCCGACACGATCTACGTCGTGCCACTCGTGCCGATGACGCGCACCTGTCCTGACGGCGCCCCCGCGGTCTGGCGCAGCGAGGACGGCGGCGGCTCGTGGAAGCGGCTCGCCAGCGGGCTGCCGAAAAAGGAGAGCTTCTTCACCGTCCTGCGCGACGCGATGGACATCGACGAGGTCAAGGCGCCGGCGCTCTACTTCGGGACCACGACAGGGCAGCTCTGGATCGGGCGGGACGGGGGCGAGAAATGGGACTGCCTGTTCGACTCGCTCCCGCCGATCCACAACGTCAAGGTCGCGCTGGTCTGAGCCCCGCGCGGGCGCGAAGGAGGAGACCGACATGGCACCCAGACCGATACCCCAGGGTTACCACACCGCGACGCCGTACCTGATCGTCAAGGGGGCGGCGGCCGCGCTCGAGTACTACAAGAAGGCGTTCGGCGCGCACGAGACGATGCGCTTCGCCGGTCCGGACGGCACGATCGGACACGCCGAGATCAAGATCGGCGACTCGCCGATCATGCTCGCGGACGAGCACCCCGGCATGGGCTACCGCGGCCCGCAGGCGCTCGGCGGGTCGCCGGTGAGCATCCTCCTGTACGTGGAGGACGTCGACCGCTGGTTCGCGCGGGCGATCGCCGCCGGCGGGAAGGTCACGAGGCCCGTGGCCGACCAGTTCTACGGCGATCGGACGGGGGTGCTGGTCGATCCCTTCGGTCACGTCTGGTCGATCGCGACGCACGTCGAGGACGTCACCGAAGAGGAGATGCACCGCCGCGCCAAGGCCAAGATGGGTGCGTGACGAGGCGACCCGCCGGCGGATCAGGACGCTCGTCGTCCTGACGCTCGCGATCCTGGCCAACGGGGCGGGAAATCTGGGCCTGAGCTACGGGATGAAGTCGGTGGGGCCGCCCGAGGCCTGGACGCCGGCGGGCCTCGGGGCCCTGCTCGGCACCGCGCTGTCGAGCGCGCCGGTCATCGCGGGCGGGTTTCTGCTGCTGATCTTCTTCGCGCTGTTCCTGTCGCTGCTCTCGTGGGCCGATCTCAGCTACGTCCTGCCGATGATCTCGTCCTGCTTCGCCGTGAGCGCGCTGCTTGGACACCTCGTGCTCGGCGAGCGGATCTCCCTCGTCCGCTGGGCGGGCATCGCGCTGGTGTCGATCGGCGTGCTTCTCGTCGGCCGGACCGGGCCTTCGGGCGACGCTTCGAGGTCGCCGGCCCCGTGACGACGGGTCTGCTGATCGCCATCATCGTCGTCTGTTTCTCGTTCGGGGACGTCGCGCTCACGCGCGGGATGAAGCAGGCCGGCGAGGTGTCCTCCCTGCGCCTCGCGGTTCTCGACGAGGTCGGCGGCCGCGCCATCCGATCGCCCTTCGTCCTGCTCGGCGGGGCGCTGCAGATCGTGGCCTTCGTCACGTATCTCGTGGCCCTTTCGCGGCGCGACCTGAGCTACGTGTTCCCCCTGACGGCCACGAGCGACATCGTCACGACGGTCGCCGCCCGCTACATGCTGCACGAGCGGGTGACGCCCACGCGCTGGGCCGGCGTCCTGATCGTCTCCCTCGGCATCGCCCTGATCTCGGCCTCCTGACACCGGGGACCCTCGATGGCTGCGAATCGAATCTGGATCATGGACGGACACAACATGATCTTCGCGATCCGCCCGTTGCAGGAGCTGCAGGTCTCCGATCGTCGCGAGGAGGCGCGCTCGGGTCTGGCGGACAGGCTGGAGCGGTTCGCGCTCGCGAG
>Ga0137380_10001375_pt1 | contig 19674 bp, 23 predicted proteins | sample SagtaG_17_FD_104809 | JGI IMG/M metagenome (GOLD analysis project Ga0137380, IMG submission 104809) | Vadose zone soil microbial communities from Sagehorn Ranch, Mendocino, California, USA - Sage2_L_100_16 metaG | ecosystem: Environmental > Terrestrial > Soil > Vadose zone | place: USA...
CCAAGCTCTGCGAGCCCTCGGCAATCGCCTGGTCGGCATCCTTCACGGTTGCCTCGCCAACCGCGACATCTATCGCGAGGACGTTGCCTGGCACTCAGCACTCGAGGTTGCCGCTTGACATTTTAAGCCGGGGGATGTCTAGGCGGCAGGTACGCCGCGGTCAGCATCCCGAAATAGGTCGGCGCTTCGTACGAGATGAGATCAACGGGCCAGCCCGCAATCGCGCCGTGCAGCATCAGCATCTGCCACCAGCTGTCGGCCTTCGCCAGCTCGACCTGCTCCCGGCTGATCTCGGTCAGGCGGTCGAGGCGGTTCGTGCGCACGAGCTCGCAGACCAGCGAGTCATATTCCTTCGCGGCGGGATGAAACCCGAAAGGCCCGTCCTCCAGGTGAGCGTGACCATGGTCCGCGCTCGCGATGAACGCCACGCGCTGGTCTGAAGCCGCGGCTGCGGCCGCAATCGCCGCACCGGCGCTCACGTGGTCAGACGCGGAAAGCTCGCGCGCCGGGGTCACTATCACTGTGGGCAGCGGCGGCTCGCTCCGCCCGCCCATGAACCACAGCGGTATGAGCACGCCCCAGTCCATCGGCGCCACGGCCGTCGAAGGGTCGTTCGATCCAAAGCTCACCGCCGCCGCCGGCAGGCCGGCTGCAGCGATCGACTCCAGGAGTCGCCACGCGATGTTCATGTCCGACGGCACGTCGAGCTCGATCGGCGGCGTGACGCCGTTGAGCCGCCCTTTGAGCCGGGCGGCGACGACCACGGCCAGCGCATCGGAGATATGCACGTTGTGCGGCGTCGCGACGATCACAACGTCAGGCTTCGCCGCGGCGAACCGGCGTCCCAGCTCCTCCATGCCCGTGCGCGTCTTAACAGCCAGCTCGCGCTCATGCGGCTCGCACGCCTCCGCGATCGCGATCCCACCGTGTGGTGCAATTGCGGCATAGACAAGCGGCATGAGTTAGATAAGTCTCCACCCCAATGGGGAGGTGGCGCGAAGCTTCGGAGGGGCAGGCGGGAGCCCAAGACAACGATTCAACACGCACGATACTAAGCACACCAATGGATTCACCGATGCGCTTGACGGAGTATAGCCACGGGGCCGGTTGAGCCTGCAAGCTCAGCCCGGTGGAGCTAGGGCAGGTACTCGGGGCGCTGCCCCCGATCGTCGATCCCAACGTGCTGCACGGTGCAGCCGCCCGCGATGACGCGGCGGTCTATCGCATCGCGCCCGACCGCGCCCTCGTCGCGACGGTCGACTTCTTCACGCCCATCGTCGACGACCCCTCAGAGTTCGGCGCCATCGCCGCAGCCAACGCGCTGAGCGACGTCTACGCCGTCGGCGCGCGCCCGTTGTTCGCCCTGGGCATCACGGCCTTCCCGCGCGACAAGCTCGGCACAGGATTGCTCGAGAAGATCGTCGCCGGCGGAGCGGCCAAGCTCGGCGAGGCCGGCGTCCCGGTCGTCGGTGGACACTCGGTCGACGACGCCGAGCCGAAGTTCGGCTACACGGTGATCGGCGAGGTTCATCCCGACCACCTGGTGGGGCATGAAGGCTCGCAGGCCGGCGACCTGCTCTACCTCACCAAGCCTCTCGGCTCGGGGCTGGTCGCGACGGCGATCAAGCGCGGTCTCTGCCCACCCGAGCTCGAGCGCGAGGCGATCGCCGTCATGACGAGCCTGAACCGCGAGGCCTCGGCCGCCATGCTTGCCGCCCACGCCACCGCCGCCACCGACGTGACCGGCTATGGCTTGATCGGGCACCTGGCCAACCTCAAGGGAGGCGCCGACGTCGAGCTTCGCGCGGTGCCTTTCATGCGCGGTGTGCGCGACCTCGCCGATCGCGACCTGTTCCCGGACGGCAGCCGCCGCAACCATGCCGCGTATCGGGACCAGGTGGCCTGGGATGGAATCGCCGAAGTGGACCAGATGATGCTGTGCGACGCGCAGACGAGCGGCGGCCTGCTCGTCGCGATCCCGTCGTACAACGCGGACAGGTTCGAGCAGGCACAGAGATCAGCGGTCAGGATCGGCGTCATGCGTGGTGACGGCAGGATTCGCGTCCGTTAAATGTCCAGGTTGCGCGTAAGCGGCGGCGAGGCCCGCGGACGCCGCCTCAAGGCGCCGAAGAACATCCGGCCCACGCAGGGCATGGTCAAGCAGGCCATCTTCAACATCGTCGGGCCGGGAATCGAGGGGGCAAACGTCCTCGACCTGTTCGCCGGGTCGGGTGCGCTCGGCATAGAAGCGCTGTCCCGAGCCGCGACGAGCGTCACCTTCGTGGACCAGCAGCCGCGCGGTCTTGCTATCCTGCGGCAGAACTTGGACGCCCTCGGCTTCAAGGAGCGCGCTCGTGTGGTCCGCAGTGATGTGGTGCGGTGGCTCGAAGCTTCTCCCGACACGGTGAGGTCCGCGACCTTCATCTTTCTCGATCCTCCATACGAAGACGTCGTCCTCGACCGCGCGCTGAAGGTGCTGGACCGCGAGGTGACGCAGGCCACCGTCGTCGCCGAGCACTCCCGAAGGCAGGAGCTCCCGCAGCTCGACCGACTGCGAGTCGATCGGCAGCGCCGCTACGGCGACACGCTCGTGACGGTGTTTCGTATCTGATGGCGCGCAACCAGGTCCCCAACTCGAAGATCGCCGTCTACCCGGGCAGCTTCGACCCTTTCACCAACGGACACCTCGACGTGGTCGACCGCGCGCTCGGCATCTTCGACAAGCTCATCGTCGCCGTGGCGGCCAACCCGGAGAAGCGACAGCCGCTCTTCACGGTCGAGGAGCGCCTGCAGCTGATCCGCGCCTCACTCAACGGACGGGACCGGGCCGAGGTCGCGAGCTTCACCGGTCTCACCGTCGAGTACGCGCGCTCGCGGGGGGCGAGCACGCTGGTCAAGGGCCTGCGCGCCTACTCAGACTTCGACGCCGAGCTGCAGCAGGCGCTGATGAACCGCAAGCTCGCGCCCGACATCCACACCGTGTTCCTGATGTCGGGCTTCGCGCACATATTCGTCTCGTCAAGTATCTTGAAGGACATCGCCCGCTATGGCGGCAAGGTTTCGGACCTCGTCCCGCCGGCGGTCGCGAGAGCGTTGAAGGAGAAGTTCAGATAAAGGTCGACGAGCTGCTTGACCGTTTCGAGTACCTGATCCAGAACGCGCGCCATGTCCCGCTTTCGACCCAGATCATGCTCAACGAGGATGAGCTCATGGAGCTGATCGACCAGATCCGCTTCAACCTGCCGGATGAGATCAAGCAGGCGAACTGGACCGTGTCCGAGCAGCAGCGGATCATGACCGAGGCGCACGCCGAAGCCGCGCGCACGATGTCCCGGGCCAACGAGCGCGCCGAGGAGGCCGCGTCGGAGCACGAGATCCTGCGCCGCGCCGAGCGCCACTCCGCCCAGGTCGTGAAGGACGCACAGTCCAAGGGCGACCAGATCATCCGCGAGGCCGAGGCCTACGCCCTCGAGCAGCTCAAGCAGCTGGAAGCCCATCTCGGCCGCACGCTGCAAACCGTCCGGCGTGGGGTGGAGGCGCTGCAGGCCAACCAGCCTCAACCACAGGAGACCGCCGACCAGGCGACCGGAAGCTAGCTTCCCGTAAACTTTCGGGGCCGTGGCTCTACCGAAAGTCAAGCTGTCCAAGTCGAAGAAGGGTCGCCGCCGCTCGCACCTCGCGCTTGCCCTCGTCCAGATCCAGCCGTGTCCCAACTGCAAGCACATGCGGCGCCCGCACACGGTGTGCCCCAACTGCGGCCATTACGGGGCGGGCAGCGGCCGCGAAATCATCAAAGCCAAGGAATAGCAGCGAAAGTAGCGTTTGTCTTCCCAGGCCAGGGCTCTCAGCAGCCGGGCATGGGAGCCGAGCTCCTCGAAGACGAAGAGATCTCGGGACTGTGCGACAGGTGCGAGTCGGCTGCGGGCGTGGACCTGCGCCGCCTTCTCACCACCGCCACCGACGATGAGCTCCGCCTGACGCAAAACGCGCAGCCCGCGCTTTGCTTCGCCGGCATCGCATTAACTCTGCTCCTGCGGCGGCGCGGCATCGAGCCCGCGGGCACAGCCGGCCACTCGGTCGGCGAGTACGCGGCGCTGGCCGCCGCCGGCGCGGTCACCGCGCCGCAGGTGATCAAGGCGGTCGTCGAGCGCGGTAAGGCGATGGCCGAGGCGGCGCCCGCGGGAACCGGCTCCATGGCGGCGGTCCTCGGCCTCGACGCCCAGGCGGTCGAGGTCGCGCTGGCCGGCATGAACGACGCGTGGCCCGCGAACTACAACACTCCGACACAGACCGTGATCGCCGGCACGATGACAGGTCTCGAGGTTGCGACGCAGCGTCTCCAGGTCGCGGGTGCCAAGCGCGTCATCCCGCTCAACGTCAGCGCCGCTTTTCACACGCCGCTCATGGCGCCGGCCGCGGAACGTCTCCGCGCCGCGCTGGACAAGGTCGAGTGGCGTTCCCCGCGCATCCCGGTGATGGCCAACCTCACGGGGCGGCCGCACCAGGGCGGCGATCGCGTACCGCACGTCATGGAGATGCAGCTCCGGTCGCCCGTCCGCTGGGCGACGTGCATCGGCTCGCTCGTCGAGACGGGGTGCGACACATTCATCGAGGTCGGGCCGAAGCGCGCCTTGACCGGGATGATGCGCGAGCTCGCGCCGGGCCGCGCGGCCTTCGCGGTCGCCACCCCGACCGCGATTGAAGAACTCGCGATTACGGCCTAGGCAACGAAGCGTTGCCTGGCGGCCTTCTGCTACTTGACGGCGCCTGCAAAGGCGGGCGGAGAATCGAAATTGGTTCCCCTGCCTAGCTCGGTTTTCTCACGGAGGTGAGAGATGAATGCAGGCGTAGTCAAGTCCAAATACAAGAAGTCGGAGTTGGACAAAGCCATCAAGGAGTACAAGGAGACGGCGCTGCCGGCGATTGCGACCCATGAAGGCGGGCGCTCCGCCACGCTCCTCATAAATCGCGAGACGGGCGACGTCCTGTCCATCGCGTTCTACGAAAGCGAAGCGGCAGCGAAGGCTTTCGCACCGAAGGCGGAGAAGCTGATCGCCGGTTTCCAGAAATACGCGGCTCCCGACGCCAGGCCGACGCGCGAGGTCTATGAGATCGCGGCCTCGACGCAGACGGAGGCCAAGGCCGTCGTCGAGCGCACGTACAAGGCGATCAACGCGCACGACCTCGAAGCCGCCGCGCGCGACTCGGCGCCAGACGCCGAGCTCACCGCGCCCGGCGACATGACGGTCAAGGGACCGCAGGGGATCAAGGAGTACAACCAGAACTGGATCACGGCGTTCCCTGACGCGCGCCTGGAGACGAAGAACATCTTTGCCCAGGGCAATCAGGTCGTAGTGGAAGCCGCCTTCGTCGGGACGCACAACGGGACGCTGAAGACCCCCATGGGCGATGTGCCCGCGACGGGCCGCAAGGTCAGGGGCGATTACGTGCAGGTGTTCGAGGTCGATCGCGGCCTGATCAAGAAAGCGCGCCTGATGTTCGACCAAGTGCAGCTCATGACGCAGCTCGGCATGGCCCCTGCACCCCCTCAGCAGGCGGTGAACACCCGCCGGTAGGTGGACTTGCCGGCGTCGGGCCGGGGCCGCGCGGAGCCCCGGCCCACCCGGGCGTGCGCGATACGGCCTCGTGTACAGTAGACCGCGTATGGAAACTCAAAAGCTGAGCTTCGAGGACTTCAAGAACATCATCGTCGAGCGTCTTGGCTGCGAACCCGAGCAGGTGACGATGGACGCTTCATTTCAGGAGGACCTGAACGCCGACTCTCTCGACCTGGTCGAGCTGATCTACGCGTTCGAGGAAAATACCGGTCTCGAAATTCCTGACGAGGACGCGGAGAAGATCACGACCGTCGGACAGGCCTGGGAATACATCCAGGAGAAGGCCGGCTCATAGCACAGCCTGAGGACACGCGCAGCGTCGCACCCCTCGCTCAGTCACTGCAGCAGCTACAGCAAAAGATCGGGATTCACTTTCGCGATCCAGGGCTCCTGCTCGAGGCCGTGACCCACAGCTCGTTCGCCAACGAGAGTCCTTCGGTCTCGCCGCGCGACAACGAGCGGCTCGAGTACCTAGGCGACGCGGTCCTGCAGCTCATCGCGGCGGAGTACCTCTACAAGCACCATCCGGGCGCCACTGAAGGCGAGCTGACGCAGACCCGTTCGGCGATGGTCAACACCAACACCCTCGCCCAGCTTGCGGAGCAGATGGGCCTGGGTGCCTATCTGTATCTCGGCAAGGGCATTGCGAAAGGAGGCGGTCGCAACCTCAAGTCCCTGCTCGCGAACGCGTTCGAGGCGGTGCTCGGCGCGGTGTTCCTCGACGCCGGCTATGACGCGGCATATCACTACTACCTCGACCGCTATCGAGCCCTCCCGTCGCCCGTCCGCGACGAGAACTTCAAAGGCCGCCTCCAGCAGGTCGCGCAGGAGCGGTTCGGCGAAACGCCGGTCTACGACAGCGAGGGAGCCCGTGTGGCCAACCGCCGCGAGTACACCTCAGTCGTGTTCGCCGGCCCGGAGGCGCTGGGCACCGGACACGGCGCGAGCAAGCAGGAGGCCGAGCAGGACGCGGCCCGGGTGGCCCTCGAGAGCCTGCTCGGATCAGCCGCCAAAGACGTGGTCCAGGCCGCCAAGCCGGCACAGTCGCGGACCCGTCGCGCGCCGCGCAAAAAGCGCGAGCTGCCGGCTCCAGCCCCCGAGCCCGCTCCGGCCGAGGTCGTACCGCTCCACGTCATCTCCAAAGAGCCCGCGACGCCAGCCGCATCCCGTAGCCGCCAGTTCGGCGAACCCATCGACTAGCAGTCAAGTCTCCTCCCCATTCATGGGGAGGTGGCCCGAAGGGCCGGAGGGGCTGGACCATCTAGCCCGTGAGGGTCATCCGACCCCAACATCTGGTACTCTCGGCGCCAGTTTGTTCCTCAGGTCCCTGCAATTGCTGGGCTTCAAGACCTTTGCCCGGCAGACCGAGATCCTGTTTGACGGCGGCGTGACCGCCATCGTCGGGCCCAACGGATCGGGCAAGACGAACATCGTCGACTCCGTCAAATGGGTGCTCGGCTCCGGCCAGGCGCGCGACCTCCGCGGCAAGAAGATGGAAGAGGTCATCTACGCCGGCGGCGACCGCCGCCCCCGCGCCTCCTACGCCGAGGTGTCGCTGGTCTTCGACAACACCGCGGGCCGGCTGCCGGTCGACTACCACGAGGTGGCGATCAAGCGCCGGATCGAGCGCGACGGGGAGAGCGACTACTTCCTCAACGGCACCCGATTGCGGCGACGCGACCTGCTCCACCTCCTCTCGTCGACCGGCCTGACCGTCGACTCGTACGCGATCATCGACCAGCACGACATCGAGCACATCGTGGTCTGCTCGCCGGCCGAGCGAAGGCAGCTGCTCGAGGAGGCGGCCCAGGTCCGCGGCGTGAAGGCTCGACGCCAGGAGGCGTCGCAGAAGCTGCGGGACCTGGCCAACAACCTGCTCCGCCTCGAAGACCTGAAGACGGAGCTCGCGCCGCGGCTCGAAAGCCTCCGCGCGCAGGCCGCGGCCGCCCGCGAAGCCGGCGAAGCGACCGCCCGCCTCGAGGTGCTCCGCGGCAGCATCGTCTGGGAGGAGTGGCGCGAGGCCCGCGACGCCCATCGCCGGGCGTCCTCGCAGGTCCAGGCGCTGGAGCGGCGCCTCATCGAGGCCCGGGAGCAGGCCCGCGTGTCGGAGGAGGAGTTCTGTTCCGGCCGCGAGGCGGCGCAGGCGGCCCAGGACCGCCGCATAGCGCGACAGCGGACGCTGGGCCAGCTCCGGCTGCAGCTTTCCGAGGCCGAGCACCGCGTGCAGCTGGCCCAGGAGCGGTCGGAGAACCGGCGCACCGTGGCCGAAGCGGCGCGCAGCGCTGAGAAGGAGAACAAGGCCGTCCTCGACGCGGCCGCGGACCTGCACGCGCAGCTGTCGAGGGAGCTCGCCGTCGAGGCGCTGCCGGTCGAGAACGTCGCGCAGAGCGAGCTCGCCGAAGCCGAGAGGAGGTCCAGGGTCGCGGAGGAGGCGGCCGTCGCCCTGGCCAGGCTCCGCTCGGAGCTCGAAGGGATCGACGCCCTGCGCCCGGCCGCATCGTCGGGCGTGCGCCTCGGCGAGGTGATCACCGCGCGGCCCGGCTACGAGGCCGCGCTGGCCGGCGTGCTGGGCCCGCTCCTCGACGCGCTTGTGGTCTCAGACGAGCGGACGGGGCTCGAATCGGCCGCGGCCGCGAAGCGACAGGTCACAGCTTTGTTCCCGACGGATGTCCCCGCACCGCTGGACGGTTCGCTCTACCACCACCTGGACATTCGTGACGGTTACGAACCCATCGCCCGGCGGCTGCTGGGCGGCGTTTTGCTTGGGCGTGACGTCACGGTCGAGGGCGTTTATCGCGAGCCGGGGATGGTGAGAGCGGGCACCGACCCGCGCGTCGCGTGGGATGCGCGTCGGGCCGAGCTTCAACGGCGGATTCCGCAGCTCGAGGCCGACGCGGCCCTCGCCCATGACACGGCCGGCGAGCTGCGGCGCCTGCGCGAAGCGATGGAGCGGGGGCAGATGCGCCACCGTCTCGATTCCATCCGGCGGCAGGCGGGCATGGTGGAAGAGGACCTGGCCCGGCTGACCGCGGTGTCCGCGGACCGCCGCAGCCGCGTGGTCCAGGCCGAACAGGCCTTGACCGCCGCCACGGAGGCACTGCCCGCGCTGTACGACGCGGCCGAGGCCGCGCGCCAGGCCCTGGCCACCTCCGAACACGACGCGCCCGAGGAGGACGCCGAAAACGCGGAGGGGGCGAGGCGCCTGGTAGCGCTCGAAGAGGCCCGCATCGACGCCCGGCTGCGCGCCGGGACGCTCGAGGGCAACCACGAGCTGATCACGCGCGAAGCCGAGCTCCTGCAGGCCCGCATGGACGACATCCGGTCCCGAATGCCCGATGGTGTCGCACCCGAAGAGGTGCCGGGAGGAAAGGCCCGCGAGCGCGAGATGCGCGCGCTCGAACGCCGGCTCGAGGAGATCGGTCCGACGAACGCTCTGGCCGAGTCGGAGTGCCGCGAGCTGGAGGAGCGCTATCAGAACCTCGCCGAGCAGCTGGAAGACATCGGCGCGGCGCGGGCAGACCTCGAGGGTCTCATCGCGAAGCTTCGCCAGGAGGAGGAATCGCGCTACGAGGCCGTCTTTGGCGCGGTGGCGGCGAACTTCCACGAATACTTCTCGGAGCTGAACCCCGGCGGGCGCGCGACGCTCCGCCATGCCGAAGGCGACGAAGGGCCGCGCACCGGTGTGGAGATCCTCGTCCAGCCACCGCGCAAGCGGCTGCAAAACGTGACCCTGCTCTCCTCCGGCGAGCGCTCGCTTGCCGCCCTCGCCCTGGTCCTGGCGCTCGACGAGGTCAACCCGAGCCCGTTCACCATCCTGGATGAGGTCGATGCCGCGCTCGACGACGCGAACGTCAACCGCTTCGGTCAGATGGTCGCGCGCCTCGGCGCGCGCCGGCAGTTCCTGGTCATCACGCACAACCACGTCACGATGTCGTACGCGTCGACGCTGTACGGCATTCACCTCGATGAGAGTGGTTCGTCCCACCTGGTCTCGGTCCGGCTCGAAGACATTCGCAAGCCCGCGACCCGAGCCGCGACCACAGCGCAAGCAGGCTGAGCGAACCAAAGCAAGGGATCTGGAGCCGGGTCGGCAGCCGGACCCGAAGCGCCGTCGCGGCCGGCCTTCGCTCCCTCAGCCCGCCGCTCGCCTCGGGGTACTACAAAGAGCTCGAGGAGCTGCTGGTGGCCGCCGACCTCGGGCCCGCGATGGCGGCGCAGCTCGTGGCGGGCGTGCGATCCCGTTCCCCGCGCACTCGCAACGAAGGGATCGACGCACTCCTTGCGGTCGCCGCCGGCGTGATGTCGAAGAAGCCTCGCGAGCTCAATCTGACCGGCAACCCGGCCTGCATCCTCTTTTATGGGATCAACGGCGCCGGCAAGACGACCACCGCCGGCAAGGTGGCCTTTCGGTTACGCGAGCAAGGCCGAAAGCCCCTCGTCGTCGCGGCGGACACCTACCGCGCCGCGGGCATCGAGCAGATGGTGGCTTGGGCCGAGCGCGCAGGCGTGCCCCATTTCGACGGCTCCAGCGGCGCCGACCCGGCATCAGTCATCTACGACGGCGTGCACATGGCGCGGAACCGAGGCCACGACGTGGTCATCGCCGACACCGCCGGCCGCCTGCAAACCCAACGCAACCTCCTCGAGGAGCTGGGCAAGATCGGCCGTGTGGCGAGCAAAGCCCTCGACGACCAGCCCTACGAATCGCTCCTAGTCCTCGACGCCGTGCTCGGGCTGACAAGCCTGGTCCAGGCCCGCGAGTTCAACAAGGCGATCCCGATGACCGGCCTCGTCCTGGCCAAGCTCGACAGCACCGCCAAGGGCGGCGCGGCCATAGCGATCGAGGCCGAGCTCGACGTGCCGGTGAAGCTGGCGGGGGTGGGGGAGGCCATCGAAGACCTGACCGCGTTCGACCCGGCGGCCTTCGTCCGCGCGATCTTCAACTAGTCGGACCCACCGGGTCGGGAGGTGGCCCGAAGGGCCGGAGGGGGCAGGGCCGGAGGGGCTGGTCCAAATATGGTCGTCGGCGCGATCGTCATCATCCCCTCATCGGTTTTGACCAGCTGCCATCCCCCTTCATGCACAAGCCAGTGATGCCGGTGACACAAAAGAATCAAGTTGGACAGCTCTGTGTTCCCGCCGTTGATCCAGTGCACGAGATGGTGTCCGTCGCATCGTGACGCGGGCCGCTCGCAGGCCGGCCACTGGCAGTGCCCGTCCCGCGCTTTGAGCGCGCGCCGCGCCGGACCCGAGATGACTCGCTTGGAGCGACCGACGTCGACGACAACCGATTCCTGGTCGAGCAGCACTCGCATCACGCTGCAGTCGCAAGCCATGCGCTGCACCGTCGTCGAGGAAACAGGCAGCGAGAATTCCATCTCGCCGGCGGCTGCACCCGCCAGGCTCTTGACCGTTTCCACCGAGGCGGTGATCTGGAGGTTGGCCGGCCTGCCACCAACGGCCAGCTCGACCAACGCATCGGCATAGCGCTTCTCCAGGTTTCGGTCGTCGTCCCACCGCGTCCTCCGAGCCAGAGGCTCCAGCGAAGTGCGCACAGCGGCGCCACCGATAGGGTCAAGGACTCCGTTGATGAGCAGGCCACCGTCTTCGCCCCTGGTCAATGAGAGATGGCGATTCTCGACCAGGTCGACCTGCTCTGCCGCGTATGCCTTGGCGTCAACCGAATGGCGGTAGTGGAGGCTCTCGTAGTAGAACTTCCCCGGCGACACTTTACGTGCCACCTCGAGCAGCCTCGCCTCCTCGAACCGCGGACCGGTCGCAATCGCGGTGCGCGCCATCACCGCCACGTGGCTGAAGCCGATCTCCCCGGTCTCCATGGCCTTCACGCTGGCCGCGACCTCGGCACATCGCTCGCCGACCGCGATCCGATCCCCAGCCACCTTCTCGGTCAGGTTGCAGTTGAAGCGGATCCAGTCGATCGGAGTGTTCGAGCCCTCGTCGGCCCAGTGGTCGGTCCGCGCGAACTCCGACGCCAGCTTCGAATGCTCCAGCTGGAGCATGTCGATCTGACGCTGGATCTGGATCATCTGTCGCGCGATCTCGGCGCCCCGCGACACCATCTGAAGCATGTTCCCAGCCTACGAACAACAGTTCGCCCGATCAATCCTCTTAACAGGGCAAAAAAAGAAAATCCCAAACCTGCGACATTCGGGGGCAGTGCTCGCCGACCCCCACTGCCACACCCTGTCCTCGGACGGCATGGTCACCCCAGCCGAGTTGGTCGACGCCGCGGTCAAAGCCCACCTCGACCTCATCGCCGTCACCGACCACGACACGATGGACTCGGTCAGGCAGACCAAGGAGCTCGGCTCAGGCGCGGGGTTGGCAGTGGTCGCGGGGCAGGAGATCACCACCGCCTGGCCCGCGCAAACCCACATCATGGGCTGGTTCCTCAACAAGCCCGTTAAACGCGGAATGTCCGTCGAGGACACGGTGGATGCGATCCACGACCAGGGTGCGCTGGCGATCATCCCCCATCCTTTCATGCCGGTCTATTTCGGTTCGATCCAACCCGGCATGCTGCGCCGCCTCATCGAGCGGCACCCGGTCGACGGCATCGAGACCATGTTCACGGCGCCGATCGGAACCCGCCGCCGCAACCAGCTCGAGGCCTTCTTCGCCCAAAATCGCGACCGTCTCGGAGCACCAGTCGGCGGCAGCGACTGCCACTTCGGCGGCTACGACATGGGCCGGGTGGTGACCGAATACGAGGGCGATTTCCGGACCGCGATTCAGAAAAGAACGACGGCGCCCAAGCGCAATCGGGACGGCGACGGCGTTCCGGTCGCGATGGCGCTGCGCCAGCAGTGGCGCTCCCTGGTCGAGCTACCGGTCAGGCGATTGCGCGGCGAGCTCTAGCAATACCTCGTGCACGGCCGGCGGCGCTGCCAGGACGTTCCCCGTTTCGATCCACGTGTCTCCGCCTGACCAGTCCGTGACCCGACCGCCAACCTCGAGCACGAGCCCGGCGCCCGCCGCAACGTCCCACGTGTTCAAGCCCAGCTCGAAGAAACCGTCGAATGTGCCGGATGCGGTCCAGGCGAGGTCCAGAGCCGCGGCGCCCGCCCGGCGGAGGTCCTCGAAGCGATACAGGGCCTGCTCCATGACAGACAGGTAGTGCGGCAGCAGCTTCTTGTTGCGAAATGGAAACCCGGTCGCGATCACGGCGCCCATAGGTTCGACTGCGCGGTGTTGCGCAAGCCGATCACCGTTCAGAAAGGCGCCGCGCCCAAGAGCCATCGTGAACTCGAGCTTCAGGAACGGCGCCAGCACCACGCCGACCGACGGGCGCCCGTTCTCGAGAAGCGCCACCGAGATGCCGACGGTCGGAAACCCGCGCGTGAAGTTCGTCGTCCCATCGAGAGGATCGACCGTCCACATCGTTTGCGCACGCAGACCACCGCGCTCCTCCGCCAGCACAGCTACGCCCGGCGCTTCTCGCGCGAGCACCTCCAGGATCGCGGCCTCGGAACGCCGGTCGGTCGCCGTGACGTAATCGCCGGCGCCCTTGCGCTCGGCGGAACCACCTGGCCGAGGCAATCCGGATTCGAGCAGCACGGCCGCTCCCGCACGCGCGGCGCGCAGCGCGACGGGGAGGAGAGAGGTCAGGCCTGCTTGTCTTCGAGGCCCAGTCCGAACATCGCCTCGAGGTCGTGGGCCGAGAACTGCTGAAACGCGACCATCGTCTGCGTGCGTTCGATGTCGGTCAACCGTGTGAGATGCTGCGTGACCACCTTCGCCAGGTCGTCGTGCTCGCGCACCCGCACGATCGCCACGAAGTCCCAGTCGCCGGTGACCGTGTAGACCTCGGCCACGCCTTCCACGTCGGCCAGCTCCGGGCCGAGGTGGGTGAGACCATCGCGCGTCGACTCGATGAGGATGAACGCGGTCAGCATCAGCTCACGCCGAGCGGAACCATAGCGCCGGTCGCTTCGCCGTAAGCCCACACATCCATGTCGCCGTAGTCGATTCCATGAGCGCCGAAGATCGTGCATATGTGCGTGCGGTGGTCGTTGCCGTGATGCATGGCCTGAATCAGCACGACGCCGAGGTCGATCTTCAGGCGCCGATCACCGTACTGAGTCTCGATCAAGTTGCCGCCGGTGAGCCGTCCGGCCGCCTCGATGAGCTGATCCCCGCTGTGCTCCGCGAGCTTGCGCAGCGCCGGCACGCCCGGAAACTCATCGCGCTCGCTGAGCTGCGGCTCGTGGTCCACCAACCGGCGGAGGTATCGCTGCTCCGCGGCCAGGAGGTGCGTGAGCGTCGCCGCCACGGTGCCATAGGTCCCCGGCGTGGTCAGCTGCAGCTGGTCTTCGCTCAACCGGCCGCATACGTCAAGCACGTGAAGGTTGGCCCACCTGTGGTAACTGAACGCTTCGACCAGCAGCGACTCGTCCACGCCCTGATTCTAATCTTGGTAAGCTGTCAAGGCATGGCCCTTGACAGGCTCCAAGCTCGGGGGCGCGCCCTCGCGCTGTACGAGCGCTACGGACCGCTGCTGACGCAGCACCAGCGCGATGTCGTCGATCTATACCTCCGCAGCGACTGGTCGCTGGCCGAGATCGCCGCGCACCAGGGCACGTCGCGCGCTGCCGTGCACGACATCGTGAGGCGTTCGACCCGCTCGCTGCAGGACTACGAGAAGCGTCTTGGGCTCCTCGCCGAGGCAGGCCGCCGCCGGCGCGCGGTGGAGAAGATGGAGCGCGAGCTCAACGGGCTCAGGCGGCGTATCGCCGGCCTGGGGGGCACGGTCTAGCCATGTTTGAAGCGCTTGGAGACAGGCTCGCCGCCACGCTGAAGAAGCTCACCGGGCGCGGCGTGCTGCGCCCCGAAGACGTCGAGGCGGGCCTGCGGGAGGTCCGGCTGGCGCTGCTCGAGGCGGACGTCAACTTCAAGGTCGTCAAGGAGTTCGTGGAGCGGGTCCGGGGTCGAATCGCCGGCGTGGAGATCTCGGCGGGCCTGACCGCCCCGCAGACAGTGGTCAAAGCGGTCAACGACGAGCTGGTCGAGCTGCTGGGCGGCAACGACGAAGGTCTTCACTATTCATCGCAGCCGCCCACCGTCGTGATGCTGGTCGGTCTGCAGGGTTCGGGCAAGACGACCACCACGGTGAAGCTGGCGCTGCTGGCGCGGCGCGACGGCCACCGTCCGCTCGTCGCGGCCCTGGACTTTCGCCGGCCTGCGGCGGTCGATCAGCTGAGGACGCTCGCGGAACGCGAAAACGTCGCGTTCGGCAAGGGTGAAGAAGCCGTGGCCGAAGCGGCGAGGCTCAATTGCGACGTCGTGATCCTCGATACCGCGGGCCGGCTGCACGTGGACGCCGACCTCATGGACGAGCTCAGGCAGCTCAGGGCGCGGCTCGGCGCGACCGAGACCCTGCTCGTCGCCGACTCGATGACGGGCCAGGAAGCCGTGAGGGTGGGCGAGGCATTCGCCAAAACCGTAGGGCTCGACGGGGTGATCCTCACCAAGCTCGACGGCGACGCCCGCGGCGGCGCGGCGCTGTCGCTGCGCGTGGCCACCGGTCAGGTCATCAGGTTCGCCGGAGTCGGCGAGAAACCCCAGGACCTCGAGGTGTTCCGTGCCGAGCGCACGGCGTCACGGATCCTGGGCATGGGCGATGTCCTTTCCCTGATCGAGAAAGCCGAGCGCAGCTTGGACCAGGCCAAGGCGGAAGAGGTCGAGCGCCACCTGCGCGCCGGCCAGCTGAGCTTCGACGACTTCCTCGCCCAGATCCGCCAGCTGCGTGGCATGGGCTCGCTCGAAGGCATGTTGGAGATGGTCCCGGGCGGCGGGGCGCTGAAGGGCCAGCTCGCAGGCGCGGACACGGAAAAAGAGATGAAGCGGATGGAGGCGATCATCCTGTCGATGACGCCGCGAGAGCGGGCGCACCCCGACATCATCGACGGCAAAAGGAAGCGCAGGATCGCCAAAGGCAGCGGTGTGCAGCCCGCCGACATCAACCGGCTGCTCAAGGCCAGGGACGCGATGCAGCAGCTGGCCAAGCAGTTCGGTCGCCAGGGTGCGAAACGAGCAATCGGAATTCCCCGAACCTATGGACAAGGAGGCGCAGGTTGGTAAAGATCAGGCTGAGGCGGATGGGGGCGAAGAAACACCCCTTCTACCGTATCGTGGTGGCCGACGCGCAATCGCCCCGTGACGGCCGCTTTATCGAGCACCTCGGGTACTACGACCCGATGACGGAACCGGTGAAGGTCAAGATCGACGTGGACAAAGTTATGAAGTGGCTGCAACAGGGCGCGCAGCCCAGCGAAGCGGCGCGCAGCCTGTTGAAGCGGGAGGGAATCCTTGAGCGACGTGCAGAGAAGCCGACCCCCACGGCGTGACTTTCGGCGCGGCGGCGGCGGATTCAATCGAGGCGGCGGCGGTTTCCGGCGCGACAGGCCGGCGCCGGGCGGCGGACCCGGTATCGACTACCGCGCGATGGTGGAGTTTGTGGCGAAGTCGCTGGCGGAGAAGCCGGAAGAGGTCTCGGTCGAGGTCTTCGAGCGCGGCGGAGGAACCGTCGCGATCAAGGTCAAGCTGGCCGACGAAGACGTCGGGCGCTTCATCGGCAAGGCCGGGCGCAACATCGAAGCCCTTCGCACACTCGTGCGGGTCGCCTCGTCGCGGGACCGCAAGCGGGTGTTCGTCGACCTGGCGAACGCGCCGACCACCGGTCAGCAGTTCTCGCCACGAGGAGGCGGAAGGCGGCCGACGGGCGAGGTGACGGCGTGATCCGAGTGGGGCAGGTGATGGGGGCGTTTGGACTCGATGGAGCTGTCAAGGTGCTGCCCTTGACAGATTTTCAGGATCGCTTCGACGCGGGCGCCAGCCTGCTGCTCGACAGCTGCGCTCATCATGTGGAGTGGAGCCGCGAAGGCCAACCGGGTCTCGTGGTCAAGTTCCGCGGCATCGAGAACCGGACCATGGCGGAGCTCTTCCGAGGCCGCTACCTCGAGGTTCCGGACGACGAGATGCGCGCGCCGGAGCCCGGCCACTTCTACCACCACCAGGTGGTGGGCCTTGCGGTGCTATCCATCTCGGGCGAGCGCCTCGGCGTGATCGAGGAGGTCCTGGAGCGGCCGGCCAACGACGTCTGGGTCAGCCGGGAGGGCACGATCGAGCACCTTATCCCGGCGACCAAGGATGCAGTCGTCGAGGTTGACGTCCAGGCCGGCCGGGTCGTGGTCGCGGACTGGCTGCTGAAGGTCGATGACGCCAAAGAGAACAGCTGAGATGAGATTCGACGTCGTGACGATCTTCCCGGCCATGTTCGGCCCTGCGTTTCAGCAGGGCGTGATCGGCCGCGCCATCGAGCGCCGGGTGATCGAGCTGCACGCGCACGACCTGCGCGACCACACACACGACCGGCACCGCCAGGTCGACGACATGCCGTTCGGTGGCGGTCCGGGGATGGTGCTGAAGCCCGAGCCCGTGATCGAAGCCGTGGAGTCCATCAGGACCAAGAATCGGGGACCGGTGATCCTGATGGAGCCATGGGGCGAGCGCCTCGACCAGAAGCTCGCCGCCGAGCTCGCCGCGGAGCCCGGCCTGGTCATCGTGTGTGGGCGTTATGAGGGCATCGACGATCGGGTTCGGGCGGCGCTGCAGGCGCGCGAGATCTCGATCGGCGACTACGTTCTGACCGGCGGCGAGATCCCCGCGATGGTCCTGGTCGACGCGGTGGCCAGGCTCATCCCGGGGGTCGTCGGCGACCCCGGCTCGTTGGCGCAGGACAGCTTCGCCGACGAGCTGACCGGCTGGCCGCAGTTCACGCGCCCGGCTGAGTATCGAGGCATGACCGTCCCTGACGTGCTGCTGTCCGGCGACCACGCGCGGATCAAGCAGTGGCGCCGGCAGCAAGCGGCTCAGAGACGCGTTCCACGCGGTAAGGAGTTGAAGAAGACATGAACGTGATCCAGCAGCTCGAGAAAGAGCAGCAGAAAAAGAAGGTCCCCTCTCTGCGTGCCGGCGACACCGTGCGCGTCCACGCGAAGGTCGTCGAGGGCACGCGCGAACGCATCCAGGTATTCGAAGGCACCGTGATTCGGGTTACCGGCGGTGGCCTGCGCCAGAACTTCACGGTTCGCCGCGTGACCCATGGGGTAGGCGTGGAGAGGACATTCATGATCCACTCGCCGCGCATCGACAAGATCGATGTCCTGCGCCACGGCGACGTGCGCCAGGGCCGCCTGTACTACCTGCGCGGCAAGGTCGGCCGCGAAGCTCGCATCCGCGAGCGCCGCCGCCTGGTCACCGAAGAGGCCGACTCCGAGGCGGAAGAACCGGCTGAGGAGACCGACGAGCCCGAGACGCAAGAAGAGTCTTAGGAGTTGCGCGGCTGGCACCGGAACGTTATGACCGGCTCGGCCTATTACTTCGACGGAGGCATGGTCCGCTACCAGCAGCCGCTCTGAGCGAACGGTCCTAAACCTGGCCTTCAGGTGACCGGCACGGACGCGCTGTATACGTCGAACTGGTGCAACGCACCGTCGGGATTCGTTGCGGTGCTGTTGGAATTATCCGCCCAGGCTGGATGCGCCATGCCACCATAGAAAGCTAGGCCGGAGTAGTCGCCGTAGTCGATCCCATTGCCGGAGTCGTGGGAGTTGGACGTCCCGGCGCTGATCTGAATGTTGGGGCTGAACGAAACGCCTCCGTCGGTGCTGAACGCGCCCCAGAACTGCGCGTCGGTATTCGGGACCCCATCTGTGTCCCCTGGGCCGCCAGAACCGAGATCCATCCTTGCGTCATACCAAACGGTGGCGATATTGCCAGTCGTCGGATCCAGGGCGATCTTCGGCAGGAACTGGCTGTTCACCGTCTTGTCGTCATTGACGCGCACGCCTTCGCTCCAGGTTGCGCCGTCATCATCTGAATACCGCACGTAGATATCCGTGTTGTCGCTCTCGTTCTTTTGTTCTTTGGTGTAGACCAGGTATACGCGACCGCTGTGTGGTCCCCCAGTCCGATCCCACGCGAGACCGGGCTCCGCGTCTATCGAGCGATCAATCTGCGCCGGGATGAAGTCGAAGCCTCCGACGTGGGTTTCGGCGAGAAACACTCGATTGCCGAAATTGGCCGGTCCGAGCCCGTCAGGATCAACGTTCACAAACAGCTTTCCACCACCCTGGCCGCTCTCGGTGAGCGTGCAGACCTGCATCACCTGTCCGGCGGGTCCGATCGCCACGTCGCCATATGTGCAGTTGTTCGTTCCCGGAACCACCTCTCCCTGAATGAACGGACGGACGTGGCCGAAGCCTGTCACCCGTGCGCCGGTGGCGAACATCGGTCCTCCGGCGTTGAAGACAACCCACACTTCGCCGTGGCCGGTCGTGATGGTCGGCTGATCCACGAAGCGAAACAGCCCGCGGTTGTCCCCACCGGATTTCGTCGGGGTGCCCTGCGGTGGCGCAATGACCTCCTCGATAACGTTGAAGGTCAGGCCCCCGTCCGTGCTGAGCGCGACGGGAACCACGTTCTCAACTTCAAACAAATAGGCCAGGAACAGGTTGCCGAATTGGTCGAAGGATAGGCTTGGATCGCAGCAGGCGTCGCCGAGGTTGTCGTTGTTGCCGATCAAGTGTCCGGTCCAGGTGGCGCCCCCGTCGAAGCTGACAGCCTCGAACATGCCGGCCGTCAGCCCGGCCTCCCGGTGACCGACATTGCTCACCATGACGATGTTGTTTGAGTTCGTCGGGTTGATGGCGATCGTCTCCTCTGACTCGTTTAGATTTCGCTGGCTGACGTCGACGTTGAGTGGGATGCTTCCGGCGCTGGCCGTGCGCACCGGAATCGCAACGACTACGCCGATGATCATCAAGAGGCCTAGTGCGTGCAGCCTGCGCATGGCGTCCTCCTTACACGTGACCGGGGAAATCAGTCTATTGCGCCACGTTGGAGCGGGCAACACCCGTCTCCCGCTCCACCTTCGTATCTCAGCATCGCCGAGTGTGCGCTCCGTTGGCTATCGCTACGCCCTGATACCTCGCACACCCCACACTCGGCGTTAACGGGCGGCGTTGTTCCTACG
>Ga0137380_10001392_pt1 | contig 19600 bp, 23 predicted proteins | sample SagtaG_17_FD_104809 | JGI IMG/M metagenome (GOLD analysis project Ga0137380, IMG submission 104809) | Vadose zone soil microbial communities from Sagehorn Ranch, Mendocino, California, USA - Sage2_L_100_16 metaG | ecosystem: Environmental > Terrestrial > Soil > Vadose zone | place: USA...
AACACCAGCCAGCCAAGAAGACAACACCAGCCAAGGGCAAAGCATTGCAGTGAGAAGGGAGAAAAAACGGGTATGCCAGCCACGTTACCAGCCATTGACACGCGGGTACTCACCAAACACCAGCCACATAGCCTTGACTCTCACTAGCTAGCGCGGCTATGGGTAAACTGGCACGGGCTCAAAACCCGCTCTCATTGCGATACAGAGGGAGATCTCGAAAAGAAGAGAACACCAGCCAGCCACATACTCGCTACGTGGCCACGATCATTCCCAGTGGAGGACATCACCAGCCAGCCTATTCTCACCTCGTCACCAGCCAGCTCCCTCTACTGGACGTGGCCGCGCTCGCGCAACTCACCAGAACACCAGCCACTGGACGAGGGACGATCGTCACCAGCACCAGACGCGGGTACCACATGCCGATAGCACGTCTCGTCTGCTCACCAGCCATACACAACACCAGCACCAGCACACGGGCCCACAATCGCAACGTAGCGCGTTCCGGTAGGACTCTCTCACCAGCACCAGCCAACCAAGTTCTCGTACTGGGGAAAATGCTTCCTGCAGCATGCACAAAAAACCTGCACTCTCTCACCAGCCCGCCGGTTTGTTACCAGCCACTGGGGGGACTGTATGACTTTCACACACCAGGCACCAGGGCCGCGCGGATAGTTTCGTTTTCCCTCTCCAATAGAAACCCGTTCGCTGGTAGTGTTTCGTTTCGTCCAGTGACAATGAGCTAGTGTGATGCATGCGAAAAGCCATAAAAATAATTCGATAGTGATATTTTGAGCTCAAAATCACACCAATATTTATTTATTGGGCGAATAAAAACCACAAATTAATTTAAATTAATTTAAATTAATATTAATTCTGGTGTAAAAATTAAGGTGAAACTTGATGCAATTCACTGGACGAGGGCTCGCAGAGTTGCGCACCAGCACCAGCCAGCTACTGGACGAGGGCCGCGCGGGTTCGCTCGCAGAGTGCGCACCAGGCGCGGGTATCTCTGGACGAGGGCTCGCAGAGTGCGCACCAGCTACCAGGCCGCTCGCTGCACTCTGCACACCAGCCAGCCAGGGCCATGCGAGTATAGTTGCTCGCTGCACACCAGCCAGCACCAGCCCTTGACGGCGTGTACAGCGTGTCAATATCAGCACCAGGCACCAGCCATTGACAGCACCAGGGGCTCTAATCCGCGTCTCATTGCGAGACTGGGGAAAAGGTTGCATAGAAATTAGCCTCTTGCCAGCTAGCCATCGAAAACCCGTGCAAAAATGCATTATTTTGTGTATATTTGACACCATGTAAAGCCAGTCCACAAGCGGGTTTATGCTATTTATGTGCAATTTCCAGAATTTTTAGAATTCTGCAATCCAGTAAAGTACCTCATATTTTCATGCAACCTTTGCAACCTTTTATAGACTGGCTTTACAAGCGGGTTTATCCTATACCAATGTTAGAAAAAAAGGTTGCATGAAAAGCAACCTTTGCAACCTTTGTGCAACCCTTTTTATCAGCACCAGGGGCTCCCGCTCGCGCTTTTCTGGAAGTTGCCAGCCAGCCAACGTTTCAGCACCAGGCTCGCGAGATCCGGCTCCTCTACCACTGGGGAACCGCTCGCGCTTGTGGGGTTTGCCAGCCAGCCAACGAGCGGACGTACACCAGCACCGGACGCTGCGCCCACGTACCCATAGCACCGCATTGCAGAGTACAGACTACGCACGACACCCGTGTCTTGACAGTCCCTCAGATTTGCATCCTAGTGCAATTTGCCTGACACTTATACGGATTTTCTTAAACTCGAAAAAGAAGCCGGAGGCCATGGGATGCAAGTCAGTTGCTCCATTTTTGCCTCCCAAGTTCAGCTTTTTTGAGAGAAGCGGCTTGTAGAGCGGATTCACTACTTTCTTTAACGATAGCTATCCCTCTTTTGGTACTTTAGCCTCCGTCGCATCATGATGCGGAGGAGATTTCTGCCAAGAGATTTATGTATAAGTGTCAGCAATTTGCCGGGGCCAGCCACTTTACTGGCCAGGGCCAGTGGGGTACAACTGCTCGCCGGGGCCAGAAATTAAAGCGGCTATAGAAAGCAGCAAACGGTTATCTGCTCTCAGGCAATTCTCACAATGAGATTTGTTTTTGTCATGTATCTTTGCATGTCTACTCACTACCACAATATGCTTCACAAATTCGACTCACTATCGGAAATTTTCATATCAGATCCACTATTGTATTCTTCTTCTTTTGTGATTGTAGTCGGTAAATTTGCTCTTTCTGCTTCTTCTATTATCACTCTTCCCATTTCTTCTACTTCTCTTTCTATTTCTTTTGATTCTTCTAATTCTGCTCTTTTTCTTGCTTTTACCACTGCTTTTTTTCTATTTTTAAGCTGACTTTTTGTTAAACCTTGTCCTGCTGCTATTCTTTCTCTTTCTTCTCTTCGAAGATCGGCTTTTGTCATACCTTTTTTTTCTGCTGTTTCTGTTTCTCTCTCCCTTCGAAGCTTAGCTGGTGTTTTACCTTGTTTTGCTGCTTCTGTCTCCCTTCTAAGCTTAGATGGTGTTATGTCTTGTTTTGCTGCTTCTGCCTCTTTTTGTAGTCTGAGTTCTTTATATGATAATGGCCTATCTTTAGTGCGGTATGTCTGCAAATCGGAATAGGGTATTTCCCCCTCCTCAACCGTTAGAGATGAAGATGATATCTTATCTTGTCTCTGGGAGGGTCCTGCTGTATGATCCCAATCTTCCTGTTGACCGTATTTTTGTTGAGATCTCTTTTCCAGATCAGCTGTAATTTCTGCTATACGTGTATGGTCTGGTGGGACTCCACTCGCTTTTCGATCCTCTTCAGCATGTTTAGCCGCACGTTCATACCGTTTGTGATCGTCACGCCCTGACCCGCTACCTGAATATGATGTTATCTTTGCATCGCCTTGTCTTGTTTGTTCATATGGTTTACTACTTGACGATGCTATATTTCGTTCATATGGGTTACGACCTGACATAGTATTTCTCCTTTTCTGTAATTTTTGAGGGTATTTCGTAACTTGGATAATATGAGATACCCTTACATATTTCAACTCATTCCAAGTATACATATTGCAAACTGCTTTTTCCAGGACAACTAAAGGACATCTTTGAGATTTCAGGATACTGACATAACGTTAGTTTGAACAATAACATTATAGTGGGAAGTTACAATTTATGATGTATTATACGTCGGGCGCGGGAAAACCCCGTCTTTTAAGGCGGGGATGAGAGCGCCGTTCCTTTTGGGGTTAGGGGTTGGGCCGCAAAGGCGGGTGCGATAGCACAAAATTCCTCTCTTGATACTATACCTCACCACATTTCCAGATTCTATTCCACAAATTGGAATATTATAATGTTACAGATTTGAATATGCTTCGTTGTAAATAGTAGAAAAGAAATCTTGCAGAAAGGAGGACGACACCATGATGAAAGCATTTAAATATCGCTTGTATCCGACACGCAACCAGCGTGAAGCTCTCCAGTTCATTCTTGACCGCAATCGCGAACTCTATAACGCTGCGCTTGAGGAAAGGCGGGAAGCCTGGCGGATGAGTCGGGTAAGCATCTCCTACAACGATCAGTCAGCTCAGCTTCCAGAAATCAAAGAGATCAGACCAGAGTACAAAGAGATCTATTCTCAGATTTTGCAGGATACCTTGAAGCGGGTAGACAAAGCATTCAAGAACTTTTTCCGGCGCGTGAAGCAAGGAGAAAAAGCCGGATATCCCCGTTTTCAAGGGTATGATCGCTATGACTCATTCACCTATCCTCAGATCGAGAAGCTCAAGGGCAAGCCGACCGTCACGATCGAGAATGGGAAAGTCATCCTTCCCAAGATCGGCCATATCAAAGTCAAACAGCATAGGCCGATGGAAGGGAAAGCGAAGACCTGCACAATTAAGCGCGAGGGTGAGCACTGGTATGTGATATTCACCTGCGAGACCCAGATGCAAAAGAAGCTTCCATATACTGATCTTGCCACTGGGATAGATATGGGGCTTAAGCACTTCTATACCTCCTCAAATGGAGATGTGGTAGACAACCCCAGGTTCTTTAGGAAGTCTCATGGTTTGCTCAAGAAGAGACAGCAACGTCTCTCGAAAAGGAGAAACAAGAGCAATCGCCGAAAAAGATCTGCTCAATTGGTAGGCAAGGCTCACAAGACCGTTCGCAACCAGAGAAGAGACTTCCATCATAAGGAAGCTCGTATTCTGGTAGATACATTCGAGACGATTGTCTTTGAGGACCTCTCAATGCATCACATGGTGAAGCGTCCAAAGGTCAGGCAAGACGAGAATGGGAAATACCTGCCTAATGGCGCGGCAGCCAAGGGCGGACTCAACAAGTCAATTTTAGATGCTGGATGGGCAAGCTTCATAGAACTGGTCAAGCACAAAGCAGAGTACGCTGGTGTTACCGTCTATGAAGTGGACCCCTATAAAACCAGCCAGATCTGCAGCGCCTGTGGTAAGGAAGGCGAGCATAAAGACCTCAGTGTGCGGACTCACGTCTGTGTACACTGTGGAGTTGTGCTGGATCGGGACCATAACGCAGCAATGAACATTCTTGACCGAGGGCTCGGACGGAGCCCACGTGAAACTGCCTCGGCGGGTACGTTCCGTCGGTCTGTTGCGTGAAGCCCCCGTTCTTTACACGGGGGAGTCGTCACGGGAGTCGAACATCTTGACGTACTTGACTGGTTTGTCTTCTCTGAATGCTGGTTTAGGTGTCTCGCACGTTGATGTGTGACACTCAACAGTTTCACCATGCTCGTCAAGGATATTCCTTTGAGTCACCTTGTAGAGCAGATTGTCAGGTCCAGGCACCCACGCGCCTCTATTTGCCTCGACAACTTTGTCAGCTTGCTCTCTCGTTTCACATTCAATCGTCTTGTAAACCATTGCTCCAACAATGAGTTGAACTTTGAACATGGCCTTCCTTTTTGCCTTACCGATGACTCTGATAACTTTGACGGTACTATCTGAAAGTTGCGTGTTGCTGTTATGAGATACCAGTACATTTTCATCTACTAGATACCCTTCAAGTTTCCTATCATCCGTAAATGTGACTTCTACATAGTCAAAGTGTTCGTTAAGCATCTTCTTTCTCTTTCTCTTAGAGAGTAACAATACCCTCGATATCTGCAATGGTGTAACTAGACTTCAATGCCTTATTAATGGCTTCAAGAATGATAACTACTTTTACCTCTTGAACACGTTTTCCAGTTTCGGCACGGGTTATCGTTTCAAGATCTATTTTTGTCTCTTTGGCAAGCTTCCTTTTTGAAAAGTGAGCTCGGAGTCTCAGATCTTTAAGTGTCGTCATACATCTTTCTCTTTCTTGCAGTGCAATGCTCCAATCATTCCAGTCTTGCATCATGGTATCCTCTTTCAACTGTTAAAGAACGTTTGCGCATGTCATTGACTGGAGTGCACTTTCATTCATGTCCAATTCAGCCCATAACGCATAATTGGTGTTATAGCGGAGTGGAACAATTTTCCCGTTCTTGCGAACATGTCCAGTGGAACCATTGGTACTTGTGACTTTCATCTGTCGTAGGTATACTGATTTCTTGAAAGCAACTAAACTTTGCATGTTTGGAACCTTTCTTTTCTATAGGTCACTCTTATTCAGTGACCTATATGTATTATGCACGATACTGCAAGAAAGTGCAAGAGACTAGATGGTACTAGTACTTTCTCATAGATAGCCAGACAAAAAGATATCCCCCTGGCCGGCCGGCCAGGGGGACAAGGGCTAGTCTACTCTCTTTCCTTTCATGCCCTCCAAGGGGTCATTTTCAGGATAGACATAGCGGATAACCTTGTTATGCATTTCAGCATAGGCTATCTCTCTTCGTGTTGACTCACCTATACGTCTGCTTACCACTAGTACCTCATCAGCTAGATCTATCTTTTTCCGGTGTAGCATGTCAAGCCGCGCTTTATCCTCTGCTGTTATCTCTCCTACTTCTAACAGATCGGCATCTGACTTTGTGTCAATGCCGATGGATAAGATGATAGAGCCCTTCTTCGTTTCTTGCAGATTAGCTAGTCTAAAAGCTTGTGGCTCGCTGGTAGAACCGACTAGGCAGACGATACGAGGTAGCTGGTATGACTCTCTAAAGAGGTAGCGTACTAGCGCGTCTGCCTCTTGTGGGTTTAGTTCAAACTGGCTGTCCGGTAAGGTGAATTGCACGTTGCCAGTTTCCAGGATGCTAACGTCTGCTGTAGGAGTATGTACCCCGCTAGTGCGAGTCCAGTTCTCAGGTTTGATTGCTTCTAGGAAATCATCAAGGGTAGGATCGATACTTTGTAAGGTATCTTCAAACGTCAGCTCCTGCTCACTAAAGAGTGTTGCATTAATCGTTGCCAGTTCTTTACTCAGGCAAGGTTTACAGAGTATGCCATCAAAACCAGCTAAGACATAGTGCAGATTAGGATAGTTCGTACTTCCGCACTCGCTACACGGCTTGTTCACTGGCTCAACTGGAATACGTAAGATGTTATCACGATCGTTACTGCTCATTTACTTACCACTCCCAATCTCTAACTTCTTCCCAGTGAGGGAAGAGGACATAAAAATACCAGTGTTGCGCGGTCTTGACTGGATGAGTAAACCATCTCCACATGATAGGCCGTCTCACCCAAAACCAGAGGTTAGCAAGGTATCTTCTCATGCTGGTAGTCCTTTCTATTGTACTATTCGCTTTTGACATACACTACACTCTGTTACGATGTCTTCAGTAGCAGGAATGCATATATGGTTCTCTTCTACAAGTTTCCTTGCTTCTACAATGCCCACATGCAAACGAGCGGCTAGATAGCCTATCGTACACTTCTCTTGAGTGTATGCCTCAATGAGCTGTTTCTGAGTCCAGTCAAGAGGCAGCCCAGTTCCTAGAATGTCACAAATCTGTTTTCCTGTTCTTTGAGACTCTTCTATGATCTCATGAGCACTATTGAAACCTTTGTATGGGTAGGTGATTTCTTCCATTGCTGTTTAATCCTTTCAATCTAGTCTATCCCCATACAATCACCATACAATCACCATGCAGGTACTTTATAGCATCTTGTATGCTATTCGGTGTCCGGTCTAATTGTAAGTTCTCAGTATATCTCGCTCCCTCTTCGATGAGATCTACAAGATACTGATTTTGCGCTACTTTGCTGTCATACCGTTTAAGTGCCATTGCTGGTAGTTCTTTCGTGAGAAGTCCCCCAGATGCTGCCAAGGGACTGGTGTGCTATGAGGGACGCGCTACACACAAACGTCAATATAATTTGTCACTGCATTAGTAATACCTCCGGTTGTACGGGTCTTGCGGGGGCAAGCTCCCGAACTTTTCGGTATAGCCTTTGATATGCCTATCTTTATTCAACCTGTGTTCGTGAATAACATCAAAGTCATTCGTGTTAATAGACTCGTGAAATGTGTCTTGTGCCTTATTTAGACTCTCTATATCCTTTTCATCATCGTGTGGCCTTAACCATCTCATTGATATGCTCCTTTGTGAGTAGGAAGCATACCTATGGTAGAATGAGTATGCTTCCTTGACTGAGGTAAGCTAGCTAGTGGCAGAAGTTTCTCAGGCTGGATGCCACTAGCGAACAGGTTTACGTGGTAACCGCTTCTTTCGAGGCTTCATTGTCGATGCTCCCATAAGTGCAAGGGCAAGCGCTACAAGGATAATAACAACTATCCATAGGAGTGGATTGTGAGCAAGGGCTGCGCCTAAAACCATGCCTACAAGAAACACAAAGAAGTTGCTTAGGAGTATGGTATGATGTGGTTTCATAGTCAGTCCTTTCGGATATCCACTGGTGACTACTTCTCACCAGTGGACTGACATGCTATGAGAGACGCGCTACACGGTTTGATCTGTTGTAAAAACTGGCAGTGATAGAGGATCGGTATACTGTTCGCTGGAGTGTCCATTCGATGGGATAGGTGTCTCTGGTAGAGGCGCGGGTATTGTCTTCAACCATTCAACTATGGATGACACACGATAGCCATCCTTCTTGCGATTGTCCCTCGCAAATTTGCCAGCTTTGGCCGCTGCATGAATTCGTTGTCTTGAGAGTCCAGTCACTGACTCAATATCACTAAGAGTGACAGTTTTTACCCCCGATTCAATCCACATGCTTGTCACTTTTGGATAGGAGTCTAGACCGCGTAACTCAAGACTAGAAGCACGTTCAGAAAGTTGATTAATTTGGAAGCTTGACGTATTCAATTGATCCTTCAAGGTTCCAATCTCAATTGAATATGCGGTAGATTGACGATCAATTTCTTCTGAATGATCGGTATGCAGACGACTCATTTCTCTGTTGAGTCGGCCTATTTCATCCTTCATTCGTTCGATGGTTTCCGCCGATTCCTGCTTCAGCTTCTCAACATAATCAGCAGTATCAGGTTCTCCAATCAGGACAAACAGCATTGATAAAAACCCGTATGCATACCCAGCCAGGACACGGGATGCAACTAAAACAGACGGCATAATGTATCCTATTTGAAGCGCCGATGCTATGAGTGTCCATGTGGTTAAACTTGCGAATACAGCAGTAGGCAAACCGAATAGAACAGCCCATACCAGCGAACTTTTCCGCCGATGGGTAGCAAAGAACTTGATATGCCGATACGTTGTTACCACTGCCAGCCCCAGGATGATTTCAGGCAGCGCTGTAAACATGCTGATCGACAATTGCGAGAAGGTAACCGTTGTGCCCTGACTCATGATCTGAAGCATAAGCGGGTGTACCGTTGCATTCAGTGATACCCATATCGATGCTATCAGGAAAACGCACTCGGACACGGTACCTGCTGATACTACCAGCCAGTAGAGGAACTTCTTTACCCATTGCCAGGTAAGAAATGAATGGAGCTTGCTTTTCGCGGTTGCGAGATACTTTTTCACGGTATAATTCCTTTCACTGATCACTCTGACTATGATCTATTGCAATGCTGATGTAGTCAGAGTGATGATTTCATTCTATGGATGCACTACACGTGTGAACTTCCAATAGTCAACATTTATATACTCCACGCTCCCTATGATATGGTTCTCAATTATTTCTACAGGATAGTATCCCCAGTCATAATGTTTTGCTCGTTTAAGATGCTCAAGAGTCCGATTGTCTACCTTTCCCTCTGTCAAAGCATCAAATCTCTCTTTATCGACTCTTGACTGAAGAAGTGGAACGTTTGTATGTTTGATGAGAGCAAGAACCGTTTCAAGTCCGGCTCCACCTTCACCGCCGTGCGTTCCAAATCCATCAGGAACAATGGTAAGTTGGAGGGCGCTTATCCACCCCCACACGATGAAAAGGACGCCATCATGGTCCGCGTCGGGGTATTCCTGGCAACAAACAAGCGTTATCCACTCCGGTGTGTTCTGCCCAAGTAGGATTGTTGCCATAGCTTGGACACATGCCCTGGTTGTTCCAGGAGTACCAAGATACTGGGGTAATTGTCCACTGAACTCTGTATAATCAAAATCCGCCATTTTACACTCCTTTGCGCTGTCCGTCCGTTCGTTGACTACTTTTTTCTTGGTTTTCGACACTAAAAAAGAGTCGGCGGACGGAGGACAGCTAACTCATCTGACAACCTTGTGCCTCGAGTTGGTTCATTAACTCGGACACTTTGGTTTTCCCAAATGGAACAAGCTCTGCTATGGATCGAACGGTAACTTTCATCCCGCGCTCTTTGATTTGTTGGCAGGCTTCATAGACAATATCAAGGTCACTAGTAACCGGAGCCTCTTTAGTTTCTTCGATTTCTGGAAAGATCCATGTCCCCCGCGCTTCCTTTTCAAAGTACGGTTGCTGCACAACTAGGCATCCTTCTCCTTCTTCTAACCCCATACCATAGACATATGTCCTTCCCTTAGGCCATAGGCGCATGTCTGCAAAGAACTGCTTGTCATCTGTTTGTGTAGCCAACTTTTGTTGGTTTTCTTTGAGAAGCTTGTGGACTATGACGAGCAGTGCTACATTGCCTATCCAGTACAAACCCGTTGCTTGCTGACTGATGAATATCCCTCCCATATTAAAGTTACGCGCCTCTTGCCCACATACGCGGGTGATAGATTTGAGAAGCTTTAACACTTCCTCATCTTCCTCTGTCTGAGGGTCGTTTAAAGAACCTACCTCATCAACTACCAGAGTTATTTTTTGAAAAGGTTTCTCTACTTTGCCAGCTTTTCTCTCTTGAAACTCTTTTAAGAAGGTGGAAAGAACATGCTTTGCTTCCTTGGTATCACGTGCCATTGGAAGGAGAAACCGATCAGAAAATCCTACAACCGCGTTGGTTAAGCTATCATCCTTAAACCAGTGGGGATCTACCCCATAGAACTGATGCCCACATGCAGCACGCTCTTCCATACGCAAGGAAGTTGTACTTGTCTTTCCACTACCGGAACCACCAATAATCCAGACACACGCGCCTATGTGCCTATCTTCCTTTGTGATAAGGCCACTGTCGGCTATCCCTACCACGTTATGTCCTTCTGGTATTTGTCCCCTGATGTCCTCATATTGAACAAGCTTAGGAAGGGGGGATACAGGTGCCTCTATTTCTGCTATTGTGGTACCGTTGCCTTGTAAGGCATGAAGATTAGAGAGTCGATGGGATACTTCTAGACCACCAAACTTGATGTTATGCCCTTGCTCTATGGCATAGTGCATAACTGAAGGAAGTTGCTCGAAAACATCTAGCTGCTTTTCTATCTTGACATTCCCTAGCAGTAACTTTCTTGTCTGCTCTTCGATAGCCCTAGTACCCGCATTCTCACGTCTCACATAGTTGTACTTATCAAAAGCAAACTTTCCTATCTTGTACACAACAAAGCAGACAACAAAAGCTATACCTATGATCTTTATCCAAGCAAAGAAGAGGTAAATGCAGAATGCTACAACAATGGTTACAAATGTAAGTATCCAGTAGACAAACTGTATAGGTAAGGACTGTAGAATAGCGGCTATCCCTATCAGCTTATCCGGTTCTTTGTTCTGAATACTCTCCTTCATATTCATCATAGCCTACCTCTCTTACTCTTGATTGACTGGCTTATGCGGTACGCCTCATATGCAACTACTCCCATGACGAGAAGCTGAACTGAGGATGTATGAGAGAGGAAAAGCACAAGAGCGTATGAGATAGCCCATAGGGCTCCAAGGATACTGGCTAGAGCTAGCACTCCCATGACTATCATCCCAACAATGAGAGAGAGTGAGGTAAAGCATAAGGCTGAAGCGGGTATACTGTTTCGCGCTAGCATAGGAAAGGTACTCCTTTCAATTGCTGGTACTAGGGCTAGGGTGAGATCTAGCCTCTAGTTTGTTATGGTCGCTTGAATATTTTTCGTAGCTCTACCATATCAACTAGCGTCTCACGTTCGTTATAGGGTGTTTTACTAGACTTGATACGCCCTTTTTTCACCCATCGAGAGAGCTTTGCATGTGAGACACCTATCTCTCTAGCCGCTTTTGTAAGTGGCATCCATTCAGGTGTCTCGTTTTCTTGTTCTGGAGATGTGTCCGACAAAATCATCAGATCTCCTTTCCTCATAGAGTAACTATCTGTACGAAGTGTACACGAAGATCTAACCATTTGTCAAGTAGCGATGTGTACCAATGAAACAACTTGACACACTGGCAATTTTGCTCCTGCCGGTCAAACTCCTGCCGGTAAAAGTTCTGCTGGGCAAGATTTTTGATACGTCACTAGTTGAGCTGTCTGCTAGTGGCTTCCTTCTAACTCAACACGTATGCTATACTTCCCACTGGACACCAGTCATAAGGAAAGAGGACAATTCCATGCAAGAATGGCAAGAACGAATAGAGGCAGATCAACGGGAAACAAATAGACGCTTGACTGATGTAGAACGCAAACAGCAGACGGAACAGATCAGAGTTATTGTTGAGAGGCAAGTAGAGGAGTCGCCACTGCTGCAGCAGATCTATACCGACGTCGGTCATATGAAAGCTGATATAGGCGTGCTGAAACAAGACGTCAGCACTCTCAAGACTGATGTCAGCACACTAAAAGGGGATGTTACTACCATCAAAACTATCCAGAACGGACATTCTAAGTTTTTTGAAGAGCACGGGAAACGCCTAGCTCACATTGAAGCTGCTCAAATTGAACAAGGGGAACTTTTGAGAGAGCAAGGGGACATGCTCAAAAAGATACTTGAAAAGCTCCAATAAAACAAAAACTAGTAGAGTACTCTTCTACTAGTTTTCTTCTTTGTCCTATTTTCTCTTCAAGAAACACTCTGTACTCATACACACCTTTGACGTTGTTTTCCCTGACAAAGCATCATATTGATAATGTCGGTCAAAGTGCTCTTTTTGAATAAGCCTCACGAGCAGTTCATGTGATGTTTCTCTCGACTCCTCTGCAAGATCATGCAAGAGTTGTTCATGCTCTAGTTTGAGTAAAATGGTCATTGTTCTTTCTCCTATGCAATGAACTGCATACCTGTCACTTCTATACCAAATTTGTCTTGAATATATGTGTGTGCATCTCTTGCCATGATGTACCGTTCCATGGCAGTAACAGATCTTGGCATACTAAGCTGTATTGAACGTTCCTGTGTATCGGTATCCTCGCATAGAACAACATATGGCAGTTTGTCTTCTGTACACAGTTGATCAACAACATTGAGCCAAATAAGAGCGTCATTTACCGTATGCCGTTCGCTGTTCGCTTCAACAATAAGTGGCTCTTCTTCTATGTTCCCAATAGAAGCGGCTATCATTTTCCAGTGTTTTCGCAAGTGAAGAGGCATACCGAATACCCGTTTGGAAAGAACACTAAGTGCTCTTTTTTCACGTCGTCTGGCGTCCGCATTGACAGACACGCGCTTGTATGACTTCATTTTCTTTGTCACTATGTTTATCTCCTTTTCTCAAAACAGTGACCGGAGCGGCTAACTCTGGTCACTGCAAACGGATATCATCCGCTTTCAACAACTCTTCTCTCACAATAGAAACACCCTTTGGCGCTTCTATCCCTATTTTCACCTTGCCACCTTCAATCGCAAGAACAGTCACTTTGGTGATACTGTCTATAATGATTGACTCTCCTACTTTTCTTTTAAGGACTAGCATTTAGACTCCCTTCTGCTTCTAGTTTACTTCTATACAACTTTACCTCTTTCGCTTCACACACTATACACCAACGTGCAATTATGTCAAGCACACTCTTTTTGAACAATTCACGTGTGATGTCCATATGGCAGTATGCAAGAGTTGCATCTCGCAAGACTGAAACAGAGACTGTTTGAACTGCATATGCTTTATTCTCATACACAAACCACATCTTGTGTATGTCTTGAAATGATACACGTGGCCCGTCAAAAGATCGGTCTCTCTGATTTTGCTTGCGTCTCCTCTTCCTTGGCTCGCTTTGTGCAAATTGCAAGGTAGCAGAGTAAGATTGAATAGGAACTATGTGTGCTAGCTCTTGTGTGTTCTCTTGCATGTTGCTCCTATGCTGCTTCAGAGTACATAATAATGTTCGTAAAATCAGCAGGAACAAAGTCAATAGCATTGCCGCCTTCGTCATACAGGTCAAAACTATCAGAGACTTCTCCCCAAAAGGCACTATCCCACGACTCACCCTTGGCTACCCTATCGTTTACCCGCTTGCGTATATCGTCTATGCTGGCTGTATGGTTTTTCCCATGGTTTACCGCTTTAATTGTTTGTCCTGTTCTGGAATTAACAAAGTGAAGGATAATGCCACTGCCTTGTGGTACACGATCAAATTGTTTCTGGAATGTATCGGTAGCCCGTGCATTTACCCGTGTACGAACTATCTCCCCTTGCTCGTTCCTCTGATGTTTGACATGTTGACCATAGCCGCGTGCACCTTTAGGTGGTTTGATTGGAGTCGGTTTAGGAGTAGGTGGTATTCCTGCCTTTTGTTCCCGCTCTGTCTTCGTGAGTCGGCTAGGTGCTTGACTTCCTGCAAGTTTCTGAAAACGAGCAGTAGGGATTATTTCACCCGTACTAGGTGAGATATGTTGACGCTTTGTCTCACTGAAGCCCGCCTCACCCTTACGGAGTGGTCTATAATCCTCAAATGACAATCGTTCTTTAGCCATTGTCAATCCCTCCCCTAGCATTCTGTATCATCATGATACATTCTACATCATTTGTAGGATACTGAAAAGGTCCTCTATTGACAAGCTCATGTTCTCTGAAACAGCCAGTTTTACCAGTATCTTCAAAATCACATGCACACGTTGTCCATAGCCCGTCTGTCCTGATAGAGACTAAATGCTCATAGGGTACCTGCAAAGCGGCTTGTGTGACTTTGTACTTGCAGAAACACCAGAGATATAAAGGCCAATGAGGTTGAAAGGTTTGTTTCTGGTATCCTGTCAACTCTTGCTTCTTCTCGTAGCGCATAGAACCGTCTGCATACTCTTCCTTCAATCGGGCCCCAGCTCCTGGATACTGGTCAAAGTCCTCTGTATAGATATCCAGTGTTTGGCTCGCCGAGTGCATCTTGCCCACGCCCATATTGAGCAGACCGCGTAGAGCATCCTTCAAGTACCCGCGTATTGGTTCAGGATACTTGAGGATTGTTTCTTGCCTCAGTGTGACTAATGCTTCCATCCAATAGCGGAGTGGATCTTGTCCAGTTCGGTCGAATCGATCTTGCCCTAGATCAATCTTGCGAGCTTGTGTGTCGGGCCATAGTATCCGCTCTAAAATATCGAACTGCCAACCATGGTCCCTTGCGAGGCGCAATTCTTTATCTGAGCACCACGACTCAAAAATAGTTCCTGGAATGTTGGGATAGATTGACCGTGTCTGGTCTTTTTTCGGGTTCTTAGTAGGCAGTAACCCTATGTGCGACCAGGTCGCTGGTACCGTCACCTTTACCCGGTAGAAACCTGCAATAGTCGAGCAGTACCCATTCTTGCTTGGAGGAGTCATAGCCAGTTCATTTTCAAAGTCGTGTTCAATGCGACCAGTGGGGACGTGTCTACAGCAACTCGCGTACATCCATAGCCCGTCATAGTTGTAGAGCTGTTCTATAGTTGGTCTGTCATGGTTAAATAGTTCAGATCTGGCTTGCGAGAATTGAGTCATGATGATAGACTCAATCTCTAAAGGGAGGTTTTCATACCTTGCCTTTATCGGTAGTTTTCTTCTGAGAAGGTCCATACCCGTGTTGGCTGGAGTCGCGAGAAGTTCTACCGGAAAAATCTCATGTGTGCCCTTATGAACTATGGCTGGCTGGAAAGCATCGGTCAAAAGTTTTTCCAGTTCAGTCATAGCTTTTATCACATCACTGAGATTGTCCCCTGGCTTAAAATCGAACCATATCTTGATTGGGTATAGATTAAATTGCTTTTCCCCTGACTTGATCGTAGCAGAACCAGTTTTCGCATAGTAGCGAACAAGCTCACTATCTGATGTCCGCTCTAAATCCAGTTTTCTGGGATAGACACTATCCCTATCTGCATAATGGCCTTTTGGCAACGGACAAATGTACAAATTGTCGGTATCACAACACTGGAATGCTTGATCTAGTGTTGCGCTTTCTCCTAATCTTTGAAGTTTCGAGACTTCAGAATAGAAGTTCCCATTATTTGGATTGTAGAAAGACTTGGTTTCTACTTTCCTCTCGATATATCTCCTTGTTAATGTCATGCTCGTTTCTCCTTTTTCCAATAATCCGCAAGAGCGGAACGCTTTACAATTTTCTGCTCAACTCTGAATTGAGCATATAGATCATGAGAGCTGAGATGAGTTGATGTGCAAGGTCTCTATCCATCGCCATACCTTCCTAGTGTGCGATAAATCGCTTCTAATGCTGCTTTCTTCTGCTTTTCATCACCACTTTCATACATCGATTTTGACTTTCTATAATGTTCTACTATAGAAAGCATCTCGTTAGGGTAGCCATTATCTGAAGCTATCCACATCACATCATTCCTCTTTTTCTTTAACTCTTTCATATAATCCATGAAAAGCGCTCTATCTGTTTGTGGTGTATCTTGCTCTTGTGGCGTCTCGAATGTGTGTTGTTCTGGTGGTGGTGGTGTCTCTGGTGGTGGTGAGCCATTTGTGCATTGAACAACATATGTTACTGCATTATGCGATTTTTTTCCTTGCATGAGTGTATAATTACCTACAATCATATCACGCCTCTTGCTCAATGCGTTCCCTAAACGTTTTGTTGCATCTCCCTTTTTACTAGGATTGAATGCTATATCCTCTAAATATGCAGGTATAGAACCTTTTAGGTCTATCATCTCCTGACTTGGGCTGTTATCAAGTACGTTTAAATCTGTTATGAGCTGTTTTGCTGTTACCTCCTTGCTTCCATACGCCTTATACCACGCTTCAAGAAAACAATTCCATTCTGCTGTTTCTTCATCAACCTGTCTATTTTCTACGCTTAAACGACCTAGAAAACCTTCATAGCCAGCCAATTCAAGGATACCGCCTATAACTATTGTCCATCTTTCAAAGCTTCCAATTGGCGTTACACTTGGTTTAGGACAATCTTGCACAAACCAATTCCTCGCAAGCGTGAGTATCGCCCACACAATTTGAGGTCGCATATCTTTTGTGTGTTCAACGATATCATCATACTTAAATCCCGTTCGTTCCCATGGCCTTTCCGACCTTGCGTTGAGCCTGATAGGAATATATCTTCGTTCCGCGTCCCTTCCAACTTTGAGGTTATTCCCAGTTAGAATGACTGTCGTATTGTTCTTATAGCGAATTGACTTCTGCGTAGCCAGTTCTCTATCTTGCCAATTTTGTGTCGTGACCAGTGAATTTAGACTTGGGAAGTTGACAATATGTTCAATGTTGTCAATAGCAAAGATAGTGTCTGCTGTTTGCAAAACAGTTGTGATACGTTTTCGCATTTCTTCGTCGTCAGATGTTTCAGGCCATAAATGCGGTGTCTCACCAGTGGCAACTACTCCAATCTGTTCCACAAGGTGCGTTTTTCCGGTTCCCTGTCGAGGTGCATCTAACCCAAACATCGGACGGTTTTTTCCAGTTATCGGTTGCAAAATAGGAGTCATTTCAACACCCAAAAATGTTGTTTTGTCCCCATTTGTGTCAAATACGAACTCCTCTATAGGATCATTTAAAATGGCTCTGGCACGCTCAATATTCGCCTCTGTCGGTGTTTCTGTGACCCTGGGAAAGTCAGTATTGGGAAGATAGTAGAGTCGTGTCTGCTCGTCATAACCTGGATCGTCAAGGATAGTTCCATCAAGTCGAATAATTGGTGTCAGGACAATACCTTCAAGTGGAGGGAACCCCAATCCATCAAGGGAAAGGATATCGTCACATACTTCAAGCGGCGGGGGCATGTCAACATACTCATCCCCCTTTGCTGTATAAAAGTTCGCTACCCGTGTAAGTACAGAGCGAAGAGATACCCGTGTAAGAGTATCAATATAGGGAGGCTCATTTTCGTTTTGAACAATTCTCACGAGGGAACCGGAGCGGGTAAATATTTTGGGTGGATCATTGGCCTTATAGAGTGCCGATAGTGTATCGTTCGTTACATCTCGCAACTGTCGATGATTGACAATAATAGTAGGATGGTCAGAGCGTTCTAACGCTGCTTTATTATTTTCGCGCCTCTGTTTTTTTACGTCAGCATCTAACTGGCGAATATTCAACCGCCTTTTAAAATGTTCCTTGAGCTGTGTTTTGTATGCGAGATATTGAGCTGACGATAGACGGGCAAATTGAGAGACAAGCTCAAACACTTTTGAAGGATCGTCTTGCTCAATAATGAGGTCTATCCCATTAGTAGGGGGAATGGCAGAAACGCTCTCTACCAGAGTATCAATACTCATCGGTCCCTCCTCATATCATCACGCTGTACAAATCTTGCAAGCGCATGATACAATAGTGATAGATCAAGCTTCGTTTAAGCTTATCTATCATACATTCTACCAATTGATTGACAGATTGTCAAGGAGAGTATTACCATGGTAGCAATCCGCGAAACAACAAAAAACAGCCATGCTGTAACTTATGAGGAGGCAGCCGTTATTCTTAGAAAAAACGTGGGGACCATTGCACACGCAGTATCAAGAGGAGTACTAACACCTCTTCCTGAACGCGGAGTTGTAAACCATCTTGCCAAGGAACAAGTTAAGCTCTTTATTAACAAAAGATTGTCCCTTCGGTCATTGAATGAAGAAGAAGAGAAGAGATGGAAGGAATACGCTGACATATCAGTTGCCATGTCTATACCTTCTAATGTAGAGGAGAAAATAGACAAAGTGACACAAGAGCTTGAAGGTATAAAGAAAGCAATTGAAAAGTTAGTAGGAATGGCAAGCAACTCACCAAATTTCCTTTTTCCCCTAACCCATAATATCGATGAGTTAGGGGAGGATATAGATACTAGCAGAAAGAGGGTTGTTTTCCTTGTAGAAAAGTCCGAATATGTAAACCCGCAAATCAGTCAAAAAGTACTTGCGATAGTGACAGACGAAGATACGGGAGAAAAAAGTGTTTTTATACAAATAAATCCATGTGAACTTGATAACTTAGATATGTTTAATTTTATAGGAGACTTTACAGAAACAGAAATACAGGAAAGAGAACAAATACAGATAAAGCAAAGCACTTCAAACATTGACAGTAAATCAGATAGTCTGTCTAACGCTAGCTAGCAAAGGAAAAGCACCCATCTCCTGGGTGCTTTTCCTTTTCTGGAAACACTTCTCAAGTTTTTCGACACAGGACTAGCTATGCATAAAGTTTTGCATTAAGTATTAATGTCATATTGAGTTTATCATTAACCTTTAATCTGCTCAAATAGTAAGAAATTTGAGCTTGAAATGGAGTATGCAAACTGCCTCTGTAAGCCTACAGGTTAAGAAAGTTGACTTCTCTCTCATCCCTCTGTCATACTCGCGGTGTCTGCTCTCTCACTTTCTCTTTTCCTATCCCCCATGGCTCCCACATGAGCCGCGCTTCAACAGAGAGCAGACAGTTTCTATTCCCTCTGACAAATGAAACAGGAGTGCTCTTTTTGTTGTGTTCTCTTCATCTCTCACTGCCCAGACAAACCGTCTCTTGCCCTTCTCATGACGATTGTGGGCGGGCTGGTGAGTTGCGCACACGTTCACGGGCTGGTGTTCTCTTCGAAGCGGATCACCGGCGAGGCGAGGTAGACAAGTTCCATACAAGCGTGTGATCGCATGGTGCTGAATGTATACTGCTTCTCTTGCATCTTTCCTGTTCTGGCCCTTCGTTTGCATAAAAAGACTGGCCCTAGCTGGTAAAGTGGCTGGCCTATTTCTCACATGCTGGCTCCCACTGGTGTCCTCTTCCTTTCGAGATGTTCCTCTGTATCGCAATGAGAGCGGGTTGTGAGCCCTTCTCATTCAGCTACACAATCGATCGTGTGTGCTGTGCGAGACTATATGACTGGTGTTTGGTGAGTACCCGCGTGTCAATGGCTGGTAACGTGGCTGGCATACCCGTTTTTTCTCCCTTCTCACTGCAATGCTTTGCCCTTGGCTGGTGTTGTCTTCTTGGCTGGCTGGTGTT
>Ga0137380_10001401_pt1 | contig 19573 bp, 13 predicted proteins | sample SagtaG_17_FD_104809 | JGI IMG/M metagenome (GOLD analysis project Ga0137380, IMG submission 104809) | Vadose zone soil microbial communities from Sagehorn Ranch, Mendocino, California, USA - Sage2_L_100_16 metaG | ecosystem: Environmental > Terrestrial > Soil > Vadose zone | place: USA...
CCGCGTCTCTGCGGTGAAAGCCGTTTGGTTGCGGGTGGGCTGCTCTGTGTTTATCGGTGTTCATCTGTGGTTTCATTTTGTGCGAATTAAATCTCTCATTGGGGCGTGCCGTCGGGTCAGGGGTTCTTCGTGTCCATGGGTTTTGGCATGGCGGCTGTGACCTGAGAACTGGACTTGGCGATCTCGAAATCGTTCGCTTCCAGGAGCGTGTACATGGCCCGCTGCAGATCGATCGCCGACTTTTTGTAGTCAATCAGCGTCTGCAACTCGACCCCCTGCTGCTGCGAAAGCTGGCGCTGCCGGTCCAGGACGCGGAAGTTTTCGCTCAAGCCCGCCTGAAAGCGCTTGGTTTCACCGTCGAGCTGCTGCTCGGCAAGCTCGCGCGCTATTCGCGCGGTCTCCACGCGCTTCTTGTTGGTCTCGAGCGACTGGACGGCGTTTCGGACGTCGACGATGATCTGCTGCTCGATCTGCTTCAGACTCATCAGCTGCTGCTGCTTCTGAACCTTGAGCTGCGCCAGTTGTGACTCCTGCGTGCGGTTGCGCAGGGGGATCTGGACGTTGAAGCCGACGAACCAGTTCGTGAGTCCCTGCGAAAAGAGGGTTCTGTACGCGTTGCCAACACCGCCTACAAAATCCGGCGCGACCCTGGGCTGGCCGTCTGGATCAAACGTCTGCGGTCCGGCGACCCCGACGGTTCCTATCGAAGCCACGAAGTCGATCTGCCACTTTTTCAGATTTTGCCCGAGGCGATAGTTGACGTCGGTCTGCTCGACGCGCGTGCGGACCTGCTCGAGCTCGGGCCGGTTCCCGAGCGCGGCGTTGATCGCTTCGTCCAGCGAGATCTGCACCTCTTTGAAGTCAACGGAATCGGTGGGGACGATCGTCTGGCGCCAGATATCGGCGTTGCGGTCGCTCGAGATCAGAGAGCGCAGGTTGTTCTCCACCGTGTTGATCCGCTCCTCGGCCTGGATCAGCTCGACCTCCCGCGCAGAGACCTCGGCGCGGGCTTCGGTGATGCCGATCGTGGCCAGGGTGCCGACCTTCACCTTCATCTTGTTGTTCTCCAGCTGGGTCTGGGCCAGTTTCACCGACTCGCGCTGGATCTCGTAGTCCCGGATAGCCGCAACCAGGTCCCAGTGCTGCGCCTGGATGCGGGCGATCGTGTCGGTGACGTTTTTCCGGAACTGAGAGTCGTTGATCTTCAGGTCGAGGTTGGCGAGCGTTATGCTGGACCGGATCTGGTCCGTGCGGAAATTGCGGCGCAAGGGTTGAAGGAACTGCAGCGTCTGGCTCACGCTGTACTGCGGGGTGAAAAGCGCGAACGCCTGGTTCGTGTCGGAACGGCCGGTGTTGTAGGAATAGCTGAAACCGCCCCCGGTCGGGATGTTCTGCTGGAACTGGACGTTCCAGTAGGCCCGGTCAAACTGGCTGAAGGTCGAGACGCTCGAAGCCGTGGCGATGTTGGTGTTCGGGGATTTGCTCGAGCCCACGCCGAGGCCGATGCTGAGGGCGGGGTCGTAAGGACCGAAAGCCTGGATCAGTTTCTGCTGGTAGAAGACTTCGTTCGTGTCGGAGATGGCGATGTCCAGGTTGTTCTGTAGAGCAAGCTTGGTGATCTCTTTGAGAGAGATCCGCAGCGCCGTGCCGTCGCGCTCCGCCCGCTCGATCGGGCTCAGCAGCTCGCGCTGCGGGGGCTCTTCGGACTGCTCGTAAAATGCCTCGGCGGACACGGGGATCGACGGTACCGCCAGAAGGACGAACGTAATAGCCAGGAAAACCTTCCTCAATGAATCCGGTGTTTTGTGCACGGAATTCCTCCCTTTAGAAATAAGCTGCGTTCCAGCAACCGCTGTTTTCCAGAATGCAAGAGCATGTCCACGACGCGCAACCGATTCAGCGGCTATGCGTTAAGGTGAATTGCGCGAGAAATCCGTCGATGGCCCGGCGTCCGGAAGCGGTACCGCCGTGTCCGAAATCGCACAGGCGACAGGATAACAGGATGGACAGGATGGCGGAAAGCAGCGGGACAGAAGGGCAGAGGGGCGGAGGGGCAGAGGAGCAAGGGGGCAACGCGCGTCGGTCGACCACTAGCTGCGGCGGTGAGGGAAATCAATTGCATAGCCCTGTTTGAAATTTCAAATTTCAAAAATTTGAAATCTCAGATAGCCCTGTACACATGATTTCCCCCCTGCCCTTCTGTGCCCCTCTGCTCCTCCGCTCCTCTGGGCAGGGTATAATCGCAAAGACAGATACCATGGACGTACTGGTGCTTGCGGATGATCTGACCGGTGCGCTCGAAGCCGGCGCCAGGTTTGCCGGTTGCGGCATCGAAGCCCGTGTGACCGCCGATACGGGTCTCATGGAAACGCTCGCGCCTGTGCTCGTTGTCGATACGGAAACCAGACACGCGCGCCCCGCCGAAGCGGCGCGGACCATTTACGCCCTGGCGCGCGAGGGACGCGACCGTGGAGCCCGCTATCTCTACAAGAAAACCGATTCCACGCTGCGGGGCAACATAGGAAGCGAACTGGGCGCGGCGCTCCGCGCGTCCCCGGGCTCGCCGCTCCTTTATGTGCCTGCCTATCCGCAAATGGGAAGCACGGTCAAAGGCGCCCGCCTTTACGTACGTGGCGTGCCCGTCGCAGAAACGGGCTTTGCCTCCGACACATTGAATCCGATCGCGGAAAGCAATATTCTTGCTGTTTTGTCGGAGCAATGCCGGTCTCCGATGTTTTCCGTCTCCGTGAGCGAGCTTCAGGCGCTGAGTCCCGGCGCCATCTATGTCTGCGACGGCGAGACCGACGCCGATGTCGACGCGGCGGCCAGAGCTTTTGCAGGGTCGAACCAACTCAGGCTGGCAGCCGGTCCGGCTGCCTTCGCCGGCGCCATCGCCACGCGCGTGGATCTGCCGCGGCGCCGGCGCGCCGGGTTTCCACGTGTCGCGAAAGCTCTGATAGTGAACGGGAGCTTGCACGAAACGTCTTTGAGTCAAGTGCGTCGTGCCGAAGCATGCGGATTCGAGACCGTGGAGACTGTGTGGGAAGACGCGCCGGGCTGGAGAATCCTAAAAGTTCCAGCCGCGGGGCAGGAGTCACCGTTACAGAGGGCAAAACGTGCGGGCAAACTGGTAAGACAAATCCTCCGTGAGACCGACTTCGACGCCCTTGTGGTTTTTGGAGGGGACACCGCCTTCGGTATTCTTGATGCTTTGGGAAAACCCTGGATCCTTCCCATCGGTGAAGTGCTTCCAGGCGTTCCGCTCGCTATGTTAAATCTCGGAACAACGTGGCCCATGTATCTGCTGACGAAGGCGGGAGGTTTCGGACCGGTGGATGTTCTTGAAAAGCTTCGAAGATCCCTGGACAAGGAGAACGGTCTTGGCGACCAATTTCTTGAAAATGACCAATGACCAATGAAAAATGACAAATGACCAATGACCGATCCAGCGGGTCAAGCCGTCTATTTGTCATTTGTCATCGGCCATCTGTCATTGGTGATTTTTTTGAGTTGAGGGGGCGTAAGAATCTATGCTTTTCGGAATCACCATGGGAGACTCTTGCGGGATTGGCCCGGAAGTACTCCTGAAGGCGTTCCGCGGTGGTGAGATCACCCACCCCGCAGTCGTGTACGGAGATCTGGAAGTGCTGGAGTTCTACAACGCGTCGCTCAGCTTCGGTGTCGTCTTTCGCGGGATATCCGGGCCGGAGGAATACCGCGAGGGCCGGCTGAACGTGATCGATCACGGCATCATGCGGCGCGAGGATCTGACCATAGGCAGGGTGAATGCCAAATCGGGACGCGCGGCGCGGGAATACGTGGTTGCCGCCACGCGGGCCGCACTCGATGGACGGATTACCGCCGTTGTTACACTGCCGATCAACAAGGAGGCAACCCAGCTCTCGGACCCGGATTTTGTCGGCCACACGGAGCTCATTGGGGATTTGTGCGGCGTTAAGGACGTAACCATCATGCTGGCGTCGAAGCAGCTGATTGTGACGCATGTGAGCACGCACATGTCACTGGCCAGGGCGATCGAACGCGTAAAGAAGGAACGCATCTGTACGATTCTGCAACTGACCTTCGACGCGGTGCGCCGGCTAAGGGATAATCCGCGTATCGCGGTTGCCGGTCTCAATCCGCATGCCGGGGAAAACGGCCTCTTCGGAGATGAGGAGATCCGGGAAATCCGGCCGGCGATCGAGTGGGCGCAAAGCCGTGGAATGCCCGTCGAAGGCCCTTTCCCCGCCGACACCCTGTTTTACATGGCGGTGCGGAAGAAGAGATTCGACGCGGTCGTCTGCATGTATCACGACCAGGGGCACGTTCCGCTCAAGCTGCTCGATTTCGAGGGAGGGGTCAACGTGGCGCTGGGTCTGCCGATCCTGCGCACCTCTGTCGATCATGGCACCGCGTACGACATCGCAGGACAGGGCGTGGCTTCGAGCGCCAGCCTTATTCACGCGCTCGAATTCGCCGTCCGCCTGGCCACTACGCAGAAGTGACACAGTTCTGCAATAAACACCGATCAGACCTCAGACCCCAGAGTTCAGGTTGCCGGGTCCGAGGTCTGATTCGCATTACGCGAGAATTGCTATTCCCTTTTTTATTCGGGGCGGCTTAATCTTAAGAGGGTCTGGGTCGGTTGAGATGTTAACCTAACAATTCCTACGGAAAAATGTGATGAGCTATCTGTATTGGAATCGGTTCAAAAGACTTTCTCTCCCGGTCTTTTTCTTGGCGGCGCCTGCTTTCGCCGGGGCAGGCGCGCTCGATGTAAAGTGCGTGGACCAGGGCGGCAATGCGCTTTCCGGAGTCCAGGTCCTGGTTCAACAGATAGGGAGCGGAAAATGGAAAGACAAGAAGTCGGACGGCAAGGGCGTGGCTCGTTTTGACAAACTGGACGGGGGCATTTATCGAGTCGTCGCGCGTCAGCAGGGGTTTGCGCCCGCTTTCTATGAGTTCGCGCGGATCAAGGAGGGCGCCCAGGAAACGGTTTCGCTCAATTTCGAGCCCGGCGACAGTGCCAGAAAGCTCTATTTCGAGGACCAGTCGCTGAGCCAGAAGTCCATGGAGGCGCTCCAGCAGGGCGTGGAAGCGTTGAAGGCCGGCAAATTTGACGAGGCCGAGAAGCAGATCCGAGCGGCGATCGAGCTGAACCCGTCAAATCCGGAAGCTCACTTCAACCTGGCGATCGGTTACGCGCAGCAGAACAAGTGGGAGCCGGCCGAGAACGCTTTGCGCAAGGCGTCCGAGCTGTCCGGCATGCTGGCAGAGATCCAGCAGTCCTTGAAGCCTTCCGAGCCCAACCCTTATGCGGAAATACAGCAGAGGGCTGAAGGGTTGCGCGCGAAACTTCCGGGTCTGAAACTGAGGATGGAAGCGAACGAACAGTTGACCAAGCGCAATTTCAAGGAGGCTGTTGCCAAGTTCCAGGAAGTGCTTAAGAGCACCCCGGATGATCCGGATGTGTATTACAGCCTGGCGGTCGCGCAGGCGCATTCCGAGCTGTACGACGAGGCGGCACAGTCTGTCGAGAAGGCCATGCAGTTGAAACCGGAAGAGAAGGCCTATGGAGACTTGAAGAAGCAGATCGCGGACCGCAAAGTGAACGCGGTTCTGATCAAGGCGCAGTCCGTCCTGGAGCAGGGGCAGGAACTGTACAAGAAAGGGGACTATGCGGGGGCGCTCCAGAAATACGAGGAGGCCCGGGCCATGATTCAAGGGAAGAAGCAGGCGATTGCGTGGTCGCTGATTGCCAAGGCGCACGCTCAGCTCAATCATCCCGACCAGGCGATTGAAGCGTTCAAGCAGGCGATGGATCTGGCCCCCGACGAGGCGAACCGCCGGAACGAGCTCGCGCAGTACTACCTGAGCCAGAAGCGATACGACCAGGCTCTGGAGCTCTACTCCGATCCGCGCGGCGCGGGTTCAGAGCAGGTGGATCAGACGCTGTTCGCTCTAGGGCAGAAGATGTCGAAGGAGGGGAACGCTGAGGTCGCTCAGCTCGCGTACGAAAAGGCTCTCAAGGCCAACCCGAACAACGCGGAGGTCTACTACGAGTTAGGCATGACGTACTTCTACAACAAGAAGGACGCCAAGCGCGCGAAGGAAATGCTTACCAAGTACCTGGAGATCGGAAAGGACAAGGACCATTTGAATAATACGCACTCGGTTCTCGTTGTAATCGCGCGCCGCAAGTGACCCGAGCGTCATCCCGTTTGCGGTGCCGCGGGGAACCTAAACAAGGGTCCGCAGCAACTCAAGCGCGTGACAGACGCGGATCCCATCCGGCGACTGGTAGTCCTTGACACCCGTGGCGCTGACTTGGTACGCCTCGCATTCCGGAAAGCGCGTCTTCAAATACTTGAGCGCAGGGCTAATCTCCGCGTCCCCCCACTTGCATTCAATCAGCCGGATGGGTTGCCGTTTCTCCACCACGACGAAGTCCACCTCGCGCTTGTCAACGTCCCTGAAATACAAAAGGTCCAGATCTCTCCCGCGAGCATCCTGTTCGAAGTGCACCCACTTCAGCAGGTGGCATGCCATCAAGTTTTCGAACCGCGCACCCTGGCTTGAAACCAGAGACCAGTCCAGATGGTAGTGCTTCTGTTCTTTCTTGACCGCGCGCAGCTTCGGACTCCCGAAGGGACGGATGCGCAGGATCGCGTAGAGCCTCTCCAGAACATTCATCCAGTTTGTAACGGTCTTATGGCTGACTTGAAGGTCCTCTCGAAGAGAATTCAGCGACAGAGGACTTCCGACTCTGTCGGGAAGACTAAGCATGAGAAGCTCCAAGTTGCCGAGGTCCGTTACGCGCTCGAGACTTGAAACCTCCTCGCGCACCAGTCGCGTCCGGTATTCTCGCGACCATCGGCGCGCTTCTTCTTCGGAGCCCGACAGAAAGGGCTCCGGAAAGCCACTCAGCGTGAGGAGATCGTCCAATTCTTTCCGATTCTTCATCCCTAGCTCGGCCGCCGAGAACGGATGCAGCCTCAGCAAATGGTACCGGCCCTGAAGCGAGTCCCCGCCAAATCTGTAGAAATCCAGGCGCGCACTCCCGGTGACGAGGATGTGTTGACGGGGACCCGATGCGTCGTACAGCCCTTTCAGATAGTTGCGCCAGCTTCGGTACTTGTGGATTTCGTCAAATACCCACAGGCGACTGACAGGCATTTCACGCTTGAGGATCCGCTCGCGATGCTCCGGTACGTCCCAGTTTAGATAGCCTTCGTCTCCACCCAGGATCAGCTTCGCCAGTGTCGTCTTTCCGACCTGCCGCGCGCCGGATACAAAGACCATCTTTTTCTTGAGGTCTTTTTGTACTTGCTCGTGAAGGTAGCGTTTCATGCCGAAAAGATACTGCTGTTTTGGATCGCGGTCAAAAATACTCGCGAGTAATTTCGACCGGTGTGAAAATAACTCACAGGGCGGCATCCGGAGCTCGTAGGGGCGGCCAGTTCCGAGTTCAGCCTTCAGGCTGCACCGGGCGCAGGCAGGCTAAAGCCTGAACTCCAAACAACACGGGGTTCCCGAAGAAGATGTGAGGAAAAACACTTCGTGATTCTTCGCGTCTTCGTGGTGGATTAAGTGGAGTTGAGTTTACCGGGTCTTCAGTCCGAACTTCTGCAGTTTGGCGCGGAGTGTCTTTGGGTCTACCTGGAGGAGGGCGGACAGTTCGGCCTGGGTGAAGTTCCGTTTGTGCAAGAGCTCTGACAGAACTTGCTCCTCGATTTCTTCCGAGTAACGCGCTACCAGAGTCTTGAGGTCAAGCAAGCCCTTTTCCAGGCCTTCGTCTATTTGTTTTCGAATGCTGTCGCTGGAGAGGCCCGAAGCGGCTTCCATCACAGCCGGCGGAAAGGAGGCTCGTGACAAGTACTCCGGGAGATGCTCTCCCGAGATCACGTCGTCCGCAGCAAGGAGTGACGATTTTATGACATTTTCAAGCTCTCGCACGTTTCCAGGCCAGCGATAGCCGCGAAGTATGGACCAGGCGGATTCGGCAATCCCGCCGATGTTGCGCTCGAACTTACGATTGAACTCCTGGACGAAGTAGTCGGCCAGAACCTCGATGTCCCCGATTCTTTCCCTCAACGGGGGCAAACGGATCACAATTTCTGCCAGCCTGTAGTAAAGGTCCTCGCGGAAGGTTCCTTTTCGCATCGCCTGTTCCATGTCCAGATTCGTGGCAGAGATTATACGGACGTCTATAGGGATCGGCTTGTTGCCGCCCAGACGCTCCAGGTGTCGCTCCTGAAGAACACGGAGCAGTTTCGCTTGAAAATGGAGAGGAAGATTGCCGATCTCGTCCAGAAAAAGCGTGCCGCCGTTGGCCACTTCGAACTTTCCTACTTTTCGGTCCACCGCCCCGGTGAAGGCGCCCTTCTCGTGCCCGAAGATCTCACTCTCGACCAGCGTATCCGGGAGGGTCGCACAGTCCAGCGCTACATAGGGCCCTTCACGGCGCTTGCTTTGTTCGTGCACGGCACGGGCGAATAACTCCTTTCCGGTACCGCTTTCGCCGAGGAAGAGAATGGAAACGTCCGGAAGGGCGTAGCGCCGGAGCTGGGCCCAGACTTCCCGCATTTGAGGGCTGTCGCCAATGGCACGCTTGGACACGCTCCCCGGATCGCGCTCCGCCCCGGCGCGAAAAAGCGCCCGCACTGAAGATCTCAGGCGCTCTATCTCGAACGGCTTGACGAGGTAATCCACCGCTCCCCGTTTCATCGCCTCGACGGCGGTTTCCACCTCACCGCGGCCGGTCATTATCACCACCAACGCCGCGGGACATATCTTGAGGACGCGTGGCAGGAGATCCAGCCCCGAGGTGTCGGGAAGGTACAGGTCAAGAAGCACGAGATCCGGCACCGTGGCGCGCGCAATCTCCAGGCCCTGCTTGCCGGTGTCTGCTTCTTCGACGTTGTAACCTTCCTTTCTAAGCACTCTGGCAAAGAGCTGGCGTGGTTCCGGCTCGTCATCGACAATCAGAATCTTGGAGGGGCCCATACAGGCCTCCACTATAATCAGGGAAACACCATGGAATCAATACAGACTCCAAGGGTCTCGGGAAGTCAGCAATTTCTCGAAAATGACAAATGACCAAAGACAAATCCGGGGCAAGCTACGCCGTCCAGTTTTATTTGTCATTTATCATCGGTCATTTGTCATTGGTCATTTCAGTTCGGGGCAGGTTCTCAAGCCTTGGAAATCCCAGGTAAATTGCGGATTGATTCGTATCATTCGTGAAATTCGTGGCGCAGGTCTTTCCGTCGTTGGGAAGGAGCGCGCCCGGAAGTCATGAGCGCAGTTCGGTGGTGAAGGTGGGGCCGGAGGTTCCGCCTCGGGGAAGGTGAAGTTTCCCTGAGTTCATCCTTTTGGTCGTGGAGTTGGACCCCTTGCTGGAGAGTCTTCCGGTCCGCGGAATGAAGATTGGAGCTTCACCATGAATCAGGGGCATGCGCAAACTCAGAAGCCCTGTGAAGTCTCTTGAATAAAACTAAGATTCTATGAAAATGGGACCAAGACGTTTTCTCCCCGAGGGGTCCGTGCTTTCCACACTCGGTACAGTCATTGCAAGTCCTGTGCCATCGAGCCGCCGGAGCTGGAAGGTTTGTTGGTACTTTTGCGGTGAGCGTGTAAACCATTGAAGAATCAGTGCGGAAGGAGCTCTCGAGACGTGTTGCCCGCAGCCGTGTGACCCGATCGGGGGACGCGAGCCCAATACTTTTCGGGAACAGTCTCCCGCTTCCCACGGGGAATCGCCTCCCGAAAAAACAGGAACCAAGGGGGCCGAGGGGCCAAGGGACGAAGGGGGTGGAAGTCGTTCCCCTTTTCCCTTTTTTTAGGGGTTCTTCGCGTCTTGGCGGTAAAGGGGGGCGCGGGTCAATTGACGTAGCGGCGCACGCGGACGTTCATGCAGAGGCTCATTCCGATCAGGAAGGAAATCAGCGAGGAGCCGCCTGCGCTGACAAACGGGAGCGGGATGCCGGCAATCGGCACTAAGCCCAGCACCATGCCGATGTTGATCATGAGGTGGAAGAGAAGAAGGGCAAGAACTCCGAGCACCAGCATTGCGCCGACCGTGTCTTTTGCTTCCCGGGCCGTTCTAATAAGTCTTAGCGAAACGAACAGAAATAGACCCAGGACCGTGATAGTGCCGGCAAATCCTTTTTCCTCTCCCAGGACGGCAAAGACGAAATCGGTGTGACGAGCGGGAAGGAAACCAAGCTGGCTCTGGGAACCCTGCTTGAAACCTTTACCGACAAATCTCCCGGAACCTATGGCAATTTTTGACTGGATGGTCTGATAACCGAGATGATGGGGGTCATTGGCCGGATTGAAAATTGTCTGGATGCGCCCCTTCTGATAGTCCTTGAGCCTATACCACCCGACTGGGGCGGCCAACAGTACGGCCACGGCGCTCACCAGAACATACTTGCGCTTGAGCCCGGCAATGAACGACAGAGCGAGGAAGATGGGAACAAAGGTGATTGCCGTGCCGAGATCGCCCTGCAACATAACCAGGGACATCGGGAGCGCCACGATCATTCCCCCTTTAAACAGCTCGGGAAGCTCCAGATAGTCTCGTCCGATCTGCGAGTAGTATTTGGCGAGCGCCGCGATCGTCAGGACTTTGGCGAGCTCCGATGGCTGGACGCCATAAAGCCAGCTCTTGTTTGCGTGGACACTGTGCCCGGCGACCAGGACGAGGGCAAGACCGAGAACGCCCCCTATATAAAGAGGAACCACGTAGTCGGTGACCAGATGGTAATCGAAATAGAGCCCGACGAAAAAGAGCAGGAGACCGATTCCCACGTACAGCAGTTGCCGGCCGAAATAGGAATTGACCCCTGTGCCCGGTGTGGAGCTCCAGATGCAAAGAACGCCTGACGCCATGAGGAGCACCAACGCCAGAAACCAGAGCCAGTCGAAGCTGAGCAGAGCCCGTTCGTCGATTTTCACGGGCGCGCCTCGGAGAGCTGAGTCACATCGGGATGGGCCGTTTCCCGGCGCTGTTTCTTGGCGTAAAAGATGCTGAATATTTCACGAGCCAGCGGCGCGGCGGCAATACCGCCCATTCCTCCGTGTTCGAGAAAGGCGACAACTGCTATCTCCGGATTGTCCCTGCTGCCGAACCCCACAAACCAGGAATGATCCTCGATGGCCAGGTCTTTCTTCATTTCCTTTCGCCTGTCATTGCCGATGACTTGGACCGTTCCCGTTTTGCCGCAGATATCGACTCCCGGAATAGCCGCATTGTGGCCGGTGCCCGAGTTATTCACCGATCCCCACATCCCGTCCTTGATGCGCTTGAAGGTGTCCGCCGCGACCGGCAACTGCAGGACCTTCCAATCCGGGGGCGTTTCGTCATTCGGGTGTTCCGCGCGCAACAAGACGTGCGGCTTTGTCAGCCGCCCATTGGTGGCGATGGCAGATACGCCGCGGAGCAGTTGCAAAGGCGTCACGCTTATCGATCCCTGTCCGATCGAGACAGAGATCGTTTCGCCCGCAAACCATTTTGCGCCTCGAGTCTGCTGTTTCCATTCCGGAGTCGGTACGACGCCGTTCCTTTCGCCCGGCAAATCAATGCCCGTCCGCTCGCCCAGCCCCAACTCCAGCGCATGCCCGGCGATCTTGTCAATCCCGAGCCGGCGTCCCAATTCATAGAAAAAGATATTGCATGACTTGATGATGCTCTGCTCCAGGCCCACCGTTCCGTGGCCTTCTTTTTTGTGACAGTGGAAGAGATGGTTGTAGAAGACGCCCGAACCCGAGCAATAGACATGAGTCGATTCGGAGATCATCCCCTCCTCCAACCCGGCGGCCGCCATGAAGAGTTTGAAAGTGGAGCCGGGAGGATAGCTGTTCTGTATGGAGCGGTTTTGGAGAGGACGGTTCGGGTCGTTGATAAGTTGATTCCAATCCTGCTCGGAGATCCGGGTCGAAAAACTGTTGGGATCGAAGGACGGCGCGCTGGCCATGGCAAGGATTTCTCCGTTGGTCGGGTCCATGGCCACGATGGTCCCCACCTTGCCCGCGAGGAGCTTCTCCGCGGCTTCCTGAAGGTCGAAATCGAGCGTCAGCTGCAATTCTCCGCCTACCTGAGCTTCCATTTCGTCCAGGAAACCGACCTCCCGTCCGACGCTGGTTACAAGCACCTCCCTCTTTCCATCCGTTCCCGTGAGGTTCTGGTTGTAGACTCGCTCGACTCCCGACTTGCCGACCAGATCGCCCGGTGCCGTGCCCGGAAAGGCTTCTCGGAGAATTTCGTCCTCAGACACCTCCCCGACGTAACCCAGCACGTGCGCAGCCAGGCTTCCATGGCGGTAGTGTCTTCGAGGCTCGGGTCCCAACTGAATCTCCGGATGTTGCCGCTTGTGGGCTTCCACGACTGAAATGTCATCAATGCTCACGTCTTCCTTGATCACTACGGGGCGATACAGGCCGGCGACTTTGCCCCGCCGCATCTTGACGGCCAGGTCTTCCGGCTTTACCCCGAGTTTTTCCACGACGTACTGCGTGGTGGCTTCCATGTCCTTGATCGACTCACGGTACAGCAGGATGTTGAACGCCGAGCGGTTCTCCACCAGCGGAACATTGTTGCGATCGGAGATAGTCCCCCTGGGAGCCACGAGCTGTATTGTGCGGACCCGATTCTGCTCGGCCAGCCGCACATACTCTGGTCCCTGAATGACCTGCAACTGCCAAAGCCTGGAAGCCAGGACAAGGAACAACACCACAACCAGCCCGAGCGTCCAGTTCAGGCGCAGGTGAAACAGCTGTTTGTTGGACTCCTGCGCTTTCACAATCAGATCGTCCGGTGGGAGCGCGTCCTGGAATAAGCCTCCAGCACGGAAAGAACTAGCGTTCCCCCGGCGCCCGTGACCACGGCCTGTATCAGGGACGCGCCGAGGAAAACCGCACTCGATTTCCGCTGAAGGAGGCCGAAGAGGATAAAGACGCTCAGAGAGCTCAAGCAGGAGCTCGATGTGATGACAGCGAAACGCACTACCGGCCCCTCCAGGTTGAAACGTTTAGCGGCGGCCCCGATAAAGTATGCGGCAAGCGTCTTCCCGAAGCCGTTGTAGCCTAGCGGCCATCCCAGAATTGCGTCCATCAGGATTCCCGCCACGGATCCCACAAACAAAGCCTGGACGCGGCCGCGGCACATGGCCCAGTAGGCGATCAGAATCAATGAGAGGTCGAGAAAGTTGAACACAAAGAGATTGTTGCCAGCGATCATCTGGGTGACGATGGCGAGGAATGAAGAAACAGCCAGGAATAGATATTTCATCGCACGGCCTTAGTAGATGATCTCATAAGTAAGGTAACGTATTTTCCAGACAAGCTCCCCTGGGGGGGATCGGGAGCTTGGCCGGGGGTGAGCGAAGCGAACCCCCGGAATATTTCAATAAACGAATGCGCCCCGGCAGGGGCGAGCTCCTGCAACCTCTGTCGGCGTAACTATCGTTGCTCCTCTTTAGCCGGGGGCGAAGCGAACCCCCGGCTAATTTCCTTTGCCCCGCTGGGGCGGAATTCGTTACCGTATGTATGAAGTCATGGACTTAATATCTCATTCCTCATGCGCCGGCGCGGATGCAAGCAAAACCAGAACTTCTTCGATGTGGATCAGGTCTGCCACAGGTTGGACGCGCACCAGACGGAAGACGGTCTTCCCCTTCTGAGATTCGACAACTCTACCGAGCGGCAAGCCTTTCGGGAAGATCCCGTCCAGACCGGACGTTACGACAACGTCGTTTACCTCCACCTGGTCCGTATTGCCGATATACTTCAATTCCAAGAGTGGGTCTCCGGACCCGCTTATTACGCCCTGTGAACGGGTCCGCTCCACGAGCGCTCCCACGGCAGCATCGGCGTCCGTGACCAGCTGCACCTGGGAGGTGCGAGAGCTCGCGACTGCAACGCGGCCCAGGACCCCGTTCTCTCCAATCACGGGAGCATTGACCCGTACCCCGTCGCTTGAACCCCGATCGATGTAAATTACGCTGGCCATATAGTCTGGCGCGCGGCCGACGACACGTGCTCCGAGCGACTGGACCGCAAGGGTTTTCTTAAAGTCCATCAGACGCTGGAGCCGGTAATTTTCATTCTCGATCTGAGCCACGGCATCGTTGCGCAACTCCAATTGCCGCACCTTTTCCAGAAGGCGTTCATTTTCCTGGCGCGCTCCACGAAGCCAGAAATAACCTGTCCAGGCGCTGCGGACTCCGTGGGAAACGCCCGAGGAAAGTTTGAAGAAGGGGGCGCCGGCCTGGAGCATCCATTTTCTGAAGAGGTAAGTGCCTGCCGGATCCTCGATCTGAACCGAAAGGAGGGCAAGGTTCAGTATTAGCAGAGGTATCAGAATGGGAAACGCTCGACCCTCCTTGAATCTCGCCTTGGTCAAATCAATGGACACAGAGCCTTCGAAGTAACTTGATATCGGTCAACATCTTCCCCGTCCCCAGCACCACCGATGACAAAGGGTCCTCGGCGACAAAGACGGGAAGACCTGTTTCGAGCGCCAGGCGTTTGTCCAAACGCTTGAGAAGCGCCCCTCCGCCTGTCAGGACAATTCCGCGATCCATAATGTCCGCCGATATCTCCGGCGGCGTGCGTTCCAGCGCGACCTTGATTGCGTTGATGATAATTCCGACGCTGTCGCCCAACGCCTCCCGCACCTCTTCATCTGAGATCGTGACCGTCTTGGGAACACCCTCGATAAGATTGCGCCCCTTGATTTCCATGCTCAGCGCCGTGTCCAGAGGCGCCGCAGAGCCGAGCTCGATCTTAATCGTCTCCGCGGTGCGCTCTCCGATAAGAAGGTTGTGCTTCCGCTTGATGTACTGGATGATGGCTTCGTCCATTTCGTTTCCCGCCACCCGTACAGATCTGCTGTACACGATCCCGGACAGGGAGATGACCGCGATGTCGCTGGTGCCCCCGCCGATGTCTACGATCATGCTCCCGCATGCTTCGGTAATCGGCAGGCCTGCCCCAATGGCGGCAACGATCGCCTGCTCCACCAGGAAGACCTCGCTTGCCTTGGCGCGCATCGCCGACTCCTGGACCGCGCGTTTTTCCACCTGAGTTATCTCGGAAGGAATCCCGATGACGATGCGCGGGCTGATCAAATGATTTCGCGTGTGGGCCTGTTTTATGAAGTGCTTCAGCATCAGCTCCGTCACATCGAAGTCTGCTATGACGCCGTCCTTCATGGGCTTGATGGCCACGACGTCGCCCGGGGTGCGCCCCAGCATGTCCTTTGCCTCTCGTCCCACGGCCAGGGGCTTCTCGGTGGTCGTCGCGATGTCCACGAAAAATGGTTCGTTGACCACGATGCCGCGGCCTTTGGCGTAAACGAGCGTGTTCGCCGTCCCTAAATCGATAGCCAGGTCGCTGGAAAAATAACTGAATACGGATCGCAGATTCATCTTCTTTTGTGATTTCTCGATACAATCTTCCTATACGGCCACTCGAATGGTGTTTTTCGAAAGCTCTTTGGCGCGGTACATCGCAGCATCTGCCTTCTTTATCAATCCCTCCGCCGTGAGGGTATGCTTGGGGCAGTTCGCCACGCCCAGGCTGACTGTGAGGCGGATCGTAATATTCTGGGCGACAAACTCATAGTTTTCTACCTTCTGCCGGATACGCTCCGCAATGACCATCGCCCCGTTCAGAGGCGTTTCAGGCAATACAATAACAAACTCGTCTCCTCCATATCGACCGACTATATCGGTTTCCCTTAGGATCTTCCGAAACACCTGGCCCATCTCGGAAAGCGCTTGGCTGCCAACGACATGCCCAAATCTGTCGTTAATCCGCTTGAACCCGTCGATGTCGATGAAAAGGAGGGACACTTTCTTCTTGTACCGGAGACATCGTTTCACCTCGGCGTCCAGGTATTGCATCAGGTAGCGATAATTGTAAAGTTTGGTGAGGTCGTCCGTGACGGTGAGGCGCTCCGAATTCTCGAACATGGAGACGTTTCGCAACGCCACGGCCAGCGGATGTCCCAACAACTCCACAAGCTCCGCGTCGTCATGAGCGAAACCGACTTGGTCCTCTTTATTGAGCAGTTCGATAGCCCCGATTCTCTCGCTCCCTCGCAAAAGGGGGACGCAGAGGATCGACCGGATAAGGGCGCTTTGCTTATTGAGAGGGGCTTTGACTTCGAAGGAATAGTCGTTATCGAGGTAGGGTCTTCCGCTGCGGATCACACTCTCGATGAGCGCGCTATTGGCATGATGATCGAACAGGTCCATGCCCTTAAGATTCCCAGTGCTGTATGCGCGGCTCAGCGAATCCTCGACTTCGTTATAGTAATAAATCAAACACTCTTCAGCCCGCAACCGTTGCGCAAGCTCTTTGATCAGCAGAGTGAGACTCTGCTTGCGTTCGGTCACGGTCCAGGCGGATTCCACAATGTTGACGAAGCCCTGAAAGAACCGGGTGAGGTCGTCGGCCCGTCTGCGTGCCTTGGCTAATTCCTTCCTGGCGTCCCGGGAGGCGGCAATGCCTTGCAGGAAATGATAAAGGAAAGGGTAGCGCATCGGGAGCGGAACAACCGGCAGGCCGGAGCGCATTTGCTGCGCGACAGGCTCAGAAAGCGAGTTTCGAAAGCCTACGAGCTCCGCTCCCGGAAAGACGTTCGCGAGCTTGCCGGCTGTTTTGGGACCCTCCTCGTCGGAGGGGAAGAAGATCGCCAGAAAGTCGGGCTGGGGCTCCACAGGCTCCCCTAGGACCGTCTCTTCTTGGAAATATTCCAGTGGCCAAGGAAAATCGCCCGGCGCGATGTCGCTGCATAACTGGGGCGGATGATCCCGATACACAACTCCTATCTTTAACGCTTCGGACATATCGCGTGCTCCAGACTTGCAGGAGCGGACTCCGGCATCAAGCCGTGATTGGTTCCTGATACACTCTCTCCTTCCAGCGTGCGTGATTCACGCTTGGCCTTCTATTAGAAACTGCTATTATAGCCAAAGAAGAAAAAAGTAAAACTTTATTTTTCAACATCTTGTTGGAAAGAGACGGGTAATTCATAAAACAACTTCCGCAGCTCTCGGGTCCCGCTCTTGCATGTAAAATCCTTCAGTCACACCCGGGCCCAATAGCCCACTCTTTCATTTATCATTTTTCATTGGTCCTTTTCGTTCGCTACCCGAGCGAGTTGGCCCCAGAGGCGCGGAGACACTGAGAAAATCTAGTCTCTGCGTCTCCGTGTCTCTGTGGCTAAAGATTGGATTTTGAAGAGCTTCTTGAGTCAAGACACGAGCCAGAAATAACAAATGCCAAATGACCGATGACCAAGACAAATGGGAAGGATAGCGCGCTCCTGTCCGGCGAACCGCGCCATGAGTAGCTGAAGCATTACTGGGCGCATTTCTGTCGAGATCCCCCAACACTACGCGACTGTGCTATAATTGCGCTCTTTCTAGGAGGTGGTTGTCGGGATATGCTGGACATGATGCGCCGCAAGAAGCGGCTGAGAGCGGTTCTGTGGTTAGTGATCTTGAGTCTGGCCCTGGGCATGTTGCTGTTTTTTGTTCCGGGACAGAACAGCGGGATTTCGGGCTTTGACACCTACGCCGCTTCTGTGGACGGGGACCCTATCTCTGTGAAGGAGTTCCTTAACACCTATCGGCGCATACTGGACAATTTCAGCGCGAGGGGAAGGAACGCGCTCGATCCCGAGATCCTCAAGAAAATCGGCCTGGATCGGCAGGCCATCGACGCTCTCATCAACGTCAAGGTCATAAAGTACACCGCAAGACGGCTGGGCCTCTCGGTCGCTCCGGACGAGGTACGGCGCGCCGTTGAGACCCATCCTAACCTGCAGGACCGCGGGGCGTTCATAGGGGTTGAACGCTACAAGGCCCTCCTTGCTGCGAACAATGTTCCGGTTTCCGAGTTCGAAGAGAGCATCGGCCTCGGGCTTCTCGAAAGAAAGATCCGGAACGTCATCAGCGATTCGATGGAAGTGGGCGAGAAGGAGGTGCGCGATGAGTTCCTGCGGGCGAACCAGGAGGCTCAAGTGAACTTTGTCGTCCTCAAGAAGGACGACTTCAGCAAGAAAGTGAAGCCCTCCGACGCCGATCTCAAAGCCTACTTCGAAGCCCACAAGGACAAATACCACATCCGAGAGCAACGCCGGGCGCAGTACTTGCTCTTTCCGCTCGCCGCCCTGGCTCCGACCATATCCGTGACCGAGCAGGAACTGAAGGAGCGCTGGGAACAGGAGCCACAGGAGGAGACGGTGGACGCCAGCCACATCCTCTTTTCCGTGAAGGAGCCGGCGCAGGATGGCGCGGTGAGGGCAAAGGCGGAGGCGGTCCTGAAGCGCGCGAAAGCCGGCGAGGACTTCGCGAAGCTCGCAAAGGAGTTTTCCGAGGATCCAGGCTCCGCGCAGCAGGGTGGAAATCTGGGCGCCTTCGCGCGCGGGCGAATGGTCAAGGAATTTGAGGAGACAGCCTTTACCCTGAAGCCCGGCGAGATCTCCGGCCTCGTCAAGACGCAGTTTGGTTACCACATCATCAAGGTGCTGCGTCACGACATTCCGAACTTTGAGTCAAGCCGCAAGTCCCTGGAGCGGGCCGTTCAGATGGACAGGGCTTCGGAACTGTTGAAGAAGAAAGCGGCGGAAGCCGGGCAACTGGCCGCCAAGCAGAAGGATCTTCAGGAAGTAGGGAAGGAAATCAAGATCCCCTTCGAGGTGCGGGAGACCGAGTTCCTAAGCAAGGATTCGGATCCGTTCTCGAATAACGTTTCTCAGCCTCTGCTGGATGAAATCTTCCGTCTCAAGAACCTCGGGGACGTGGGCAATGCCGTGGAACACCCGTCGGGCCAAGCCATTCCCAAGCTCATGGAAACCAAACTTCCCAAACCCCCGGAATTCACGGAGGCCCGCGATAGAGTGGAAAAAGATTACATCGAAATAAAAACTGCCGAACTGATTCAAGCGGAAGCTCGTCGATTGGTCGAAGAAGCCCGAAAGCTTGGTGGTCTGGACAAAGCGTCAGCGCAGGCCGGGATCAAAGTTAAGGCGAGTTCCAAATTCAAGCGCAACGACAGCCCCGACCCTGAGATCGGTTCGATGCCGGCCTTCAACAGCGCCGCATTCGAAAGTGAGATAGGATCTATCAGCGAGCCGATCACCCTCGACGGTGGTAACCGCATCACGGTGCTTCAAGTAAAATCGCGCACCGGTTTTGACGAAGCAGAGTATCAGAAACAGAAATCGCAAGTACGGGAGCGGCTGTGGACCGCGTGGAAAGACATCTACTTTCAGGAGTACATTCGTAAGGTGACGGAAGTCCTGGAAAAAGCAGGGAAGATCCGGATCAATCAGAGGGCCATCGACGATGTCATCGGTCATCGCTCCTGAGGCGGCCCCACCGCACAATCCACCGCGAAGGCACGAAGACGCGAAGAATCGCGAAATATTGTTTTCGGTTAGCAGACGATTCCGTGTTAGCTAGTTTCTGGCGCAAAACTCCCGTAATGAGTCAGAAGGGCGTGAAAGAATGTAGCGCCGGCTTCCAGCCGGCAGAAGGTCTGTTGCAAACAAAGA
>Ga0137380_10001402_pt1 | contig 19565 bp, 17 predicted proteins | sample SagtaG_17_FD_104809 | JGI IMG/M metagenome (GOLD analysis project Ga0137380, IMG submission 104809) | Vadose zone soil microbial communities from Sagehorn Ranch, Mendocino, California, USA - Sage2_L_100_16 metaG | ecosystem: Environmental > Terrestrial > Soil > Vadose zone | place: USA...
TCACGATCTTTTATCGCGAGGCGATCCGGCACACGGTTGTGTTTCCGATGGGCGGGAACCATTTCACGAACGACATCGCGGTTGGGCTTCGCACGCCGGTGCCCGAAGCCGAGCGGATGAAGCGAAGCGAGGGCTGTGCGCTGGCCGCGTTGATGGCCGACGGGGAGCGTTCGCGCATGGTCGAGGTGCCGTCAGTTGCTGGCCGTCAGCCACGGATGCTCAGCCGTCAAATCCTGTGCGAGATTCTGCAGCCTCGAGCCGAGGAGATTTTCTCGCACGCAGCGGAGGAAATTCAGCGAGCGGGATTTGACAAGCAGATACTGTCAAGCGTGGTGCTGATCGGCGGCGGGGCCTTAATGGATGGCGTGGTCGAAATGGCCGAACAAGTGTTGGACCTTCCGGCGCGTCATGGTCTGCCGAATTTCGTTGGCGGGCTTACTGGCGAGATCGACAGTCCGGCTTTTGCGACGGTGGTGGGCACGCTGCTGTATGGCTTCCACAAGCAGATGAATCACCGAAAGATCCACTCACTGAAGGACGGAGCTCCGAAGCAGCCGAGCATCTGGAAGCGGTGGTTTCGGTAAAGAAAGTTTTTTCGAAAAATGTCTCGCTTTCGTGAAAAAAAAGGTTGTGCGGCGTGGGCGACTGTGCTACCATTTGGAGCGTCCTCAGAAACTGGGGCTACCATATGTTGTAGCTACCGGTCGCCAGCCTCAAAGGCACTGTTAGGAGAACCCCCGGCACGGTCGCGTGGCGAGGCGCCCATGAGGGAGTCTTGACTCCTGGCGGTGTATTAGAACCGATTGAAATGTGAACTCAGGTTTTTGTGCGAGCGTTGCGTGTGGCTTGGCGCGCGCTTGCCCGGTCGCTCACCAGTTGCTTGATTGCTCGCAGGAGGCACGAACAAATGGCAGTGGATCGACGGATGGAGAAGCGAAGCGGAGCTATATTGTTTGACGAATCCGAACAACCCATCAGCGGCGCTAACATAAGAGTCATCGGGATCGGCGGCGGAGGCGGCAACGCGATCAACCGAATGATTGAAGCCGGGATCCAGGGAGTACAGTTCCTGGTCGCGAACACGGATCTCCAGTCTCTCAAAGCCTCGCAAGCTTCCGTCAAGCTGCAGCTTGGCGAAAGGCTCACTCGAGGACTGGGCGTTGGCGGAGATCCGGAGAAGGGCCGGCAGTCGGCCCTCGAAGACACAGAGAAAATCATCGAGGCGATAGAAAGCTCGGACATGGTTTTTATCACCGCCGGATTGGGCGGGGGAACCGGGACGGGGGCCGCACCCATCATCGCGAGTCTCGCCACCGAGCTCGGGGCGCTTACGGTAGCGGTTGTCACCAAGCCTTTTCGATTTGAGGGACGCCGCCGGCAACGACAAGCTGAGCAGGGGTTGAACGAGCTGCGAGAATGCGTCGATACGGTTATTACGATTCCAAACGAGCGGCTGCTTAACGCGGTTCCCAAAGGAACCCGGTTCTATGACTCATTTAGGCTTGTCGACGACGTGCTGCTTCAAGCCGTGCAAGGGATATCAGACATTATCACAGTACCTGGTCTGATAAATGTCGACTTCGCGGACGTCAAGGCGATTATGGAAGGAATGGGCATGGCGTTGATGGGCACCGGCATGGCGACGGGTGAAAACCGTGCGCTCGAAGCAACCCAGCGTGCGATATCCAGTCCGCTGCTCGAAGAAGCTTCCATCGAGGGCGCGAAAGGATTGCTCGTGAACATTAGCGGCGGCGCCGACCTCACTTTGTTTGAAGTCAACGAAGCAATGTCGGTGATTCACGACGCGGCGGATCAAGACGCGAATATCATATTCGGCGCGGTGCTCGACGATCGACTGACAAACGAAATGAAAATTACCGTCATAGCGACGGGGTTTGACAAGGTTGCGGCGGTCGCCGAGCCAACCCGACCGTTTGCAGTGCCACAGCCCGCAATTTCTGAGACTCGTGTCACGGGACCCCTGGCGGCGCAGCCGGCGCCCGAGCCGCTGCGCCGTGAAGATGTGAATGTTCCCGCGTTCATGCGCAAGAAAGCTGACTAATCTCTGGCGTCGACTATCCTCCAACTGCAAGGCCGCTGCCCGACGGCAGCGGCCTTTTTGTCGCGTTTGAGTTTTCTGTATCGACTATCTAGAATGATTGGGTTCGCCCGCGTTTTGTCGGAGGATTCGCGCAACTGAGCGTCTTTGCAGAGGTGACCGAGCGCGTCTAGTCACAATCCTGAAACACACCTCTTTCGCGTCTTCGCAACTGTGGACAGAATAATCGTGCTAGCTGGGGACAAGAGATGCGAACCGTTGATGAGCTGGGAGCAAACCATGCTCAACCCAAGCCTGGTCTGTTGAGCAGACTCGAGCGTCACAAGCTCCTTGTCATAGCGGTGATGATCGCGCTCGCGTTCTGTGCGCGCATATACCGTTTGAATGCCGCCGGTTTCGCCGAGGACGAGACGAACAAGATTTTCGCCATCCGGGCCTACGAGCAAGGTGATTTCACAGCGAACGCCGAACACCCTATGGTGATGAAGCTGCTGTGCGCCGGTTCACTTCACATAGCCACGGCGTGGAACGAGGCTGTGGGGCAGAAACTCCAGCTTCTGATAAGCGAGGAAGCGGCGTTGAGGCTCCCCAACGTTCTGTTTGGCGCGCTGACGATCATACCTCTTTTCTTTTTCGCTAGTTCTCTCCTCGGGCGGAGAATCGGGTTGCTGGCGGCGGCGCTCTGGGCGGTAGGCGTGGACGCCATTTCAATCAACCGAATAGCAAAGGAAGACACCCTACTCGTTTTCTTCATGCTGACGGGCTTCTGTTTATACAACCGCGCGAAGCAACGGCCCGGGTCTGATTTGAAGGGGCAAGAGCGGCTGTACATTCTGGCAGGGGTGGCTTTCGGATTGATGATTGCGTCGAAGTATATGCCGCACCATTTCGGTCTCTACGCGTTATTTTACAATCTTGCAAGTTACGACAGCCGAAACAACCGTCCGGTCTGGGGCCCGATTAACATGAAGTTGCTCGCGGCTGTGTTTCTGACGTTCGTTGCTGTGAATCCTGCGGTAATCCTGCCGCAAACCTGGCGCTACCTTTGGAGGTATGTGAACGAAGAGTTGGTGACGCATCACGGCTACCTGATGGCCGATAGGCTGTATATCAACGACTTGTCTCAAACGCCGGGCGGGACGCCCTGGTATTTCTATCTCCTTTTTCTGGCGGTGAAGGTTCCCGTTCCGATACTCGTGGCATTTGTTGTTGGATTGGTCGAAATCTTCCGGCATCGTGGCGAGTATCCCGCAACACGCGGTTACCTGTTCTTGAGACTGATGTTGATCTTTTGGCTGCTGCCGATGTCCGTAGTCGGGGCAAAATTCTTGCGATATACGCTGACACTACTGCCTCTGGTTTATATGACCGCAGCAATTGGGATAGTAATGATTTTGCGGGGGCTTAATTATTTAACCCGGGCCGTGCCGCGTGAAAGTCATTTTGCTCAACAGGCTGCAGCCGTCGCGGTCGCCGTTGGCTTCATGATCGCTCCAACAATCACCGCTGCGCGAACGCTGCTGCACTCGCATCCGAGTCTGTATGTGAATGCATTTGGCGGCGGGCGCGTAGGTTACTTTTTCCCGCACGATGAGTTTTACGATCTCGGCGCGCGAGAGAGCATCAAGTACATTGCCGATAGCGCTCCGGCGGGCTCGTCTCTCGCTAGTGAGATACCCGGCGTGGTTCAATACTATCTCGAGCGGTACGGCCGCGCGGACATTCATCCCGAGATAATGTCGAAGCCGGGATTCAAATTCCACGCGAGCGCCCCGGAATTTGTGCTCTTGCAACGAGGGCGGCTTTACTTTGAGAACCAAGAAAAGTTCAGCTTTATCGAGCAAGGCTATCCGCAGGTGCAAACGAGCAGCTTTGAGGGCGCGGCTGCAACGCGGGTTTACGTTTTCGGGGATGAGAAACTATCGAATAGCTCGCGCGACTGAGCGAATTTGGCGAGAGGCGCAGCAGGTCGGCAGCTTGTCTGCGCTATGTTAGACTAACCTGCGTCGAAAAGAAGCAGACAAGCAAAAGCTAGGTTGGTCATAGCAGTAGCAACAGAACCTGAGCCGAAGAAATCGTATCACGATTGGGTCTGAAGAATGTTTGGTGGCGAGATCGGAAATCCCAAATACTCTGTCGTCGTGCCGTTTCACAACGAGCAGGAGAGCGCGCGCGAGCTGTACCAGCAGTTGTCTGACACAATGACCGGAGCGTACGAGCCGGTCGAGTTCATCTTCATCGACGACCACAGCACCGACTCGACCCAACAAATATTGAACGACCTGGCGAAGGCCGACCCTCGCGTTGTGGTTATTCGATTGAAGCGAAACTACGGCCAAACGGTCGCGTTAGCCGCGGGCTTCGATTACGCGGAAGGCGACGTAATCATCTCGATGGATGGCGATCTGCAGCATGATCCGGCGGACATTCCGAAGTTGCTCACAGCTTTTGAAGAAAGCGGATGCGACATTGTCAGTGGCTGGCGCAAGAACCGGGTCGATAACTTTCTGCTCCGCCGGGCGCCCTCGCGAATCGCAAACTGGTTGATGGCATGCGCGTCGGGCGTGAAGATCCACGACTTCGGCACGACGTTCAAGATTTATCGCAAAGACACCATCAAGCAGATCAAGCTTTATGGTGAGATGCATCGCTTCATCCCGGCGCTGGCATCTTGGAACGGCGCGACGATTGTCGAGGTGCCTATCAAGAATGTCGAACGACCCGGCGGGCGTTCGCACTACGGGCTGTCGCGCACCGTCCGAGTTCTCTTCGATCTTCTGACGATCCGCTTTCTGCTGAGATACCTCACTCGGCCCTTGCACTTTTTTGGAGGAATTGGTCTTGCGAGCACGACGGTCGGGGTGTTGATCGGCGCGTGGCTTATTATCGACAAGGTTTTTCGCGGAACTGACGTTTTTGATAAGCACGGCCCGCTGATGCTTCTGGGAGCAGTGCTGATATTGGCGGGCATGCAGTTGGTGTCGTCGGGGTTGATCGGTGAGATGCTGAGCCGGACTTATTTCGAATCTCAGGGGAAGCCGACCTATTCAATCGAGCGAATAATCAAGGGCCAGAGGTCAGAAGTCAAAGGCTAGAAGTCAGACCAGCGAAACCCTCAGTTATGTGTGAGCCTTGCTCAACCGCTTCGCGAGTTTGTTGATCGACTTGCTGAGCTTAATGATCCCATCCAGGTCCCGTCCGGCTTGCGCGCGGAGTTCGGCGTCGTTCGGTGACTCCATGCGCAGCGCGGGGTTGCTAAGAAAGCTCTCAATCACGCGGCTTAGTTGCGGCAGCATAGAACCGAGCTGCATGGCATCTTCTTCGTAGTGGATCTGCTCGCGATGCTTGATGGAAAACGAGATGTTGTACTTGATTCGGGCCGCCCGGTCTCTTAACTCGCCTGTGGCCCGTGACAACCTTTTGTAATCGGAGGGACTAATACCGGCGAACGGAGAAATCGTCTCGGCATTGATCTGCCTTAATCGACGGAAGTCCTGGTACAACTGCGCCGCCGCCCTCCTGCGATTGCGTTCGGCTTCCGTGTAAGGCGTCCTTCTAAGGAGCAGATATTCGACATCGTAGAAAGTCTGACCAGTTGTGGCGGAGTCCGGCCCGCCAATCGACGAGCCCCTTGCAGAAGGCGGAGCAGTCGACGGCTGCGCAGGCGGAGCATCGGATTTCGACTTTTGAGCGGCGAGCGGTCCGGAGGAGAGGAGAATCAACACCGACGCGGCAAAAGCGAACGCAAGCCCAGATGTGAGCTTATTCATTGGCGCCTCCCATAACGAAGGTCTGCTGGGAACAGTATAAACCAAAACCCCGCTCAAAAGGTAAGCAGTTTGCAAATTTTTCTTGCTCTTACTGTAGCCGCTGAATCTTCGCGCTTGCGGCTGACGCAAACTGACAGTTTTGCGCTACTATTCCTGAGTTGTGGAACAAACACTTACTCCTGCTGAAGTACGCGTGCTCGGGTCGTTGATCGAAAAAGAGATCACAACTCCCGAGTATTATCCGCTGTCACTCAACGCACTGGCGAGCGCGTGCAACCAGATTTCCAATCGCGATCCGGTTGTGTCGTTCGATGAGAAGACAGTCGCGCGCGCGTTGGAGAGTCTGCGGGACAAACAGCTTATCTGGATGGTTACTGGCGTGGGCCGAGTGCCTAAGTACGAGCACAGGTTCACCGAACAATTGAAGCTGGCGGCGCAAGAGGTGGCGGTGCTGTGCGTGCTGATGTTGCGCGGGCCGCAGACTGCCGGGGAGATTCGCGGGCGAACGGGAAGGCTGTATGAGTTCAAGCAGCTTGAGGAAGTTGAATTGACGCTTCAAGTAATGATGTCTGCCGAGCCGCCCCTAATAACGAAATTGCCGCGCCAGCCTGGGACCAAGGAATCACGCTACGCGCACTTGCTTTCGGGCGACGTTCAAGTCGAGGAGCGAGAAGTCGCGACGCGGGTTGAGCCGGCGACGCTCGAGGTTCGTGACGAAAACGAACGTATTGCCAGACTTGAACAAGAACTCACGCGGGTCCGTGAAGAGTTGACGGATCTCAAGCGAGCGTTTCTTGAGTTCAAAAGGCAGTTTGAATGAACAGAAACTGTGTGATTACGATTCTTCTGAAGCTGGTTAAGCAACCTACTCCATATCGCGAGAATCTATGGTCATTCGCGGCGGTATCATGTAGGCCAATTGAGATTCCATCGCAAGCACAGCGAATCGGAACGTTCTCTTGAACAGCCGCTGGAACTTCTGATGTTATTATTGCCGGAACATCTCGCAGGCGCCAGCGTCTAATGCACTCTGCGTAGCTTCCCGTCCGTCACTGCCGGCGGCGGAAATCAGGATCAGATCAGAGCATCGCCCGGAGGTTCTGAAATGGCTTTAAAACTCACAGCGTTGTTGTTGGTTCTACTCCTAGTGACCCCGATAGTCCGAGCTCAATCGGCATCCGTTGACGAGTCGACAAAGAGCGAGAAAGAAAAAGCCCGAGCTGAGCGTGAGAAAAAAGCGCTGGCGCTGGCCGAAGAGATCTTCAAAGAAACGCAATCGCTAAAACTGCCGGAAAACCGAATTCGCGTCGACATTGCGCTCGCCGATTCGCTCTGGAGTCGTGATGAGCCGCGCGCTCGTTCGCTGGTCAAGGACGCGATCGCAAGCCTCTCCGAGATCGCTGCTGCCATCGATAGCGGAGATCGGGCATACTCGAATCTCACTCATTTGCCGGCGCAATTGCGGCAAGAAATCTTACAGGTTGCGGCCAATCACGACCCGAAATTGGCGCTTGATTTCCTGCGAGCTTCGCGTCCGACTTCTTCAGAGCAACAGTCTTATGCGCAGCCGGATTTCGAAGCTCAGCTTGAGCTGAGGTTGGCTATGCAACTGGCAGCCAAGAATCCGGCAGAAGCGCTCTCGATTGCCGAGGACTCGTTGAAGCAGGGGATCGACTATCAGGCGACCAACTTCCTTTACACTTTGCAGTCCAAGGACAAGACAGCGGCCGAGAAATTCCTCGGAGACATCTTGAATCGGATTCGAACCGATGATCTCAGTAGGACTCCAGCGTCATTGAATGCGGCGATGAACCTGTTGCGCGCGTGGACCGAGAGCAACCGGCCGGCACCCGGCCAACCCACTCTCAGGACCACGGTCAATGTTTCACTGACCGGCTTGAACGAACAGGTCGCGCGAGAACTGAGCTCCCTCATCGTCAACGCGGTGGTGAACATGGCGATCGGTTCTGGTTCTGGCATCGGTCGAGTTGTTGATTCCCCAATATCCGGGCGCATCTATCCAGGGCAGATGTATGGATTGCTTCAACAGTTGAGGCCGATGCTCTCTGATATCGAGCGACTTTCGCCGGATCAGATTCCCGCGCTGCGCGCGAGGCTCGCAGAATTTGACAAGCTCAACGAAATACAGCAGGGACCGTGGGCCAGATACCAGCAACTTGTTCAGACGGGCACCGCCGACGATTTGCTGGAGGCGTCCAAGAACGCCCCTCCGGAGGTTGTGAATAATTTGATCCAACAAGCCACTTGGAAGGCGTTGAATCAAGGAGATGCAAGTCACGCTCGAGAGATCGTTGAGAAGATCACGAACCCGCAACAACGCCGAGATATGATGTTGAACCTGGATCGTCAGGTGTTTTATCGCGCAAGTGACCAACAGAAGCTCGCCGAGCTGCGATCGCCTGCCTCTCGTTTTTCGTTGGAGGAACGGGTTGGAATTCTATGTCAGATAGCCGGTAGTGCCTCTTCGAAGGGTGACAAGTCAACCGCGCTCCAACTCCTGGGCGAGGCTCAAGCACTTTTGGGCAATAGAGCGCTGAGCTATCCGCAGCTAATGGCCCAGCTACAAATCGCCCGCTTGTATCAACAGCTTAATTCACCTAACGGTGCGGTGATTGTCGGGAATGCGATAGAGCAACTCAACGAACTTGTCGCTGCGGCAGTTGTGTTGAATGGATTTGATCTTCAACAGTACTTTCGCGACGGAGAGTTCATCGTTAGCGGCGGCAATCAGCTCAGCCAAATATTCATGGAGTTTGCGCGCGGGATAGGATCGGCGGCTCGCACTGATTTTGACCAGGCGAGGTTGATGGCCGAACAGTTTCAGCGCCCCGAAATGCGCGTGATGGCGTTGGTGCAGACTGTTCAGGGAGGTTTAGCAAGCGACGAGCGGTAAGATTATCGGCCGGGGCGGGCAGCGAATTTCACGTGCCCATTGTCGACTCCTACCACAAAATCTACAGCCTCTGCTGCCAGGCGCTCTTTTATGTCTTGGGCGCGACACACCAGGAACTGGGTGAATAGTTGAAGACTCAGTGGGCCGAGCCTCTCACCGCACTGCCGTTTGGCGGCCACAAGCTGATCGTAAAGCTGGCTGACCTTGTCCGGTTCAAGCTGTGGATCCTTACAGCGAATAACCGTCACAGATTCTCGCGCAGCCGCATGCGCTTCGACGGTCGGTGGTCTCCCGCTTTCTTCTCGCTCCTGATTTTGCCGCCTCCACAACTCGCGCATCACGTTGTAACGCGCAACCAGACTGTTGTAACGGAAACGGTGTCCAAATGACATGCCGCGCGCGTCGTAAATGCGCTTTATTGCCGTCTCAACCCGGCCTTTCGTATCTAGCGGCGGTCGGACGGTCCCACCATTGAAATAAATGTCATACTCGACCTTCAGCCGACGAATCTCGTGCTCGAGCCGGTCGAGCTCTTGGTCAAACACATTTTCGCTTTGAGCTTCCATTGCACAACTCTCGAAGGGCTTGAGTGTAAGTCGTAGGGGTTATGCTAGAATGTACGACAGGCGCCGCGCGGTGTCAACGGAAAACATGACGAACGAACTGTTGAGATCATTGCCTTCCATCGAAAGACTCTTGGAGAGGCCAATTGCGTATCGACTGTTTGCCGAGCTGGGTCGCGATCGAGTGCGGGATCTCCTACGCGACATTACCGAAGAGATACGTGGAGAAGTAGCAAGTGGCCATTTGCCGGTGACGAACGGAAGCGAACACCTGAGCCAAGAGATCGAACGCAGGCTCGAAGCGCGTGCTATCGAAAGCGCACGGCCCTCGCTACGCCGAGTAATCAATGCGACTGGAGTGATCATCCACACGAATCTCGGTCGAGCGCCATTAGCTCGCCAGTCAGCTGAAGCAGTCGCAGAAGCCGCATCGCACTACTCGAATCTCGAATATGATCTGGCGCGGGGCGAACGCGGTCGAAGAGAGATTCATTGCCAAGAGCTGCTCGGGCGGCTCACGGGAAGCGAGGCGACGGTCCTCGCGAACAACAACGCCGCCGCAGTGCTGCTGGTGCTGAACACTCTTGCGGAAGGAGGAGAAGTCATCGTCTCGCGCGGCGAGTTGATCGAAATCGGCGGCAGCTTTCGAATCCCCGACGTGATGCAAAAGAGCGGCGCCATCCTGCGCGAAGTCGGCACTACCAATCGCACTCGGATCGCCGACTACCAGAATGCTATCAACGAGCGCACCAAGTTGATATTGCGCGTGCATCCCTCGAACTATCGCATCATCGGCTTCACCGAGCGACCGAGTGTAAACGAGATTGCAGACTTGGCTCGGAACGCAGGCATCCCGGCATATGAAGACCTCGGCTCCGGGTGTTTGATCGACCTTGCGCCGTATGGCGTGAAGGACGAGCCCGTGGTTGCTGAGTCGCTGAAGGCTGGAATCCCGGTGGTTTCTTTCAGCGGCGACAAGATGCTTGGCGGCCCGCAGGCAGGCGTGATCGCAGGTTCTCGTGAGGTCGTTGATCGTGTACGCAGAAACCCGCTGATGAGAGCGCTTCGAGTCGACAAGATGACTTACGCCGCGATCGAGGCGACACTTAGGCTTTACGAGCGCGGCGTGGCGGTTAGAGAGGTTCCTGTGGTCCGAGCCATAGCCGCAGGTCGCGACGAGATAGCCGAGCGCGCGTCGCGCTTCCGGGCTTCGATCGCCAAAGTAACGAACGGCAAATTGAAAACTGGCATCGAAGATGGGGCTTCGGTCATCGGGGGCGGATCGGCGCCGGAAGTTGAGCTTCCAACTGTGCTCGTTACGTTGGAGCACGCCGAGATGTCGGCTGCTTCACTCGAGCAGAAGTTGCGCGGATACAGGATTCCTGTGATTGCGCGGACCGAGCACGACCGCGTTGTGATTGACCTGCGGACGGTTGCTGTACACGAAGAGTCGATCGTACTGGATGCGATTGCGGCCCTCGAAGACGGCGCGACAGTTTCGGCAGTAGGACAAGGAAGTGGCTCGAGACTACAGTCGGCGAAAGATATTCATAGTTAGGAACAGAACAGGATGATCTCTTTGCTTTTGAACTTGCTTCAGCCACAACAGGGGAGAATCTCCCGAGTGGTAATCATCGGCGCGGTGGTTGTGTTTATCGCGGGCGTGTCGTTGCTTGTCTATTTCTACCTAAAATACAGGCACATAGAGAAAGAGCCCGAAGAAGATTGGGACCTGTCGCGGCGCAGCCTCTTCGTGAACGTGGCCCCTCCCACCCAGAAGTCCGAGGAGGGAGCCGGCGCAGCTCACGGCGAAGTCAGCGGGCCGGCTCCTCAAGAAGCTTCGGTCGAGGCTGGAGGCACGAGCCAATTAGCGAGTGAAACAGAGTTGCCCCCGGCCGCCGCTCCCGAACCGGTTGTAGAGCCAACGCCGGTTCGCTCGTTGAGCCTTGAGGACCGATCAACACAAGTACTATCTAGCCCTTCTCTCCAACAGACCACGCCGAAGCGCACGGAACATGATGCCACGCCCTTCGATGATGATGTGTGGGCCGGGCTCGAAACACGCGAGGAACCGCCGGTCATCAGTGAGCAAAGCCCGATACGTGCTGAACCGACGCAATCCGCGCCAGCCGTCGAGGAATCGCGTCGCGAGTCTTACGAGACGCCGAGAATTGAACGCATACAGCACCGCGAGCCTTACGAGACGCCGAGGATAGAGCCGCTCACACCGCGGGAGCAGGAAGCGGTTACGCGAGAATTGGACTCCGCTGCGCGTGTTTCTCGAGACACTTCGAGGGCGACGATGATGTTTGGAGCCCCTCAACGTCGCGAAACGCGGGAGTTAGCGACCGAGCCTGCGCAAACGCCGCCAGTTCCGATCCACGAGCCGGCGATCGCGACAAGCCATGCCGGGAGTCCGCGAAAAGCACCAGCGGGATCGGTGCTCGGTTTACCCGCCGAAGCCTCACCGGGACCGTTGATTCTGGGCGAGCGGGTGAGACCGGAAAGTGAGGAGGGAATCGCCGCGTTGTCACATTACGGCGAGGAGCTGGATCAAAAAGGCGGTCGCGCCGGAACGATCATCCTTCTGGTAGTGGGAGGCGTCCTCGGCGGAGCGTTGGCGCTGTACCTCTTCGTTCCGACCGTTCACTCAAGGGTTAGCGCGTTTGTCGACCACGTGCGTGGCATCGACACGCAGCGCGCGATACAGGATTCGATGACGCCGAAGGCCGTCGTTTACCCGTCATACCGACCGGAAGTTAACAAGAACGTAGTCAAAGCACGAGGCGCCGTCGACAACATCTCGGATCAGCCGCTCGAGAATCTCACGATAGAAGTGTCCCTCCAGCGCGGAGGTGACTTGCCGCCGGAGACTCGAATTGTTTCAGTCACGCCGAATCCACTGCCACCCAACCAGAGGGGAACCTTCGAGTTTGAGTATGATGGGAAGCGCGACACGGGCTTCGCGGGTTACAAGATTACCAAGCTGTTCAGCAACGACAAAGAAATAAAATTTCGCGCGCCGAATCAAAAGTAGCGGCAGACTCAGCATGCGGCGGACTTATGTCAGACCCCCTTTCAAAGCGTCCGACCTGGGCTGAAATCAACCTCGACAACCTTGTTCACAGCTACCGCATAACCAAAGCAGCCGTAGGCGAAAGCGTTGCGATTATGGCCGCGGTGAAAGCGGACGCCTACGGGCACGGCGCAGTCGAGTGCTCGCGAGCGCTTGAAGCCGCCGGTGTGGATTGGTTCGGAGTCGCGCTTCCCGAAGAGGGCGTGACTCTGAGGGAGTGTGGGATAACAAAGCCAATCCTTTGTTTGGCTGGCTACTGGGATGGTCAAGAACCGTTGATTATTGAGCATCGGCTTACACCGGTAGTTTTTCGTTTGGACCTGCTTAAGAGGCTCGATCGAGCGGCCCAAGCCGAAGGTGGGATCGCTAACTATCACCTCAAGGTCGATACTGGGATGGGAAGACTCGGCGTTCCCTTTGATGAAGTCGAAAGCTTTCTGCACAGCGCCGCGCGATTTAGAAACGTCAAGCTTGACGGCGTTATGACGCATCTGGCTTCCGCCGACTGTCCCGATAAGCGTGAATTCACCGAACGACAGTTGAGCCGATTCGAAAGTGCGGTTGAGCTTGTGCGCGCTGGTGGTCATCGACCGACGTGGGTCCACGAAGCGAACAGCGCCGGAACGCACGCGTATCCGCGTTCGCGTGGAAATCTGGTGAGGCTTGGGGGTGTGCTTTACGGCTTGTGGCGGGACGTAACCGATTGTTCAATTGAGCCGTTGGACTGGCGCCCGGTAATGTCGGTTCGAACCAGGATCATGTTTTTGAAGACCGTCCCGGCGGGGGCTCCACTCGGCTACGGCGGGACGTTCATCACATTGCGTGAGAGTCGAATCGCAACCCTAGCGATCGGCTACGAGGACGGCTTGCGTCGTCAGCTTTCAAACCGGGGACAGGTGATCGTGCGCGGTAAGTTCGCGCCGATTGTGGGCCGCGTGAGCATGGACTTAACCCTTATTGACGTGACTGACATCGGGGACGCAATGGAAGGCGACGAGGTAGTCATCATCGGCAGTCAAGGATCGACCCAAATAACCGCTGAAGACGTGGCCGCTCGGATCGGAACCATTTCATATGAAGTTACTTGTGGTATAAGCGACCGCGTCCCGCGAACGTTTGTTCGATCGGAGCTCAGCATTCCCAACCACCGACGACCTACGATTGCCTCCTAATTCAGCTTGCCCTCACGCGGTTTTCATATATAATCTCCGCATTGCAGGGAGCAGATAATCGGTAGAGGTCCCTCGCGACGGGGTGGCTGGAATATCAAACGTCAGTCGTGTGAGGTCAACGCATGCAGCAGTTATCGCCGATAGCGGCGAAAGACGTGTTCGAGAAAGCTGTAGGATTCACCAAGGCTGACGAGTTCCGCCGGGCCGGGCTTTACCCCTATTTCACTGAGTTTTCAGCGGGCGCAGATTCCGGTGAAGCCGAGGTGATGATGGGCGACCGTCGCATCCTTATGTTCGGGTCGAACAATTATCTGGGCCTCACCACTAATCCCGAAGTTAAGGCGGCTGCCAAGCACGCTGTTGATCTCTATGGCACCGGTTGTTCAGGCTCGCGCATGCTCAACGGCACGATGGATCTCCACGTTAGGCTCGAAGAGGCCCTCGCGCGATTCATGAAAAGGGAGGCGGCGCTGGTCTTCGGCACCGGGTTTCAGACAAACCTGGGAGCGCTTTCAACGATCGCTCAGAAGGGTGACGTCATTATTGCTGATCGCAATATACACGCTTCTATACTGGATGGCTGTCTGGCGTCATTCGCGCGAACCACTCGATTTCGACATAACGATATGGCTGACCTTGAAAAGGTGCTTTCCACGGTGGGCCGCGACGAGGGTCGCTTGATCGTAGTCGACGGCGTCTTTTCAATGGAGGGCGATACTGCTAATCTGCCGGAGATAGTGCGGCTAGCCAGAAAGTACGGCGCGCGAACATACGTCGACGAAGCGCACGCGATAGGCGTGCTTGGTCGCGACGGCCGCGGGACCGCCGAGCATTATGAAGTTGAAAGCGATGTCGATATTGTCATGGGGACCTTCTCGAAATCGTTCGCATCAATAGGCGGTTTTGTAGCGTCCAGACGCGACGTGATCGAATTCATCAAGCATCACAGCCGCGCGTTTGTATATTCGGCATCACTTGCGCCTGCGAATGCCGCTGCTGTCTTGAAGGCAATAGAAATAATCGAGCGCGAGCCCGAACGACGCTGGCGACTCAAAGAGTTGAGCGCTCGGTTGAGGCGCGAGCTGGTGAGCCTGGGTTTCAAGCTCCTGGATGGGTTCACGCCGGTCATTCCGGTAGTTGTGGATGACGAAGTGCGCGTCTGTAGATTTTTCTGGGATTTGTTGAGCGAAGGAATCTACACGAACCCGGTGCTCGCTCCTGCCGTCTCACACAGCCTTGTTCGCATAAGCTGCATGGCTACGCATACGGACGGGCATGCTGAGCGTTTGCTAGAGTCAATGCATCGAATCGGCAAGAAGCTCGAGCTGATCAATTAGGGATTAGGGGCTGGGGATCAGGGGTTGGAGCCAACCCCCATCCTCCAACTCCCATCCCTCAACTCTTATGAGGCGAATTGCTGTAACAGGAATCGGAATCATCGCGCCAACCGGCGTCGGGCGTGAGCGCGTGTGGGAAGCACTCGCCCAAGGGCGTAGCGGCATATCGCGGATCGAAGAGTTTGACACCTCGAACCTGAAGTCGAATGTCGCCGGCCTCTGCCGGGACTTCCGGCCAGAAGAATTCTTCGACGAACGTGAGAGGTCAAGGCTCGACCGCGTGTCTCAGCTGGCGATCGCAGCCACCGAAATGGCAACCCGCGAGGCGGGATTGAGCAACGGTCAGCTTGACAGCTACGAGACGGGGGTCTTTCTCGGCACGGGTTTCGGCGGGCAAGGCTCGATCGAAGAGTTCTGTGGCGCGTTCTTTTCAAACGGAAAAGGCCGCCGGTCGGCAATCGCTATTCCGAAGTCGATGTATAACGCGTCATCTTCCAATATCGCGATTCGATTCAAGACTCGCGGGCCGAATATAACCGTCACCACCGCTTGTTCGTCGGGCGCCAACGCAATTGGGCAGGCATTCCATCTGATCCGCTACGGGCACGCCGATCGAATGATCGCAGGCGGAGTGGACGCCCCTGTGACGCCGGTGGTGATGGAAGCATGGAAAGAGATGCGAGTGCTTTCGACCAAGAACGACCCGCCCCAGCGCTCCTGCAAACCGTTCAGCGCCAATCGCGACGGCTTCGTGCTGGCTGAAGGCGCCAGTATCGTGGTGCTGGAAGACCTGGAAGCGGCGCTTGGGCGCGGAGCGCACGTCTATGCCGAGGTTATCGGCTATGGCTCGACGGCGGACGCATCGCATATCACTTTCCCGGATCCGGACGGTGAAGCTCACGCGATCACACGAGCGCTCAAAGATGCTGGGATAGGACCCGATCAAATCGATCACATCAACGCTCACGGGACCGCAACCAAGCTAAACGACGCCTCCGAGACCGAGGCCATCAAACGGGTGTTCGGGAGCCGCGCTTACGAGATTCCGGTCAATTCGATCAAGTCAATGCTTGGTCATTCGATGGGTGCAGCGGGCGCTGTCGAGTTCATCGCCACTGTCCTGTCGCTTGAGGCGCAGCTCATCCCGCCGACGATAAATTATGAGGAGCCGGATCCGCAGTGTGATCTCGATTATGTCACCGAAGGCCCTCGGCGCGTTGCAACTTCGACGCCGTTGAGGACCGCGATCTCGAATTCGTTCGGTTTCGGCGGCAACAACGCAGTGCTTGTCGTCCGCGCCTTTGTGCAGTAGTATCAAGGCTTCAAAAATTCTTGGCGCCTGCAGATCAGCCAGAGGAAGAACAAATGAGCAAAGAAGCCGTTGAATCTATTGAAGACGCCGTGAAAAGCATCATAGTCGCCGAGCTGCGCGTTGATCGCGATCATCTGGGTCCCACCACCCACTTGATGAAAGACCTCGGCGCCGACTCCCTGGACGCGCTCAACATCGCGCTGCGATTGGAAGAACAGTTTAAGATCAAGATTCCCGACGATGCCATTCCGAAGTTTCTCACGGTCGGAGACATCGTTCATGGAGTCAACGAGCATCTTTCAGCGCAGTAGGCAATCGGTTCAATCATCCCACATTTACGCTCCATCAGAATGTGTTTGCGAAGCAATGGATTACCACTACGAAGGCTGGCCAGCGGGCTTATTAGAGTCCTTGCTTAGTCACCGCACGTATCAGCGCTGCATTACCAATTTGGCATCTCTGTTGGACGGTTGGCTCAAAACGAGAAGAAGATGAAAACTAGCTATGAGCTAACGCAAATCACCGTCGGTAACCTTTGCGTCCTGCGCGCTCCTCGATTCGAGTCTGCGCGGTAATTTCAATGATTCGGTCGATCAGCCGGCGGCCCATTTCACAATACGAACAAAAGTGTCGGTTCTCGGAGGCGGGGTAGTCGCACATGCCTGCGATCGAGCCCGTGCCACCGCAGGCGGTGCAAATCTCGTGAACCTCTGCCTTCACTGGCGAGTCGCCATTGCGGCAATAGGCATCCCCTATAGCTTTTGAAATCGCTGAGACTACTGTTCCTGTGCTCACGATAAGGACTCGCGGTTTTGCGTTTTCAACGCAGCCATTGAGCTGCGGCAGCCAATATGCTAAGAACGGCTACAGAAGCAGCGCCGCAAAGCTGTAACGCTGACGAGCCGAATGGTAAGTCAGACTGCTTCGACGTGTCAACCGTTATTTCGGGTTTCTCTAAAATAACGGTATACTGGGGAGAGCATGACTAAATCGAGAAGTGGAAAGCTGAGTCGATATGTCAGGAGCGTCATGGGGCAAAAGGGCCTCAAACTGCGTCATATCGAAGAGCGATCCGGCGGTGAAATCACGGACGGATACGCAGCCGATATTCTAAGCGGACGCTCGGACAATCCGTCGGTTGCGAAGATCAAGGCTCTTGCCCGCGCGCTTGACGTCGATGCGCACGTGCTCTTCGAAATCGCTTGTGGCCCGTTTCCCAACCGAATTGGCCGGCGAACCAAAGATACTTCGGACACCATTTTGTTCCTGTCGATGATGCAGGAGGTTGCCGAAAGCCCCGAGATGGTGCAGATTGTCGAGGAGATCGTCCGGCTGGCGCCTCGAGAGCGCGGGATTGTGCTCCGGTACCTTGAGTCACTCAGCCAGAATAAGCGCAAGCCCCAACGCGTCAGGAAACAACAGCGCAGCAAGAAGTAATCTACTAGCCGCTTTTCTGCGCGAACGGTTTTCCATTGCGCCGATAGTCTGTATAATCTCGGGCTGTTTCCTTTTCTTTCCCATAAAGCTCAAATCCACGGCGTGAGGCTACGGGAAAGACTCCGATTTTGAAGAATGGGAAGAGTCGCCAAATCATTAGCTGTATCGCTGGCTGTGATCGCGGTAATTGGGTTCGTCTTGCTTCGCGTGTTGGGCAAGCCCGAGGCGCCCAAGCAACCAATCGAGTTCGATCACTGGCAGCACGTGACGAAACAAGACGGACCGCAGCTCGAATGCACGTTTTGTCACGAGAATGTTGACAAGTCTTCTCACGCGACCATTCCTAATGCTGACACGTGCATGGGCTGTCACCAATCGGAGAAAGCCGACAGTCCTGAAGTTCAGAAGCTCGCGGCATTCGCCGAGCGCAAAGAACAGCCGCCCTGGCGTCGAGTGTACTGGCTGGAGCCGGAAGCGAACGCTTATTACACGCACAAGCCGCACATTCGAGCGGGGCTTGAATGCGAGACCTGCCACGGCAAGATCGGCGAGATGCATCGAGTGCGCCGCGTGGTCGATCAGACGATGGGTTGGTGTATCGACTGCCATCGTGCTCGAAACGTGAGCAATGATTGCTATGTGTGCCACAGATGAGGAGAAGATGAAACCACCGATGAACACAGATTAACACAGATCAATTCACCCGCTTTGATCTGTGTTCATCAGTGTTCATCTGTGGTTCCAATTGATTCCATGAAGCGGCGCGAATTCATAAAAATAACCGGCCTCGGAGCGACGAGCGCTTCACTGTTATCCGCTTGTGGGCATCCCGAAGAGAAGCTCATCCCAGCGTGGGTGCCCGACGAAGAGTACGTTCCGGGCATCGATTACTGGAAAGCGAGCACTTGCGGGATGTGCCCGGCCGGCTGCGGGATCATCGTCCGCACTCGCGAGCACAAAGCCAACAAAATCGAAGGCAACCCGCTTCATCCGGTGAATCGCGGAGCGTTGTGCGCGCGAGGTCAGGCCGGGCTGGAAGTGTTATACAACCCGGATCGAATCAAGGCCCCGATGAAGCGCGCCGGCGAACGCGGGGAAGGGAAATGGGAAGAGATCAGTTGGGATGAGGCAATCATGGAGCTTGCGGACAAGCTGCGAGAGCTCGATCCGAACTCCTACAATGACGAGGCTCTCTTTGTAACGACCGACACGAGAGGCGTCACCGCACATGTCGGGAACCGATTCATGGAGTCTTACAGGAAGGACGCTTATGTCGTCTGGCCTTTGTTCAATGACATTGGCGGCGACATTAGCTACCCCGGCGACGCCCCTCTATTTGACCTGGCGAACTCAACGTATCTCGTTTCGTTCGGGGCGCGCTTCTTGGAGACTTGGCGTTCGCCGGCGATGTACTCGCGTGCGTACGGTGAATTTCGCGGAAGCATCGGAAAGCCAAGAGGCAAGTTCACTCAGTTTGAGCCGCGGATGTCCCTGACAGGAGCCAACGCGGACGAATGGCTCGCGCCCGCGCCCGGCACGGAACATCTGGTTGCCCTCGCTCTCGCGCAAGTGATCGTTCGCGAAACCCTGAGCAAGGGTGCTGTGTCGCTCGACTTCGCGGAGGAGCTTGGCCAGTACTCACCCGAGAGCACCAACAAAATAACCGACATTCCGACGGAGAAACTTATCCGCATTGCGCGAGAGTTCGCGAAAGCTGAGCGGCCTCTGGCGATCGGAGCGCTTCCGAGTCACTCGATGGCTGCAGTTACGCTGCTGAATACGATAGTGGACAATCTGAACAAGAAAGGAGGTGTTCTGCTGCCCGAGCGGCATTACGAATACTATGGCCCACTCAAGATGCTGGCGCCGGCTGATCGCTTCATGGATCTCTCCCACACGAAGTTTCCGGAAGCCCGCAAAATGCA